>JAEIGA010002291.1_pt1 | contig 30573 bp, 47 predicted proteins | sample 9270691 | NCBI WGS metagenome assembly JAEIGA01 (sample SAMN17057246, study PRJNA624740) | gut metagenome | biome: biome; isolation source: fecal sample | host: Bos grunniens | place: China: Xizang | collected 2019
CAGAATCTCAGATTGCAAGAACAAGACCGCAGTCTTGCAGGTCCGCGGTCTTTCAAGAACCCATCCTCTCGGCCTGCTGGGTTCTTTCACACTATTGAGCTTTCTTTTGTTTACCCTTCTCGCGCTCTACGAGAAGATCTTCTCCTTACTTAAGGCCGAACACACGCCCATTCTCGTCGATAGTGACGTCGATGGTGCCGCGCCAGCTGGCGTTCCCACGGAAAGAGCAGGAATAAACATCACCGGAAAGGGACTCGGCCCTGTACGGGAGGCAAGGGACGATGCCGATCCCCGCGTCAACAAACAGCACCGGCACCATGGAAGCCTTTACGGCCTCCTCGATTTCCGCTGCGGTGTGGTCTGCGATCTCGTAGCCACCAGACTCGTTGTCCCGCGTGTGGATCGCGAAAATGCCCGCGAGAGCCTGCGGGGTATCGGTGTCAATTTTTACGATGCCGTTGGGATTTACTTCAATTTTCATTCGATGGGCCTCCTATCACTTATCAACAAAGAACGGATAGTCAGATGCCGTGGCATTCTCGTTATAAGAACCAACGGGCTCGCTATCCTGAGGAACAATACTGGCAGAATACCCCACTCGTGGGATGTTGGTAACAGACCCGACGTATACGAAAAGCGATCCGTCAATACCCTCCGGCAGGTCTGTGGGATAACCAACAACAGTTACCAATTTCCCGGCGTTCAGTGCGGCCGCAATCTCCCCGAAGGTTTTGTCGGCAACCAGTCCTTCACCGGACAGCGTGACGACCATGACGCCGCTATCACCGGAACCACCGCCGCCTTCTCCACCGCCGCCGGAGCCGCCACCTCCACAAGGACAGGCCGCCTCGATCCAGCTCATGCTGTTCTGGTCATACATGTACCGGGTGGTCTCGCCGGATTCGGTGTCAACTGCGAACAGGATAGAGCCGTTGGCGATACCGACCACAGGCTTTTCATCGGTAGCCAGGCACACGCCTTCGACATACGCGCCGGAAGCGGTAGACCTGTAAACATTAAAAGATACCATCTTGTATCTTCCTTTCTCTAAAGGATGAGGGCGCTACCTCACGATAGCGCCCTCTTAGGGTTATGCGATTACTCGCCGACGTTGATCAGAGCGTCGCCCACGGAGATGGGGTAGTTGCTCGCGTCAACGCACACCACGCGGACGAACTTGTGACCGGCGGTAGGAGTGATATTCTCCAGGGGGTTCGCGGTCAGTTCGGTCCAGGCGGAGGTGGTGATAGCGGAGCCAGCGGTGACAGCGGTCAGGCCAGCCACGGTAGCGGCGGTCATGTAGTACCACTTGGCGCCTTCCTGGACAGCGTTCACGATGATGGCAGTGGTGCCGATACCGTCAGCAGCGGTGAGCACGGGCAGCATCTTCAGCGCGGTCTGGCCACCGTGGTAGTACACAGCCTTGGCCTTCTCGTTGAGCACGAAGCAGTCGTAAATAAAGCGTCCTTCGCTTTTTGTTATCGTAAGGGCTTTTTATCCCCTACTTCTCACGGTTTCCCGTGAGGTCAGCGTACATTTTCACCCTCGTCAAAGACGGTCGGGTGTCGAGCACTCTTGGAGGAATTATATTCTGCGATGCAGTTTCATCCTCTACGCGTTACGGTGGCACGAGTCGTTACGCTCGTACTTACCTCGGTATTCCCTTTGCATGCGGGTTCACCGATTTTGCTCGATTCCTCAGACAGCTTACGCTGCCCTCTGGCCGAAGGAGTTGACCAGCCATCCGGAGATGCCGGGAGGGTTATCATGACAATTTTGTTATCCTATCGGCTCTTTATCCGATAGTTCTCATGGTTTCCCATGAGTTCAGAATAAATCATCATCCTCGATACGGAGGATGCCGGACACTCGTGGGAGAGTTATATTCTGTGAATCCCAAGCATCTGTCTCTTCTTTCGGACCCATCGTCTGGACAAGCCAGTCTGTTTCGATATTTCCAAATCAGTCAGATGCTGAACCTCAAACAAATCTCTCAGCGCTTCTTCGGTAAGGACCGAAGCCCTTCCGTTGCAGGGATTGTTCCTAGCCCGCATCTGGTGACCAGAAGCAAGCACATGCTTCTTCACCTTGCTGGCGGAGCATCCATGCTTTGCGCCGACTGCTCTGATAGACATACCAGAGAGATAATCAAGAACCAAAGACATATCCACGATCAGGACGTCGTGACCAAGGCCACCCTCGGCTACGTTGTATCCGTTCGGTGCGCGGCTGCCGAAGGAATCGATGTATCGAATCTCGGCGGCGTCGAGCTCCTCCCTCGTGCGGAAGCCGTCCTCAAGAAGCTCAACGCGGAACTTATCCGCGCCGTACTTCTGCATGGCTCTCGCAAGGACGAGGCCCTTCTTGGCCTCGGTCATCGTAGCATGTTCTTGAAATCTCTTTTCTATCGAGCGCTTTGTTTGGCCGATATACACCTTGTCGTTAACATCGTTTCTGATGATGTATATCTTCCCGTTCATTGTGGGAGACACAGGTTCATCTCCTATTCGTTACGGTGCTGTGGGCTCTTTACTTCCCACAGTTACCTCGGTGTTAGCATGCCTTTCGGTTTAGCTTTCACCGATTTTGCCCAGTTTGCATACAGGCATTACTGCCTGTAGGGACACATGTTTATCCGATACTCTTCGAGCTGCTTGGGGCCGGTAGCAGCGATGGGGTGGGTGATGATGAAGGCGCAGCCAGCGGGCAGGCGGGAGCTGGGGACCTTAACGATCTTGCAGCCATCGACCTCGCCGATGACGCCCTTGATGATCATCTCCTGGGACATATCGCTGTACTTCATGAACGCGGGGTCCTGCTTCAGCAGGTTGGCGAACTTGTAGGTGCAGAAAGCAACGCGGCCCTTGTCAGGCACATTGCAGTCGCCCAGACGCTCCATGCCGTTCAGGAAGCAGGCATAGGCGTTGGTAGCATCGACGGCAGTGGCGGCATAGTTGCCGGTGTTCTGCGCGGCGTCAGCCAGGGTCTTGAAGACGTAGGTGTCGAACTCGGGGACCCACACTTCGGACAGCTGGCGGGACAGGGATCTGCCAGCATCGCTGACCATCTGGGACTGGATCTTGTCACCGGCATCGATGATGAAGGTGAAGGCGCGATCCTTGTTCACGGTCAGGGTCTGGACGTTGCGGGACAGATCGGAGGGGGTACCGTAGCGCTGAACGCCGCTACGGGTGTAGTCCACCATAGGGACCACGGGGATGCTGTAAACTTTGACGGTCTTGTCGCCCTTGAACTCGTAGTCGTTGTTCAGAGCGAGCATGGCCTGGGATTCGCGGGTGAAACGCTCGTCAACCACATTGCTGTACTTGGTTGCGAGGTTGATACCACCGGGGATTGCCATTCAAATCACACTCCTTAATGTATGGCAAATGAGCAGTCCACCGGAAGATTGGGCGGGATTACCAATGATCGGAATTAAAACCGATCAGGAACGGATCATCAGGATCAGTATTGGTCTTGCCGCCCTTGGAGACTCCTCTTACGGGAGCCCTTCTTGCGGCGTCTGCGTTCTGTTTCAGTCTTTTGTTTTCGGCTTTCACAGCCTTGTTCTCGGCTTCCGCCTGCTTACGCGCATACTCTTCATAGGCGCGGACAAGAGGTTTGCCTTCCGCCACACAAGCGTTGACGACAGATGCGGGGAGCTGCGTACCACGGAGCTCGGGGTGGGCCTGCAACAGGTCAGCCACCTCGCCACGGTAGTCGCGGCCAGTGTCTGCCTCATCGTCTGTATCGGGCTGCTCGGCGGGAACAGCCTCCATGGCCTTCCTCGTCCGACTTTCAACCAGCTCAGCGGCCACGTCGGGATGCACACCCTCACCCTTCAGCCTGTCGATCTCCCCCTCGCGGTAGGAGTTTTCAGCTGCGTCGAGCATGGCATCAATCGAATCGTAGCCAAGGATCTTGGCCAGTCTGTTGCCCTTGGTAATGATGGGCTGCACCTTGTCCAGCTTGGCTTTCGTGCGGTCAGCGTTCTGCGCCTTCTGGTAAATCGTAGGCAGTTCGGTCTCGTCCAACTCCACGTCCTGAACCTTATGGTCGACCTTGGCGGTGAACTTCAGTTTGGGGCGCTCGGTTTCCTGCTCTGTGGTGGGAGCATTGCCGCCGTCTTCCTCGGATTCCTCGGCATCGTCTCCGCCCGTGGTAAGGGTTTCCTCGGTGTCTCCCGCTTCCGTAACTTCTTCCTGACCGTCACCGGCATCAGACTCGTCAGCCTGATCACCGCCGCCCGTCCAGGAATCTACGTCGAAAATGTCGTCGCCCTCTGCCCAGCCTTCCGGCAGGAACGTCTCAAATTCTTCAGAAGCCTCGGGAATCATTTCATTGGTTTCGCTCATTTGGTTCTCCTTTCATGGTGAGAAAGAAATATGGTTGCCGGGATAACCGGCATGGTACGCCCAGAGGGGATCGAACCCTCGACGTCGGGATTAAAAGTCCCGTGCTCTCCCTACTGAGCTACAGGCGTATATGTCCCGGCTGGTGCCCAGTTATTCCCCCGCATGGGGCACTCCGCGCGACGCTATTGCGTTTCGGGGCGTTACTCCCTCATCAGGCGCTTTTTGAAGCGGGGCAAGATGTGTGCTGCACACCGGGACGATGCACACCCACGCTGGCAGAAGATTCTGGTTACGATCCAAAGCCTGCGGGTTCAAAGCCCGCCGTGCTCCCATTACACCAATCTTCCATTTGGTGGCTCTTGCAGGAGTCGAACCTGCACGGATTTCTCCATCCGCTTTTGAGACGGTTGCGTATACCTGTTCCGCCAAAGAGCCATATAAAAAGAGGATCACCATAGTGGTGGTCCTCTTTTTTTTTGTTTTACAGAAGAGAGCTCTGCTGCACCAGCGCCTTCTGTGCGCTTCTGGGCAGGTTATTGAACTTGGCCTGAATGGAATGAGGCATTGTGGATACCGCCTTATCCGTGTCCAGCTTCCCGCCCATAGCCGGGAGGGAACCACTGGGTACGGAACCGATCTGCGAGCGGGAAGGGGCGTTCTTTTCACCGCCCATCACTGGCGCATTAGGATCGGGCTGCGCCTGAGCCTGCGCTTCCAGAGCTTTGTTCTTCAGCTCCTCGATCAGCTCAGCCTTTCTCGGGATCAGCTTCTCGGGGATGCGCTCAAGGTATGCAATGATGTCCAGCGTACCGTCACGGCGAAGGTTGTCCAGGGTCTGAACCATGGCGATCTCGCTGTAGTACGTGGTAGCACCGGCGTCGATGCTGATGTTCAGGTACAGCTTCTTCAGGATGGAGAAGTCGAACTCCTCCATCACACGGCGCGAAGTCTTCTTCGTGACCATCATGCCGGTCATGGGATCGATCTGGGGAGCGCCATCCGGTCCGGGCACAGGCTCCTCGAACTCACGATCTCTGACCAGCGGGCGCTCACCGTAGTACGTGCCCATCATGTCCAGAAGAATGGCAGCGATGTCCTCATACCACTCGTGCAGGCCAGCGCGTGTGTTCTCCAGAGGTACCTCAGAAGAAGCTTGGAGTACCATCAGGGCGGACGTGTTGTCCGGCCTGACGCGGCCCATCTGCGCGTCGGTAGCGCCCAGACACTCGCGGGTGTACTGGAGCGCACGGTCGATGGCCATCATGATCTGGTTGGACATATCCGCAGGCTGGAGATTCATGGCTACACTGCGGAGATCCTGGCCGGGCTGCATGCCGCTCACGCCGACAGCCACGCCCAGTTCATTCGTCCACTGGGAGATCAGATCAGCGTTGTAGATCGTCTTCGGGAAAGCCTGAAGCTGGAGGTGACGGAACACCATGGCCATCATGGAGTTGATGAAGATCTGGTTATGGATGATGCCGGTGACAAGCGCACGACCGTGGTACTGGTTCTTCTGCTTCTCCCAGTTGCCCCACGCGATGGGGTAACGAGACAGGCCGGTGTCGACATCCTCGAAGATGTTGACCGACCGCGTGGCCTTAGTCACATGCACAGTGGTAACCAGCTCCTTGCGGGGCTTCTGCTTGTACATGGGCTTACCATCCGCGCCGATGACTTCCTTGCCGTCCTTGTCGGTCAGAGGGATGGGGTTACCGTCTGCGTCCTCCTCGTCCTCCATGACAGGAAGACCGGTCTCCTCGTCGATTACCTCTTTCTCTTTGGTGACTTTCGTGTACAGGTACACGTAAAGGGCCTTGCCGGTACGATCATCCTCCGGCATCAGCTCGGTCTTACCACCGATGGCCGCCTGCCACTGGGTGTCATAGTCTGGGCTGATGCTGTCGATCTCAAGATCGTCAGAGCCCTCGCTGCCTTTACCCAGCTGATCCTTGATCTTGTGGTACCTCTCGGCTTCCCACTTCAGGTTCTCCACCGTGTCACGGCCAACGATCAGAATGTAGGGCTGGGACTCGACGTCAGGAGTGTTCGGGTTACCAAACATGACGTTGATGCCGTCCACCAACTCCATCTCGATCTCGCCGCGGGCGTTGCTGAAGGCGCCGCCATAGGGCAGAGCGTCAGGATTCCAGTAGAAGTGGGCACAGTAGTCGCCGGTCTGAGCGCCGTCGAACAGGGCCTCACGGGTCCTGTACTCCATCTTGAACTTCTCAAGGAGGTTCTTGATCTCAGCGTTCGCACATACCGCGACGTTGGTGTTTTTGTCAGCCAGGTTCTCACCGTCATAGTAAGCCAGAGGCTCAAGATGAACGGTGACAGCGCTGCTCGTGATAGAAGCAACAAAAAGCGAGGCCACCCTCTTGATGATGTTGAAGGTCGGCCTCGAAAGTTTTCTCATGGCGGGGGTAGTCGGCAGGTGAATCCACTGATTGCCTGCGAAGAACTCGATGTTCGTGTTCACCAGCCGGTACTGGTTGGGGACCAGCCGGTTGTTATACGTCCTACCGTTCTCGTAGTACTCCCACGCCTGGGTTTTCGTATTGGTTTTTTCCTGCACGGATTAACTACCTCCTGCGAAGAAATCGTCCTCGGAATTTATTCCGTATGCGATGTCCGCGTTGTAGCCCATCATGGACTGGAAGGCCCTCTGCGAAGCCATCAGCTCCTCCCGTTCCTTCCTCGCCCTCTCGATCTCATCGTCCGCCGGTGGCTGCTCAACCGTGGCAACCGGTTTAGGTTTCCGCCAAAGGAAGTAGCCACCGGCCAAGCCGAGCATCGCCCCATTGACAAAAACAATCAGACACAAGACTGCGTACACTGCGCGATTCCTCCTTCTCGCATCTGCTCAAACTTATATATCAGCTGAACCACCCCTCCGATTCTTTATAGGGGTCGAACAGCGTGTCGGGATTATTGAACTCCGACTCCTCTTTGCGGACGTACCTCTCCTCGACAGGCGCCTCCTTCGGAGGAACGATGCCGCTTGAGAAGATCATCCGGTTAAGGCACTGGCTGGCTGCGTCAACGATGTCGTCGTGCGCCCCGTTCGGGAACACGCTGAACTGATCAATGAACGTCTCCACCCAAGGGGCCGCCTCCGGGTCGGGCAGGAACACATGGCCAGACTCTATCGCCGGAGCGATAGCGTTCACACGGGCCACCTTACCACCCTGCGGGTTGATCGGTATGCAGAACATCTCCTTGCGGAGAGTCTGGATAATAGCCGAGCCGTTGGCCTTGTCCTCTATCAAAACGGTCTTCGCCGCCGGGAACAGCTGCCTCACAGTCCGAAGCGCGGCCACCGTCCCGGGGAAGTCCAGATGTTGATTCAAGCAGTATCTGAGGTAGTAGTCGTTCCCGAGCTTACCCCAGACCTGTATGGAGACAAAATCGTTTTTGTCTCCATCCTTAAACGCTGCGTCCACCGACACCATCTCTGTCGCGAACGTGCGTATTTCCTTTGGGTTGTAGAAACGCCACCAGTCCCGGTGGATGAGATTGCCGCCCTCTGTACGGGGGCTGCACATGTACAGAGCCGCCCACGCACGTGCGCCGCCCTTCGGGTCAGCCAGGTAGCTGGCCTTGAAGTCAGCCAGCCAAGCAGCGTCCTTGCCCAGCTCAGGGCAAAGGGGCTCACCGATCTTACGGCCAAGCGGGTCCCCCGCCTCAGCCTCTATCGGAAGCCGCAGCAGCGTGACATTCTTCTCATTCTGCAATAACCGCGCCGCGAAGTCGTCTTCATGCCAGGGCGTCATAATGACAATGACCTTAGCCCCGGCGGCAAGACGGGATTTCAGTGACGATTGCCACTCCTCCCAGACTCTCGCTCGATACGTTGGCGAATCAGCTTCCTGCCGGTTCTTGATCGGGTCGTCTATAATGATCAGGTTGGCCGGGTTGCCCGTGATGCCGGACATAATGCCTCGACTGATCAGGCGCCCTTTTCCGTTGTCAAGCTCAAACTCCTGAGCTCGATCGATCAAGCCTACGCTGATGCCGAAGATGTTCTTGCCGAACTGCTTGACCTTCTCCTTGTTCCGTCGGCTGAACCGCTCTGCGAACTCAGAGTCGTAGCTGGCCAGGATCACACGGTCCTCCGGTCGCTTCCCCATGTACCATGAGGGGAACGACTCCGTCACCGTCAAGCTCTTCCCGTGCTGGGGAGGGGCTTCAACGATGAGGATATCGTAGGCGTGACCGGTGTCTGCTTCGACAAATGACTGAAGCTCCTCGGCTATGTACTTGCTCATCTTGGTATCTCTCCAAGCTGAGCCATGCACATAGGGGAGGTAGTCACAATACTTACGCCGAGCCAGCTCTCTTCGGGCCAGCTCGGCGATTAACTGTTTAGATTCTTGCTTTTCCGTCAGCAGTGGTTCATTCAGCAAGGGCATCGAGGCCACCCCTCTGCTCGATCAGATGAAGCAGAGCCTCATCGGAAAGCTCGGACAGATCCAGCTGGTCAAAGGGAAGGTCGTCGAAGCTGCCGATAGCAACCTGATCAGCAGGACGCTGACCGCTGGTGTCGCGAATGAACTTAGCAGCTTCCGTATCCCCTGCACGAGCTCGGTTCAGCTGGGCCAGAAGTACGGCAGCGGCTTCGGTGTAGTCGCGGAAGCCACGATCCTCAAGGTCTTTGCGGAGTTCATCGTTGGCTTGCAGCTCAGTTTCGAGCATAGCCTTTGCAACCTCCCGCATGGCCTTCTTGCGACGGCGAGCTTCTGCCGCAGCACGGCCACCGGCAGCGTTACGCGCAGCCTTTTCCTCGTCAGTCATGGTGTCGAGCCGGATCGCATGAATCGCCTGTTCGCGGTCGAAGTTCTTTTTTCTGCCAGTCGCCATGGTCTCACCTCTCTTTTAGGTCTTTTTCCAGTCTACATTATATTACTGACCAATACTGTCCTTCAATGTCCACCTGCGCCGAGCTCACCGGCGCAGGTTTCTCTATTACTACAGGATTATACCGATTTGTATAATCCGATTTTCAAACCCGATTTGGAACGATTAGGCATATATAGGGCGTTGGTGAGAGAGCGCTGCCCCCTAAAGGGGGCACTACCCCCTCCCCACTGTTCCAGTGGGGAGGGGGTGGGGGGTTCGTTTGCCGCCTCAAAAATTTTGACCCTGTCAAAATTTTTGGTTTTGCTTTTTCGGGAAACAAATCGTAGCCGAGCCTTGAACCCCAAGGGGTTCAAGGCTTTGCTGATTCGTCGTGCATGCAGTTGCAACGTAGTTGCAACGTAGTTGCTGGCTGCAACAAGTTGCAGCCTACGCATGATGCACACCCACCCCGACACGCGCGCCGGGGTAGGACATACGCGCCCCGACGGGTTGCGTAGGGGCGGGAGGCTTATCTCCTTTTCTTTATTTTTGATTCGCGTAGCGAAATCAAAAATAAAGAAAAGGAGATAACCACCATGAAAAACACCAACACCAACACCGCCGCCAACACCACCACCGTTGAGGCCCTGCTCAAGCAGGCCACGGAGCCCAGCAAGCAGAACGCCATCGCCTTCCACGAGCTGTGGGAGGAGGGCAAGCGCAGCCTGAGCGTTGCGGATCAGGCCCGCCTGTGGGATGGCCTTACGGCCATCCGCAAGAACGACTTCGCTGGCCGCAAGTTCTTCAAGGCGCATCCCGAGTATGCGCCCAGCACCCCCGCTTGGGCAAAGGCTCCGAAGGAGCCTGAGAAGCATCCGATCCCCGCACCGAAGGCTCCTGCGAAGCAGGAGAAGCCCAAGGCCGACAAGCCTGCAAAGCAGGCTAAGCCCAAGGAGCCCACGACCAAGGAGCTGCTCGCAAGCATGCTCACCAGCATGAACGCCCTCGACCAGTCCATGCGGAGCATGGCCAAGACGCTCGACAGCATGGACAAGCGCCTGACCAAGCTCGAGAAGTCCGCTCGCTAAGAGCGGACTTCTCCCACACATCCACGAAAGGAGGCACACACATGCTCGAGAAACTCCTGCGCATCCTGCTGGCCGCAGACTTCGGCGACCCGCTCGTGACTCAAGCGCACATGCTCGCTGCGAACCGCGAAAGCTGAGTGCGGCGAAGTCTCCCGCCTGCTTATTCCTTAGCGTAGCGAAAGGAATAAGCAGGCAGGGAGGAGGTGAGCTGTCGGCATGAATCCCGAGACTCGTGCTCGAGACTCATGCGGGCAACTCAAGCCCGACATTTTAATTTTGGAGGTACATACACATGAACGCAAACACCAACGAGACCGTCATCACCTGCAAGCACTGCGGAGCAGTCGTTGAGGGCGAGCCAGCAATGCACCACGGCGACACCTACTGCGAGGACTGCGCCGAGCTCCTCGGGTACGTAAAGTGCGACGAGTGCGGCGAGTGGTTCGACCCTGACTGCGACGAGCTGGTCGAGTACGACGGGTTCACCTACTGCGAGGACTGCGCTCGAGACCGTGGTCTCGAGAAGTGCGACGAGTGCGGCGATTGGCACCCGGAGCGCGACTTCACCACCGTGTACGGCAACTGGCGAATCGGCGACATCAATGTGTGCCAGAGCTGCCTCAACGAGATGCTCGAGAATGAGCAAGCGTTCTACTGCGAGGATTGTGGAGACTACTACCAGTCTCGGGCGAACGACAGCTACTACACGGCCAGCGGCTCGACCATCTGCGAGAGCTGCCGCAACGATCACTACGCCTACTGCTGCGACTGCAATGAGCTGTTCGACGTTGACTATCTCGAGTGGAACGACAACGACGACTGCTACTACTGCGAGAACTGCGCAGATCGCCATCGCTCCTGTGTCCACGACTACGGCTTCAGACCCCACCCCGTGTTCCACGGGATCTTCGGCAAGTACCGCCCCACCTACGGTGACCCCATCACGATCGGCTTCGAGCTCGAGGTTGACGACGGCGACGACGAGGCCGGTTGCGCTCAGGAGATCATGGACAACTTCGACGAGGACACGCTGTACCTCAAGCACGACAGCAGTGTGACCTTCGAGATCGTCACTCACCCCCACACTCTCGAGGCATACAGAAAGGAGTTTGACCTCGAGACTCTGTGCGAGATTCCTCCCCGCTACGGATTCAGCTCCCACAACTGTGGCACCTGCGGCCTGCACATGCATGTAGGCCGTGACCAACTGGGCGAGACCTACGAGGACAGGGGAACCACCATCGCAAAGGTTGTCCTGCTCATGTACAGGCACTGGCCCTCTCTCATGAAGTTCAGCCGTCGTCGTGAGTCCGATCTCTCCCGCTGGGCGAACCGCCCCGACTTCAGCTTCAACCCCCGAATCAAGTACACGGACGACAAGCTCAAAGAGCTTGTGAAGAGCTACTACTCCACCCGTGGCAGGTATCAGGCGCTCAACCTCGAAAACCGTGGGACGATTGAGTTCCGTCTCTGGCGTGGTTCACTCAAGCCCTCGACCATTGATGCCACCTTGCAGCTGACCTCGAACATCGTGATGTACGCAATGACCCACACGTTTGAAGACGTGGCAAAGTCCGTATGGACTGACATCACGCAGTACGAACTGTGCGAGAACCTCGACAACTATCTCGAGGAACGCAGACTCACGCTGGGCGAGGAGCCGTTCAACATTCCCTACAACAACGAGGTCACACCCGACCCCGAACGAGCGAACCCTGCCCCTGACGGAGCTAAGTTCCGTATCGGGGATCGTGTGAGATTCACCAGCACCCGAGATGGCTTTTACCTCTCCGCTTCAGCCACCGGTCACACCGGAACTGTCGTGTACATAGACAAGGGCGCGGGCTCCGCCTTCGGCGATGTGTTCCGCTACGCTGTCCTGCTCGACGAGCCCATCCCCGGAGCGCACAGCTGCAATGGTCATGTGGATGGTGACCGTGGGTATTACGGACTCGACCAGCATCTCGAGCTGGTTCAGGAAGCACCCCACACTGGGACGTTCTATGTAGGTGATCGCGTGAGGATCGACCGGGGCTCCTCACTCGTCGGAAGAACCGGCACTATCAGATTTATTAACGGGGAAGCCGCCGCCGTAGAGGTTGACAACTTCATCAGCGGTCACGACTGCGATGGTCACACCCCGCTGGGCTCTGGCTGGTGGGTCTTCCCCGAGGAGATGACTCATCTCACAGACGAGATTACGCATCCCGCAGACGATGACAACTTCCGAGTAGGAGACAGGGTCACTTGCACTACCTTCGGACGCAACTGCTTCGGCACGATCGTGGTCGTGGACACAGACGGAATGTACGGAATCCGATTCGACGACGCCAACGGTCTCTTCCACGACTTGCATGGCCGGTGTGAGGACCACCATGGCTGGTGGGCCAGCGCCAGCGCTCTCCGTCACGCAGCATAAGTAAACAAACGAACAGAAAGGAGAAATGAATCATGTGTGTAATCGCTGCTAAACCTGCGGGCATCGAGATGCCCGACATCGAAACCATCACCGAAATGTGGTACACGAATCCGGACGGAGCCGGGTTCATGTATGCAGACAAGGGGCTCGTGCATATCCGAAAGGGATTCATGGAGCTCGACGATTTCCTCGATGCAATCGAGGCGCTCAAGAACAAGCACGATCTGACCAAGCTGCCTGTCGTGATGCACTTCCGCATCACGACACACGGCGGCACGAAGCCTGAGAACTGCCACCCCTTCCCTATCACTGACAGCTTGGGCATGCTCAAGAAACTGGACAGCCACACCAAGCTGGGCGTAGCCCACAACGGAATCATCCCGATCACTCCCCGCAAGGACATCTCGGACACGATGGAGTATGTCCTGTCCCAGCTCGCTCCCCTGCACAGGGCGGTGCCCGACTTCTACAAGGACAAGAACCTGATGGAGATGGTGTACAACGCAGTGCACTCGAAGCTCGCGTTCCTCACAGATAAGGGCGAGATCTTCACCGTCGGTGACTTCATCGAGAAGGACGGCGTCAAATACTCGAACCTCAACCACGAGTGGACGAGGCCCCGCGACTTCAAGTTCGGATGGTCCGAAGCCTACGGAGACTGGGACGGGTGGGACGACCACCTGTGCACCACCTCGATGGGTTCTTACGTGAACAAGACAGTCATGTGGGTGGACGACGACGTGGCCTATATCTCCGGGGTGGAAGACCCCGATCTCCTGTACGGATGCTACGCCCTCGACAAGGAAAACAACGTGTACATCTACGACGATGCGCTCGACGCTCTCGTGAAGCTGCCCGGGGCTACGCTGTACAACAACAACGGAACCACGGTCAGGTACAACAAGAGTTCCCCCGCAGTCATGCGGGAGATCGTGTACGAGGAAGCCATCACGACCTGAACAACGAAGGCGGGTAGGCGAACAGCCTACCCGCCGACAAAGGAGGGATGCCCTTGATTGCTAAACCCAAGCGCAGAAAGTTACGCCATGTGAGCTACTACAGGAAGGAGCTGGCCAAACCACACACGAGAAACGAGCTGCTCGATCTCAGGAGTGAGGCCGCACACCAGCCGCTAAGCGTCCTGTCCGCAAAGGACTACGAGGAAATATTCTGGGCTGTTCAAGCCCGGCTGAATCAGAAAGGAGAATGACGCATGACTAAGCTATTTCACACAACGCAAAGCGATCTCACGAAATATAACGGGACAGCAGTCACAGTTCTTCACGAGCTGGATGAGTCTGAATATGACAAGGCAGACGTCGGCCAGATGTACAAGATCAAATTCTTCGACGGCCACACGGCTGACGCCTTTGAGGACGAGCTCTTGCCATACGACCCGTACTACGACGACGATATCGTTTGCCTATGCGGGTCAGTGTTCTATCTCGCATATGAGTTAGGGTACGCCGTTGGAAAAAGAGGAGCCGACAGTCTTGAGGCTGACTCCCGGGACCTCGCTCGCATCACGATCAACGAGGCGATCCAGTTTGAAAACCAGTTCGATGAGGATGAAGGCGACTACATGCTCGAAGTCGGGGAGCTTAGCGCCGATCTGATCAACTACATCTACGACATCTTCGGAAAGGAGGACACCAACCCATGACAGACGAGAAGTATGTGTACCTGCAAGAAATCCGTGAGAAGAAATCCGCCGGGCGTGGGGTGCTCGGCAAGAGGACTGGCAGCAAGACCAGATATGTCGGGCTCCCCCACGATCACATGACAGCAGCTGAATTGAAAAGGAGGAACAGTAAAGTGTCAAGCGTCAGACTCAACCAGCCCATCACCTATGCGGAGCTCAAGGAGCTCACCCCAACCTTGAAGTTTCTGTATCTCGACAACTGCATCAACAGGTACGAGGCCAGACGAATCGATCTCGTCAACATGCTCGGCATCAGCAACCCGGGGTTCGGGAAGATGGCAGCCAAGCTACCGGGCAAGCTCATATTCAAGTACAACAAGCGCAAGCCGTCACCTAAGTGGCTGTCGTTCATCAACGGCGAGGCAGCGGAGATCATACCCGAGGATGCGCGGGTCCTCAGAGATCCCGAGCCTGCGGTAGTAGAGCCCGCCCCCGAGGAACCCACGGTCGAGGTCTCCCCTCTTGTGCTCGACGCACCTGTCCTCGTGGCCAAACCCGAGGTCAACCCCTACCATGTGAAGCTCTCCCTCGTAGGAAACCCGGCACAGCTGGCCGATGTGATCGCTGTGCTCACGGATAAGGACACGGCCTACGACTTCGAGGTCACGATCTCACTGAAAGGAGGCGACTGATATGAACGTCACATTATACGGCGGCCAGTGGACTGTGGGCGATTACTCCATAGCCGGAAATCGGGATGACGGGTACACAGTGTGGAGGACCCGGGACGGAGAAGATTCAGAGACCTTGTTTGCAAGCGAAGACTTCGAGTCCTGCATAACTTGGTGTTGGAATAGTTTAAAGGAGGCGACTGATATGACCAACCTCGAGCTGCTGCGCAGCATGGGGCCGATGAACCTCGCCGAGTTCATCTTTCTCGTCAGCTGCAACGTGATCAAAGGCGGCCGCAAATGTGGAGACAGAAACATCTCAAGCTGCACCGTCTCCGACTGGGAGGCGTGGCTTGCACAGCCAGCCAAGTATACTGACGGGACTCCCCCGAGATTCTGGAAAGGAGTGTGACCAGCATGAACAACCCAACCCCATTTGTCCGTGTGTATTTCGACGACGGAAGGTATATCACTGTTGAACTTTACCGCGAAGAACCGCTGACCCGGGGGGAAGCCGACGATCTCTCTGCCATATACTCGTTCTCTTTTGCCAAGCCAGTAGTCTCAGTTGAGAGAACCGACAGCATCGACACAGAGTACGAGACCTACGGGTACAACAGCGACGGCGAGCTCGTCACCGAGTACAGAAGGGAGGAATGACCATGACTTTGTTCGATCTCTGGTACCGCTCGTGGCAGACGCACATCTTTACCAAGACCAAGGCCAGCCCCGTGCCAGTCGAGTACGACGGCCAGCCATACGGAAAGCAGACCGAAGTGCTCAACCTGCAAGCCAGACACTTCCCCAACTACGGGGCTGTGATCGTAGCGGAGGTGGAAGACAATGACCCTGACTGACCTCGTAACGGCCGCCCAATCAGTGGACCTCTTTGTGTGGACAAACCGTGGACCAAGTTCCTGTATCGTGCTCACCAGAGATAGAGAGGCCACAGACAAATACAAGGTAAAAGAGATAAAGCTCGAACGGCCGGTTGGTAGAGGCTACTGGTTATCTGTGGAGGTGGAAGCCAATGACTGAACCAACTCGTCCACCTGCTCCTTGTTCCAGACCACCACCACCTCATGCCCCTGCTCCCTAAGCTCACGATGGCGGAGCTTCTGTATCTCAGACAGAGCTCCGCCTTTTGTCTTGAGCTCGACCCACAATACACGAGACCCGGGCAGCAGGATCATCCTGTCCGGCATCCCATTCACTTGGTCCGGAATGAATTTTATGCATTTATACCCGAGCATACCCACCCTCTTAATCAGGTAGCTCTCGACTTCTCTTTCTCTAATCATGTCGGTATAAAATCCTCCCGGCTGACACCTTTCCCCTTAATATCCCCCACCAAGGTGTCACAAGTGTCACAGAAATCCGCAAACCCTTGATACGACTGGGCTCAAGGGTGTGACACCTTGAAAACCAAGGTGTCACACCTATTATGGCCAGTGTCACACATTGGTCAATATCACCATGGTCTATAATAGGTATAGGTTACAATTCAATTACAATATGTATCTATGTGGTTACGATTAGCCATAGCCTGTGACACCTTGGGCTCTGGGTGTGACACCTTGAAAATCAAGGTGTCACAGGGTCAAAGCCAGTCGTACCAAGGCTTTGCGGATTTCTGTGACACCTGTGACACCTTGATGTAGGATAGTAAGGGCGGCCCTCAAATCTGGGGTGTGACACTTGTGACACCTTGCGAAAAAACTTTAGCGAATTACAGTATCGCTACCACTATGTGTCCGTCACTATGCACAAGCGAAGGCCCGCTCACTCCTCTGTGCCCTGACGCTCCCGCTGGATTCTTTTCAGCTCAGACTGAATAATTATGCATACTAATTCCTTCCCGTGCTGGTCGAGTTCGTCAAAACTGAACGCGATCTGACGGGCCTCATTCGAGATGTTGCCCACCCCGCTTCCCTCAGTCGGGTCATCAGTGAGTTCCCTGACTGAGCAATGAAAGTACTTAGCTAAGGCATCAAGCTGTCCCGGCCTCGGGTATCTGGTTCCCTGAACGTAGCTGCTCAGTGCACTCGTGCTGATCCCTGTCCGCTCGGCGATTCGTACCTGGCTGTCTCCGCTCAGAAGAATACGGAAAGACAGGTTGGCCGCAAGAGTGTCCCGCAGTTTCTGCTCGTAGTCGTCCGCCATTTGTGTTACCCCCTTCTTATATAATGTAGTGTGGCTACATTATACCACCACAAATTGAGGACTGCAAGCACTCAACGAAAATTTTTTCTACAAAACGTATTGACAAATCCACATTCTGTAGCTATACTATGGATGTCCACAAAAAGTAGACGCCATCCACAGGCGGAAGACGGAAAGAGGTGATGTGAAATGGAGATGTTCAAGGTGGATGATCTGCGCGGCAAGCCCACGCTGCGTGACCTGCGCAAGCAGAACTGCATGGGTGTGCCCGAGGTAGCGAGGGCGATGAATGTTCGTGAGAACACGATCTACAGATGGGAACGTGGCATCAACGTGCCGCCCCTGATGGACGCCCTTCGCTTGGTGAGTCTGTTCAAAACCGAGGTGGCTCAGGTGAACTGGTGGCCTCACGGTTGGATTGACTGATAGAGAAACCTGTCGAGATTAAAAGGAGGAAATGATTTATGGAGAATGGTTTCAAGACAGTGGTAGTTGTGGTCGGCGAGAAGGAGAAGGAAGTGCTCGCTTCCTACTTCGGGCCGGATGGTAAGGTGCACAAGGGCAAGGCGAGATGCGCTGGCTGTGATGAGTTCAGACCGGAGATCGGCGCGGTTATCGCTCTGTGCAGGGCGATGGGCGTTGAGCCCGCTCGGACGTGCTTTGATGTGATGGACGCCTACGCCAAGCAGAGCGCACGAGACGTGGAGCTGGCTGCCAAGATCGAGTCGGTCAAGGGCAGCGTGGAGGTGGAGGTGCCCAAGCCCAAGGAGGTCAAGGGTACTCCGGTTAAGGGTACTCCGGTTGGCAAGCTCAAGGGTGGCCGTGGAATCCTCAAGCCTGTTGGCGGCTTCGCTATTATGGATGAGAGCAAGGCCCGGAGCTACGGCTTGATGGGTACTCCCACCAAGTTCTTCGACAAGGACGGAGAGCGGCTTTACGTGGGTGACATCGTAACTGTGGATGCCCTCCAGGGCGACGTGCGTACCGGGAGAAAGTGGGTGCCGGTGCCTGACCTTGCCTTCGTGGTTGACGAGGACTCGGACGATCCTGTGAGCAAGGGCCAGTACATCATGGGCGCGATGAGCGCATGCAATCCCAAGACGGGTAAGATCGACGGGAAGTTCCGCGTCCGCAAGGTGAAGTCGTGGAAGGAAGTCGAGGTCGGTGAGGTCCATCAGGATCTGAGGGTAACGTGGGAGGTCAAGCTGGCATGAGCAAAGGAACCTTCGCCACTGTCCCCCATGTAGCGTCTGAGCTACAGCGTATGTTGGTGAGACAGACAGAGCTGGACCCCAGCTCTGTCGAGTACTCCAACCTGCTCCGCAACATCGAGGTGCTGGCCGGTACTGCCGAGCTGTACATCGACATCATGGACTACCTCAAGGACGCCGGTATGTTCAGCGAAGAGCCGGAGAAGATCGTGCAGGTCGTGGTCCATCCTGAGATCGCGAAGGCTATGCACGAGGCGGCTGACGATCACCCGGTAGAGGGCTCCCCCTTTCCTGACCCTGAGAAGGAAGCACCCTCGAAGGTGGTGGAACTTCATCCCGTGAAGGATGAAGCGGCGCAGAAATCGTATGAGATGACCGAGGTTCGGGCGGCGCTGGTCGAGGCCCGGAAGAAAGGCGTGAACGTGTCCGCCCTGCTCAAGGAGTTCGGGGTGGAGAACTTCGGTGCTTTCCCCGCCGGGAAGTACGGCGAGCTGATGAAGAGACTGGAGGCGGGCACATGACCTACATCATTGACCCCATGTGGTTCTACTGGCTCGGCGTGATCGACTCCCTGAACTTCGTCGTGGCCTTTGCTTTTGTCGTCTCAATCTTTGCGCTCGTGGTTTCTGTGATTGGCTATACGGCATGCCGTGGTTCCATCGCCAATTACCCCGATCTTAGCGACGGGGAAAGAGCTCGTATGCCGGTCTATGTCAAGTGCTTTAAGGCGAGCCTCGTGCTTTTTCTCGTTATTGGTATTGCCCTTGTCTTCCTTCCCTCGAAGGATACGCTAATCGAGATGCAGGTGGCCAAGCTCGCCACTGTGGAGAACGCCGAGTGGACTGTCGATACGATCAAGAGCGCGGTAGATTATATCGTGGAAGCGATCAAGTCGATAGGTTGAAAGGAGAACGCATGAAGAAACTTATCACCCTGCTGCTGGTCGTCGTCCTCTGCTTCACTTGTCTCTCCGCCTGTGAGTACTGGCGGGAGAGCGACCGCGTAGCCTACAACATCAGCAAAGAGGCCGATAACTTCAACGTGACCCGCCGCCTCACCGTGTTCAACATACGCACAGACACAGTGCTCATGCAGATGACCGGGAAGTTCGCCATTAAGAACGAGGGCCACGATGAGCTGTCCGTGATCGTAGAGGTGGAGAAGGGTACATACCAGAAGCACTTCGTCTACCTCAACGACTACACGATGTACACGGTGGAGGACCTGAGCGGCGCGGATGTCAGCCCCTACTCCTATGAGCTGGAGTTCCTTCCCCAGATGTTGAAGCCCGTGAAGATTACAGCCCACGAATTGGTGGAGGACTTAGGCTGATGCCCGTAGTACACGCCCTCCTCTCCCCAAGCAAGGCCAAGCAATGGCTGGCCTGTCCGCCAAGCGCGAGGCTGTCCGCGAAGTTCAGCGAGCGCTTCGGAGAGCAGAGCTCTCCGTATGCGGCGGAGGGTACGACAGCCCACGCATTGGCCGAGCTCAAGCTCAGGCTGGAGCTCGGGGAGATAAACAAGTTCAGCTTCGATGCGCAGAAGAAAGCGCTTGGTGATGTCCCCACTGAGATGGACAGGTACACCGACACCTACACTGACGTGGTGCTTGAGAAGTACTACGCATGTAAGAAGGTGTGCCCGGACGCCAAGCTGCTTGTCGAGATGAGGCTGGACATGACACCGTGGGTTCCCGGTTGCTTCGGAACCGCCGATGCCTGTGTGGTATCTGACACCATACTCGAGGTCTGCGATTTGAAATTTGGCAAAGGTGTGCCGGTTGACGCCGTGGAGAATCCTCAAGCCAGATGCTACGGCCTCGGCGCGGTCAACGCCTTCGGCGATCTGTACTCCTTCACGCATGTGAGGAACACGATCATCCAGCCCCGACTCGACTCCATCACTGAAGAACTCCTGACTAAGGAGCAGCTTTTGGAATGGGGTGAGTCCATCAAGCCCACGGCGGAGCTTGCGTGGAAAGGCGAAGGTCAGTTCCACCCCGGTGACAACTGCCGCTTCTGCGCAGCGAAAGCTGTGTGCAAGGCGAGAGCATACGAGTCCTTTGACCTGCTCTCAGCCTGCCTCGACACCCCCGGCGTCCTGCCGGACGAGGCGATCCCCGGCATCCTCAAGGTGGCAGACACCTGTGAGGCATGGCTCAAGGACGTGAAAGCCTACGCTCTGAGCCAGGCCCTCCGAGGTCAGGAGTGGCCGGGATACAAACTGGTCAAAGGCAAGCGGCCCTCCCGTGCTTTCTCCGACGACGAGAAGGCGGAGGAGCAGCTCATCCGTGCAGGGTACACACCCGAGCAGTACAAGGTGACACGGATGAAGACAGTCGCAGAGGTTGAGAAGCTCTTGGGTAAGAAAGCCTTCGATGCCCTGATGGGGTCGTTGGTCATCCAAGGCGAAGGCAACCTCACCCTCGTACCCGAAGAAGACAAACGTGTTGAGTTCGAGTCCGCCGACGTGGCGTTCTCGGATATGCTAAACGACTAAAGGAGAATTGAGAACATGAGTTTCAACAAAGTGATTTCCGATACCAGCGTCCGCCTTGGCCCCGTTCGCTTCAGCTATGTGAACGTGTTTGCCCCTCGCCGCAACCCCGACGGTACGGCTGGCAAGTACAGCGTCTGTGTCATCTTCCCGAAGACTGACAAGGAAGCCTACAAGATGTTTGAGGATGCGTACAAGAACGCCGCCCAGCTCGGCAAGAGCTCCAAGTGGAACGGCAGAATCCCTGCCAAGGTTGCGCTGCCTCTGCATGACGGTGATGAGGAGCGGCCCGACGATGCTGCGTTCAAGGGCTGCTGGTATTTCAACTGCTCCTCCGTGAACAAGCCCGGTGTCCGTGTCCGTGAGGCTGGCATGATTGCCGAAGCTCTGGACGACGAGGACTTTTACAGCGGCTGCTACGGAGCCCTTACCGTGAACCTGTACCCCTACAGCTCCAACGGCAACGTGGGTGTAGGTGTTGGCCTCAACAATTGCGTGAAAACCGAAGACGGTGAGAAGCTGTCCGGCGGTCGTAGTGCCGAGGCAGACTTCGGCGACTTGGCTGACTGATGGAATCCGAAGTCTGGAAGGACATCCCCGGATACGAGGGAGCTTATCAAGTGAGCTCCCTCGGCAGGGTGAGAGGGATGGATAGGATGGTACTGTCGAGAAGCAAGTTCGGTAAAGAGTATTCTCGGCGCATGAAGGGCCGAGAGCTATCCCCCGGGCACGTCCAAGACTATGCGTATGTGAGCTTGTACCCGGGGGCTCGAACGGAGCTCGTCCATAGACTTGTGGCTTTAGCTTTTATTGGGCCTTGCCCGGAGGGTATGGAGGTTCGCCACATCGACGGAAACCCGGAAAACAACTGCGCATGCAATCTTGAGTATGGAACCCACAAGGAAAACGAGGCGGATAAGTTGAGGCACGGTACAAGGCAGCAGGTTTGTAAGCTGACACCAGAGCAGGTTGTTGAGATTCGCAAAAGGATTGCGAATGGGGAGAGCAACTTAGCGATTGCCAGCGAGTATGGAGTATCCGATGTTTTGGTAAGTAATATCCGTCTCGGCAAGAGCTACAGGTGGGTGGCATGAGAACTCTATCCTTCGATTTAGAAACCTTTTCCAGTATAGACTTGCCCTCCTGCGGCGTTCATAAGTATGTGTCGTCTCCTGACTTTGAGATTCTCCTGTTCGGCTATGCCTTTAATGACGATCCTGTCAAGGTGATCGACCTCGCCTGTGGGGAGGAGATTCCAGACGATTTGTTCGAGGCACTGTGGGACCCGGCGGTCGAGAAGACCGGATGGAATATTTCTTTTGAGCGCAACTGTATACGAGCTGCGTTCGGAAGAGAGATTCCCCCGGAGCAGTGTTTCGATTCCATGGTTCTTGCTTCGTGCTGTGGACTACCTCTTAGTCTGGACGCGGCTGGCAGAGCGCTCGGGCTTGGGGAGGATCAGGCGAAGATGAGAATAGGTAAGCAGCTCATCCGAGAGTTCAGCATCCCCTGTAAGCCGACGAAAAAGAACGGCATGCGTACACGTAACCTCCCCGAGCACGACCCTGAGAACTGGGCGCTGTATAAAATTTATAACCAGCGAGATGTTGAGACTGAACGAACTATCCGCGAGAGGTTGATTCGCTGGCGGCCCATGCGTTCTGAGCAGAAGTTGTGGTGTCTCGACCAGCGCATCAATGATCTGGGTATTCGGGTAGACAAACAGATGGCGGAGAACGCCATTCGGATCGGCAATGAGTACAAGGCCCGTCTCATAGAGGAAGCGCAGGAGATCAGTGGTCTGGTGAACCCTGGGTCTACGGCTCAGGTGAAGATGTGGCTGCAAGAGCAGGAGGGTTTGACCGTCCCTTCGCTCAACAAGAAGGTCATCGCCGACGTGGTATCCCAACTGTCTGACGACAATTCACGGAGATTCATGGCGCTTCGTAGTGAATTCTCGAAGAGCTCTACGAAGAAGTACGACGCTATAGTTCGTTCCGTCTGTGATGACGGACACATCCATGGATGCTTCTTGTTTTGTGGGGCTGGGAGAACAGGCCGCTGGGCAGGACGCCTTGTTCAGTTGCAAAACTTGGCGAGGAACTCTATGCCCGATCTCGACTCTGCTCGTTCGTTGGTCATAGCCAACGACGGAGAAGGACTGAATCTCATATATCCCGACGTTGCGTCTACCCTGTCCGAGCTGATCCGTACCTCCCTTGTCCCGGAACCCGGCCACCGCTTCATCGTGGCAGACTACTCGGCAATCGAGGCAAGAGTTATAGCGTGGATCGCGGGTGAGGACTGGCGGCTCAAGGTATTCGAGGAAGGCGGCGACATCTACTGCGCCTCTGCCTCTCAGATGTTCAAGGTACCTGTGGTGAAGCACGGCGTGAACGGAGAGCTCAGACAGAAAGGCAAGATCGCGGAATTGGCATGCATCGCCAGAGATCAGTTGGTTCTTACAGACGCAGGACTGGTTCCTATACAGGACGTCACAACCGATATGAAGGTGTGGGACGGAGAGAACTGGGTACAGCACAGTGGGGTTGTGCTCAAGGGGGTTAGAGAAGTAATTGAGTATGAAGGTCTCAGAGCAACCGAAGACCATCTCGTATGGGTCGAAGGGGAATCGCGGCCCATCAGTTTTAGAGCCGCCGCGGAAAGCGGTGCGCATCTCGTTAAAACCGGAGATGGTAGGAAAGCAGTACGGGTGGGTAGAAATCATAAGCCCGGTAAAGTTATGGACAGAAAAGATGAATCACTGCTGGGTTCTCACTCGGTGCTCGGGTTGTGGTCGAGAGCAGTGGTCGGAGCTTGGGAATCTTCGGAGCGGAAGAAGCCGAGGATGCCAGTCATGCTCCAGCCCGAGGAAGGCCCCTACTTGGCTGTACAAGAGGATGTCTGCGGCAAAGCAAAGATGCGAGAGTCCAGAGAACATCATGTACTCCGAGTACGGCGGACGTGGTATTCGGTTCTGTTTTCAAAGCGTAAACGACGCCTGTCTATACATGATGTCTCTCGGTCCTTTAGACAGATCCCTCGAGATAGATCGGATCAACACGAACGGGAACTACGAACCCGGGAACCTTCGTTGGGTTACGCATGCAGAGAACTGCTCAAATCAGCGACGGAATGTATTAAGCGAGTGGGATCAAAAGTATTGGCCGTATACCAGAGGCGTCGTTCTCAAGAAGCTGTCCCGAGGGGAGACTCGGGAGCAAATCATAGAAGACGCGAGGCAAACCGTAGCGAGGCGCGGAAAGAACTGGCGTACTATCGAGGACCGTCTGAGGTCTATGACATACGAAATGCCGGACCGAATCACCGTTTTACGGTATCAGGAAAGCTCGTCCACAACTGCGGATACGGCGGTGGCGTAGGCGCCCTAAAGGCTTTCGGCGCGGACAAAGTTATGACCGACGAAGAGATGGTACAAACCATTGATCAGTGGAGGGAAGCGAGTCAGCACATCTGTGCCTTGTGGAAATCATTGGAGAAGGCGGCCATCCGTTGCGTGGTCCGTAAGGACCCCGCTATTTCTTCGGTCGGCAATATACTTTTTGAGTACGAAGACCCCATTTTGTGGATGACCTTGCCCTCTGGCAGGCGCATCGCCTACTGGGGTGTTGAGTACTCGGAAGATCCCAGAGGCTTCGGCAAGACCCTCTCCTACATGGGAGTCAACCAGACCACTCGCAAGTGGGAGAGGATTCAAACCTGGGGCGGGAAGCTGGTGGAGAACCTTGTGCAGGCCACGGCGCGGGATTGTTTGAAGACGTCCATGCTGGCCTTGAGCGGCGCGGGTTTCGACATCCGAGCCCACGTCCACGATGAGGTCATCATCACCGAGCCGGTGGATGGTCGGAGTGTTCAGGATGTATGCGACATCATGGGCAGCCCGATCTCCTGGGCCCCCGGTCTCCCGCTCCGGGCGGACGGGTACGAGACGCCATATTACAAGAAGGACTAAGGCAAGAGAGGATCAGGCAACTGGTCCTCTCGACAACAAAGGAGGAGACATGAGTATTTTGATTCCCGGCGCGGAGATGCCGAAAAACTACACGGTGCTACTCCGCATCTATCCGCCCAAGAACGGTGTTTGCTTTGTAGAGCAGCTCGACATTGACGATGACATCCTCGCTGAGTATTGGGCGCGTGTCATCCCGCCGCATGGTCGGTTGATTGACGGTGATGTTGCGGAGGCGATCGGCTTCACAGAAGAGGATGCGGCTGGGAAAGACTTTTATGACGGCATCCTGTTTGCTGCAGACTTCATCAGCCAGCAGCCCACAGTCATCGAAGCGGAGGAGGAGGGCGAGTGATGGAAGATCATCTTAATGACCCGCACTGCGGACTTTGCGAGCACTTCATCGGAGGGGGAGACTGGTCTCTATGCTGCGACCTGCCGCACCCGGAGGCGCCATGGGGGTTCCTATGCTACGAGGACACCCCGGCGTGTGAGAGCTATGAGCCCTGTACAGATTATGAAGGGGTGAACTGATGGAAGACCTGAGAGATGACCCGATCATCGAGTCCATGATGAGAACCGGGTATCCCTGGTGGATGCTCGACGAAAATGAAGAGGAGGAAAACTCATGAGCGTATCTGCGATTGTAATCATCATCCTTGCGGCCCTGCTGTTCATGTCGGTGGTCTGCAACTTATTCCAGGTTATCCACAACCTGAGCTTGCAGGAGGAGCTGGACACCTACACCTATGGCCTCGACCCTGTGCATCTGGTGGCTGGCCCGAGGGAGGAGAGCTGAGTATGAGTGAGAAACAGGAGAAGCGTCGCCGCTTTGAGCAGCGCATGGAATACCACGCCGAGCTGAAGGCGTGGCTGATGAAGGAGCCGCCCATGTGGAGGATCTTCGAGTGGTGGCGCTGGAAGAAGACCCGCCCTGTGATGGAAGGTCTCGCCCGCTACCTGAACGAACGGGAGGAGTTCTGATGGGAGTACCCCTTAAAGACGAGACCGGCAAACGCTACGGCCTGCTGACCGTGTTGCGTAGGTACGACACCACTGACCCGAGCGGCGTTGGCACCTACTGGCTATGCCGCTGCGACTGCGGCACTGAGGTAGCTGTCCTCGGGTCGAAGCTGAGGAACGGAAACACCAGAAGCTGTGGCTGTCTTCGTGACATGAGCAAGGAAGAGCGCGAGAGGCTGGGGTTCAAAACCGTTGGCGAAATAATGAGGGAACGCCGGAAGGAAAGAAGGGAGCGTACTGAGATTATGAAGAAGGACATGGACCCTGCGATCAAGATTCTGTACCTCCAGCTTGACTCCATGACCGGACTTCGCCGGGCGTTGCAGGAGCAGGTAGATAAGGCTGATGCCCGCATCAAAGAGATGCAGGGCATGATCAAGGAAGCGGAGGCTAAGAGGGCATGACCAGAGGAGAAGCGATGCGGTCTGCGCGTTTATCCGCCGGGCTTTCGTTAGAGGCACTCGCTGAGAAGGCGGGCGTCCAGAAGAATACGATCGGCCGGATTGAGCGGGAAGAGCACATCGGGAGGATAGACACAATTGAGCTATTGGCTGATGTTCTTGGCATCAGCATCGATAAGTACATCGGAAGAGAGGTGCCGAATGGCTGAGCAGCTCTACGTGAAATACGATGACGGCGTTCCCGTCGCCTACGCCTACGGTGAGGAGTGGGTAGCCATGGCCCTGTACATGGACGATATCAGCTACGCCACGCCGGAGGAAGCGAAGCTGGCTTGGATCGCAGGCCACCCGGATAAAGTAGGAGGGAAATCAGTTGGGGAATAAGTCAAGTCTGAACATTCGCAACCGTGTTGTTACGGAGTTCGAGTACATACAGACGCTCTCCCCCTCCAAGCTGGCTGTCTACCTGCGCACCATCCTTGCCCACAATCAGGGCTGTCCGCCTGTCCCGCTTATTCAGGTGTTCTCAATGTGCCGGGACAATTCATCCTGCGATGACTGCTGGTGGACTTGGCTCTGCTCTCAGCATGTGATTGAGCGCCAGCCCAAGGCGGCGAAGAAAGACAAATGCTGGGACTGCCGGTGGGCTGTCTACGGGGACACCGGTCGTTCGGTTATCACCTGCATGAATAAGAGATTCTACGGGATCATGATGAACGCCGACGACTATTGCAGCAACTTCGCCGAGCGGTACTTTGAGGAGCCAAAGAAGTCGGATGCGGAGATCGCGCTCCGGCTCGGGGAGTTGCAGGAGGAGAACCGGGAGGAAGTTGGGGCCGAGGTTCGCAGACGGTACGAGCTCAAGCAGCTGGCTCGTGAGCAGGCGAGGAGAAGAAAAGAAAAAGAGTTATTGGAGGAGAAGGATGAAGCAGCTGATCGAGGACCTTCGGAGGTACTCCCGAGTGAGCAGCCTCCCGATTTATCTCCGTCTTCTCCTTAATCAGGCGGCGGACTTAATAGAGGAGCTAACTCAAGATGGATGAGCCGAAGGTACGAAAGACCCTGTGCGGTTCTGAGTCTGCCAACACCTGCGCCTTCTGTGCTTATCACGGGAAAGCCCTGACGCCGAACCAGATGAAGAGCCACCGCTGCCTCGGCAAGCAGTGCACCGCTCTGATTCGGCACGAGCATCCGATCTGGCGGGAGCGAGAAAAGAAGAAGGCGGCGCGGAAAGCCAGGAAGAAGAGGCTGGAGGAAACCTATCAGAGATCAACAGGAGGTGAGGCGCAATGCCGGTAGTAACGGTTTGCGCGGAGTGCGGAAAAAAGATCAGTATGCCGCCGTCCCAGTACGCAAGGTCAAAGGAGCATTTTTGCTCCCGGGCCTGTCATATGCGGAAGATGAATCGGGAGCTCAACCCCACACGCATGACAGAGGCCGTAAGAGAGAAGTTGTCTAAGGCTCGTGAAGGAACCGGGGCCGGAAGGACCTATAAGAAAAAGCATGGGCGCCACCTCCATAGGACTGTGGCGGAGGAGATGCTTGGCCGTGAGCTTCTCCCCGGGGAGGTAGTTCACCACATCAATGGAGATAAAAGGGATAATCGAGTCGAGAATCTTATAGTGTTTTCGAGCCAAGCCGAGCATGCTCGGGTGCATATGATGGAAAGGAGTGAGGCCCATGCAGTACATACCGAGAGAACATCAGCGTAAAGCGCTCGACTTCCTACGCCAGCATAAGCGTTGCGCTCTGTTCCTTGATATGGGACTGGGCTGAGGCAAAACGGTTGTCACCTTGACATACATCAAGGAATTGCTGGACGACTTCGCCGTCAACCGTGTCCTCGTCATCGCCCCCAAACGTGTGGCAGAAGATACCTGGACCAGAGAGAAAGACAAATGGGATCACCTGCATGACCTCCGTGTGTCAAAGGTCCTCGGTACTCCGAAGCAAAGAGACGCTGCCCTTGAAGACCGGGCGGATGTCTACGTCATCAACCGGGAGAATGTGCAGTGGCTCGTGGAAAAGACCGGGGCCTCGTGGCCCTTTGACATGGTGGTCATAGACGAGCTCTCCTCGTTCAAGTCTTCGCAGTCCAAGCGGTGGCGTTCGTTGAAACGGGTGATCAAACTCTCCGCCCGGGTGATCGGTTTGACAGGAACTCCTATGGGCAACGGGTATGAAGACCTGTGGCCGGAGGTCTACCTCATCGACGGAGGAGAGGCTCTTGGCCGGACGATTACAAACTACAGGGATACCTACTTTTACCCCGGCGCGAGGAAGGGCCACATCGTCTACGAGTGGAAGCTCAAGCATGGCTCGAAGGAGAGGATCGACGCGAAGCTCAAGCCCTTCTGTCTGTCTATGAGCAAGGACGACTGGTTGCAATTACCGCCGGTTTTTTACAACGAGGTGAGGGTGAGGCTCGACAGCAAGGAGCGTGGGGAGTACGAGCGGTTCTCCCGAGACCATGTGCTCCCCCTGCTTGAGGGAAAGCTGTCCACCATAGAGGATATGGAGTCAGCTGTGGTTGGAGACACAGCCGCCGTTGTATCCAATAAGCTGTTGCAGATGGCGAACGGTGCGGTCTATGATGACCAAGGCGGTGTCTATCACCTGCACGACAAGAAGCTCGAAGCCCTCGACGAAATCGTCGAGGCTTCGCAGGGCCAGCCTTTGCTGGTGTATTACACGTACAAGCACGACGCTCAACGGATCATGGATCGATTCCCCGAGGCCAAGCTGCTGGGCGGATCTGAGGACATATCGGAATGGAACGAAGGAAAAATCCCAATGCTCCTGTGCCATCCGGCGTCGGCCGGGCACGGGCTAAATCTCCAGCAGGGCGGTCATATTATGGTGTGGTTCGGACTTCCTTGGAGCCTCGAATTATTGCAACAGGCGGAGGCAAGGCTGTATCGGCAGGGGCAGGAGCAAAGTGTTATTATCCACAGGATAATATGCGAGGACAGTCTGGACGAAAAGGTACTGGCGGTTCTCACCCGGAAGGATTCGACTCAGCGGGCGATGCTGCAAGCGCTCAAGGAGTACGTGGAGGATCTGGTATGAACATGAGGAAGGTATGGGCAGTGGACTTCGACGGAACCCTCTGCCGCAACGCTTGGCCAGACATCGGCGAAGCGAACACGGAACTCATTGAGCAACTGATCCTCGCAAGGAGTCAGGGTGTCGCCGTGGTGCTATGGTCTTGCCGGGAGGGAGAGGCTCTGGCCCGAGCGGTGCTCTGGTGCGCAGGCTTCGGGTTGTACTTCGATGCTGTAAACAAGAACGTCCCGGAGCGGGTCGCTCTCTACGGGACAGATTCAAGGAAGGTGTCTGCGGATGTCTACATAGACGACCGAGCTCAGATACCAAACACCCCGTGGGGAGGAACGTGATGGATTCAGTTAGAGTATTTCTGGAGTCGGCGAAGGGCGCTCACGCCAGAGCGGCGCGGCTATCCCGAAAGATCGTGCAGCTCACTACGCAGGTGGAGCACATCACTCCGTCGTACTCCGGTATGCCCGGGGGCGGGAGCACGGACGTGTCCGCCGCTTGGACGGCTCTGGCCCAGCTGAGGTCAGAGTATCTGTTGGAGAAGGTAAAGGCGGAGATGATAGAGAAGGCTGTGTCCGACTTCGTTGAGTCTCTGCCGACGCCAGAGTATAGAGAGTTGCTGTCCCTCCGCTACTGTGAGGGCCTCAGATGGCCGGAGGTCATGGAGGCCATGAGGGCTGACGGGTACTACTACTCAGACCGGTACATATTCAAGATTCATGGACGGGCGCTCAACGAGGCCCGAGAGAAATGGAAGGAGCTAAACTATGAACAGACCCGAGATATTGGATAAGGCGAAAGCCTGTGTGTGCGGAGATCGAGAGCGGGACTACGGATCGCCTGAGTCCAACTTCGGAAAGATCGCCGAGTTCTGGGCCACCTACCTCAACTACGACATCACTGCCAAGGATGTGGCGGCGATGCTGGCGTTGCTGAAGATCGCACGGATTGCGTCCGGTCATGCGAAGGACGATAACTGGGTGGATCTCGCCGGGTACGCCGCATGCGGAGGCGAGATCGAGTCCGAGGAGTGGACAAAGGAGGAAGACTGAGATGGGAGTCCTCACGAAGCTGTGCCCGTTCCGCTTCGCCAACCCGGCCACCGGTAGCATCGGGGGTCTGTGCGTAGGATCGCTGTGCACTTGGTACAATGAGAAGGAAGGCCGGTGCGTGGCTGTGCCTGCGGCCACGACCACTGCCAAGCCCAAGACAACCAGAGCTAAAAAGACTACGGAG
>JAEIGA010002292.1_pt1 | contig 30568 bp, 24 predicted proteins | sample 9270691 | NCBI WGS metagenome assembly JAEIGA01 (sample SAMN17057246, study PRJNA624740) | gut metagenome | biome: biome; isolation source: fecal sample | host: Bos grunniens | place: China: Xizang | collected 2019
TATCCCCGGAGCATTTTGTTGGAAATGAAAAAACACTATTTGACATACATTTTACTCCTGATGCTATTTTCTGCAAATGCCGAAGAAAACAGTACTACATACGATGTGCATAAAAAAATCCTAATTCCTGAAGTTACGGTTTATGGCAAAAGACCCTTGAAGGAAATTGGCCTCCAGCAAACCAAACTCGACTCCGTAGTACTGAAAGAAAACATTGCACTCTCCATGGCCGATGTTTTGACCTTTAACACACCAATTTTTGTAAAAAGTTACGGACGAGCAACGCTCTCTACTGTTTCGTTTCGTGGCACATCGCCATCGCATACGCAAGTAACATGGAACGGAATGCGAATAAACAACCCAATGCTTGGAATGACGGACTTTTCTATGATTCCGTCGTATTTTATCGATAAAGCATCGCTACTTCACGGAACGTCGTCGGTAAACGAAACGGGAGGCGGACTCGGAGGAGCCATAAAACTCTCTACCTCTCCCGCCGAGCAAGAAGGTTTTGGATTACAGTTTGTGCAAGGAATTGGTTCGTTTTACACGTTCGACGATTTTCTCCGACTCTCATACGGCAATGAACATTGGCAAACATCTACACGAGTTGTTTTTTCCACTTCGAAAAACAATTACAAATTCCGCAACCACGACAAAAAGATTAACGTCTACGACGATGATATGAACATCGTGGAGCAATACTACCCCATAGAGCGAAACAAAAGTGGTGAGTTCAAAGATTTGCATCTTTTGCAAGAGGTTTATTACAACAACAAACGTGGCGACCGCTTCGGGTTGAACGCTTGGTACATCTACTCCAACCGCGAACTACCAATGCTAACCGTTGACCACGGCGACGATACCGACTTCGATAACCGACAACGTGAACATACGTTCCGCAGTGTTTTCTCCTACGACCATTTGGCCGAAGCGTGGAAAGTTTCAGCCAACGCAGGTTACATCTACACTTGGATGGCCTACGACTACAAACGCGACCTTGGCAACGGTGTAATGGCACACATGACCCGCTCACGCAGTAAAATTCACACAATTTACGGAAAAGTAGAAGGAGAATATCATTTGCATAAAAAATGGCTTTTCATGGCCAACCTTTCGGCACATCAGCATTTCGTGGAGAGTCGCGACAAAAACGTCATTCTCCAAAGCGGCGACAAAGGCATTGTTGGTTACCGAAAAGCACGCATAGAACTTTCGGGTAGTGCATCGGTCAAATGGCAACCAATCGACCGACTCGGAATGTCGGTGGTGGTGCGCGAAGAACTTTATGGGAAGAACTGGACTCCGGTGATTCCTGCATTTTTTATCGACGGCGTATTGTCCCAAAAAGGCAATCTGATGGCAAAAGCGTCGGTTTCACGCAACTTCCGTTTCCCCACGCTCAACGACCTTTACTTTTTGCCCGGGGGAAACCCCGAACTCAAGCAAGAAAACGGTTGGACCTACGATGTCGGACTTTCGTTCGCTGTAGAAAAAAAAGATGTTTATTCGCTTTCGGGCTCTGCCACGTGGTTCGATTCTTACATCAACGATTGGATTATTTGGTTGCCAACGACCAAAGGATTTTTCTCGCCCGACAATATCAAAGATGTGCATGCTTATGGTGTGGAATTGCAAGCCGACTTGAACTTGATTTTCCCCAAAAATTGGCGACTTGGGCTAAACGGCACTTTTTCGTGGACGCCCTCCATCAACCAAGGCGAGCCACGCTCACCGGCCGACCAATCGGTAGGTAAGCAACTGCCCTACATTCCACTGCTCTCGTCCACCATCAATGGGCGACTCTCGTGGCGACGCTGGACACTCTCGTACAAGTGGTGCTACTATAGCGAACGCTTCACCATGTCGAGCAACGACCTCTCGCTCACTGGCAAGCTTCCGCCCTACTTTATGAGCAACCTTTCACTGGAAAAACTATTTCTTTTCCGCTGGGCCGATTTGTCGCTCAAAGGCACGATAAACAACCTCTTCGACGAGGAGTACCTCTCCGTGCTCTCACGCCCAATGCCCGGCATCAACTTCGAGTTCTTTGTAGGAATTACGCCAAAGTGGTAAAAAAACAACACACAAAAAAAAGCAAAAACCCTCATACGGAGTTCCGCTTCTCTTTTACAAACAACTTTTCTTATTCTATTACCCCACGTACGGAATGTCCGTAACAACGATCACAGCCTCCACCAACAAATGGGTAAATATCAAAAGCAAGACCATAATTCTCGGTCGAAGGGTTTATAACTACAGAACTTGAATTATAATCACCAACCAACCCCACATAATAAAAATCGTTATCATTGAAAACGCCAGCGGCAGGAAGGAAGATATGGTTACCATTAGTTTTGCTGGTTACTATTTGTCCTGCTACTACTGTACCATTATAGTCGTCTGTCCATACCCAAGTACATTCATTTAAAAGTTCTTGACATTCTTCTTTGGTTGGCATTCGCCATGAACCGCCCATATTTATTGTAGCGGCATCGTCTTCGGGGTTGAGAACGGTTTTGTTATCTACGGTACCGTAATCACTATTAGTGCAATATTTTGTCAATGTAGTAGATGAACCATTGCACCATTTATAAGTACTCCAATCGTAAGTAGTTTTTGGAATAGTTTCGCCCCAAGCGTAGTAGTTACCGCACTCCCCAGGTTTAGTTGCACCTACGTTGCAAGCTGCCCATTTAAGTCCGCTTGGTAAGCCGAGGTCTACATAAGCGTGCCCGTCTATTTTATCATATTCTAAAGTTTTAAAACTGCGTATTAAACCATAATGATATACGCCATTCAAATAGACATAAGCACAATAATAGTAGGTGGTATTCCCCTGCAAATATTTTAACTTCACTACATAATCATTACCCATAAGATTACTTGTTGTAATAGATTTGACATTCTCATGATCCTCTAAATCATTAAGATTCTCAGAAAATTGAATACCTAATGTGCATTGCCCTAATAATGTGGTAGGCACATGTACCGTAGCCGCTATTTTTGTAAAAGTAGTAGTCGTCTCGTAGGCTTTTCCGGTACACACTATCTCGGTAGAGTCGCAGTTGTAGTAATCTTCTTCGCCTTCAATATTATCTTCTGTAGAATCTCCATCAACAACGTTTTCGATGTTGTCTTTGTCGTTATCCAAGCGTGGGTCGTCGTCATTATCACACGCTATAAATCCAATACTCAAAGCAGCAAGAAAAAGTGCTGCAAATAAAATTTTCTTGTTCATAATTATAAATATTTAAATTGTTGTTTAAAAATTCTTGGTTTTGAACAAAAAGAAGTTGCCTAATTTTGGATAAAATTGAGCAACTTATGTATAAGGCAAAATCGCCTGAAACGCCCTATTTCTTGTGTGTGTGTGTGTGTGTGTGTGTGTGTGTGTAGAAAGCTCGCTACGCTCGCAGCAGATTTCTAATGGGAATAATATGTTGTAGACGTTCATCATACAAGGGCAAATGTAAAGAAAAAAAATTATTTACCACTAACAAAAAAAAACCGACTCAAAAATTTGAGTCGGTTTTAAGATTTTTTGCTAGAAAGGGAGAGCGGAAAGTGAGGGATTCGAACCCCCGGAGCAGTTGCCCGCTCACCGCATTTCGAGTGCGGCCCAATCGACCTCTCTGGCAACTTTCCATAAAAAAAGTGATTCGCTTGGGGCTCGAACCCAAGACCCCATCCTTAAAAGGGATGTGCTCTACCAGCTGAGCTAGCGAATCAATTTCTCTAAAACGTGTGCAAAGATATATAAAATACAAATGCTACAAAATAAAAATTAGCAAAAATTACCAACCAAACGATTCTCTATCGTTCATCCATTTGCCTTGTACTTTTAGCACTTGCTCTATCACATCACGTCCACAGCCTTCGCCACCTTTACAAGCCGACACATAGTGAGCAATCGATTTAATCTCGGGAGCCGCATCGGCCGGACAAGCCGCTATACCTACTCGACGCATAACCTCGTAGTCGGGTATGTCGTCGCCCATAAAGAGCACCTCCGTAGCTTTCAAATTACACTTCGAAAGAAAGTCGTCGAAATCATCAGTTTTATAACGAGATCCTAAATAAATATATTTTACACCAAGGCTTTCGAATCTCACTTTTACAGCCTCGGTTTTGCCACCTGTAATAATAGCAACGGGATAACCTTTTAACACAGCTTGATGCAAAGCATAACCATCTTTTATATTTATCATTCGCATAGGTTCTCCATCAGGCGAAAGCGGAATCATTCCCCCCGAAAGCACACCATCTACATCAAAAGCAAAAGCCTTAATTTGTGATAATTTTTCTTTAAAATTCATAAAAATTCAAATTTCAACAAAGGTAACAAAAAGAGCATCTTTATCGCAAAAAAATAAATACCTTTGTAACAAAATTAATTTTATCATGGAAAAGATTATAGGACTTATCAACGCACCATTTACACCTTTCGATGCAAATGGAGAAATAAACTTAAAACCAATACCAGAATATGCTGCACTTTTGCAACGTAACGGGCTAAAAGGTGTTTTTATAAACGGATCGTCGGGCGAAGGTTATATGCTTACCGACGAAGAACGCATGCAACTTGCAGAGGCATGGATGGCAGCCGCTCCAAAAGATTTCAAAGTAATTGTTCATGTAGGAAGTTGCTGTGTTCGTAGCAGCAAGAAACTTGCTGAGCATGCTCAAAAAATTGGTGCTTGGGGCATTGGTGCAATGGCTCCTCCATTTCCAAAAATCAATCGCATAGAAGAATTGGTAAAATACTGCGAAGAAATTGCCGCAGGTGCACCCGATCTTCCTTTCTACTACTATCACATTCCTGCATTCAATGGTGCATTTTTGTCAATGGTAAAATTCTTGGAAGCTGTTGATGGAAGAATTCCAAATTTTGCAGGGATAAAATATACATTTGAAAGTATTTACGAATACAATCAATGTCGCCTTTATGCAGGTGGAAAATTTGATATGCTTCACGGACAAGACGAAACAATTTTACCATCGCTAGCAATGGGTGGAGCTCAAGGTGGAATTGGTGGCACTACCAACTACAACGGAAAAGTTCTAACAAGCATCATCGAAGCGTGGAACAATGGCGACCTTGAAAAAGCACGTGAATTGCAAAATTTTGCACAAGAAGTTATCAATGTTATCTGCCACTTCCGTGGAAATATTGTTGGTGGCAAACGCATCATGAAACTTATCGGTCTTGACTTGGGAGGAAATCGCACTCCGTTCCAAAATATGACCGACGAAGAAGAGGCTACTATGCGAGCAGAACTCGAAGCAATCAATTTCTTTGAACGTTGCAACAAATAAACTGATGAATAAAAAAATATTTTTCGTAATCATCTCGCTTTTGTTTTTTTCTCAAACAAACGCAAACGAACATTGTTATAACACTTTTGAAGTAAAAAATTTAAAAGACTTAAACGTCGCACAAGCAGAGGGTGTTTCCGGACATTTTGCTGGTATATCGGGCGATGCTCTAATTGTGGCAGGCGGCTGCAACTTCCCAAACACACCTGCAGCTCAAGGTGGCGAGAAAATCTTTTACAACGATATTTTTGTATTAGAAAATCCTTTGTCCGAAAAATCGGAATGGAGTAAAAAGAGTTCACTCCCCCAACCTACTGCTTATGGCGTTAGCATTTCTACTCCCAAAGGAGTTGTTTGTATAGGAGGAACCAATGGCACAAAAAGTTTTGCTGAAGTTCTATTATTAAACTACAATAATGGGACTATAGAAATCAAAGAACTCACCTCGCTTCCTACACCTTTAGACAATATGGCTGCTGCGTATGGAGATGGCTACATCTATATTGCTGGAGGCCAATCAAACGGACAGCCGTTAAACCTTGCTTTTAGAATTAAGTTAGAGGATTTACTCAACAAAAAAGCGTGGGAACAGCTACCCAACTTTCCCGGGAAAAGCAGAATTCAACCTACGGCTGCTGTACAAAGCAATGCAGATGGCTATTGTTTTTATTTGATAGGTGGTTTTGCTCCTGCATCCGACTATGAAAAATGCTTTGTTCATACCAACGGACTCATTTTCAATTCAAAAGAAAATTGTTGGAAAAAAACTTCCGAAATTGCACAAAACTCATTTGAGTCGAATGCCATAATAGGTAGTTCGTCTACAACATTAGGTAACTCGCATATCATTTTTTTTGGTGGCGTTAATAAAGAAATTTTTGAAAATGCTCTAAATCGTTCATTAGTAAAAAAAGAAGTTCTCGGCAATGACTCACTAACCAATTTATTAAACATCGAAGAGGAATCTTACTTGACACATCCTTCGACATGGTATAAATTTAACAACGAATTACTAGTATACAACACCATTACTGATGCTTGGGCTTACGAGGCAAAAGACAACCGCTTTGCAAAAGCTGGTGCTACGCTTGTCACCTACAAAAATCATTTATTACTTATTGGTGGAGAAAACAAACCTGGTATTCGATCAAACGAAACACTTGACATAACAACGCAAGCAAAACAACAATTCGGTTGGCTCAACTGGACTGTTCTTATCGTTTATTTATTATCAATGCTCTTGTTAGGTTTTTATTTTATGAAAAAAGAGCAAGGCAGCAACGATTTTTTCAAAGGTAGCGGTCGTATTCCTTGGTGGGCAGCAGGCATTAGCATATATGCAACTATGCTTAGTGCTATTACCTATATGGCCTATCCTGCAAAAGCATATGCTACAAATTGGACATACTATCCAATGTTAGTTACAATTTTGCTAGTTAGTTTTCCTGTTATAAAATATTACCTACCATTTTTTAGACGATTAAACGTAACAAGTGCTTACGAATATTTAGAACTCAGATTCAATACTGCAATACGCCTAATGGCAAGTGCGTTATTCATTATTTTTATGATTGCACGAATGGCATTAGTACTCTATTTACCATCACTAGCATTAACTGCAGTAACTGGTATCGACATTTATACATGCATTGCATTAATGGGTATTGTAACCATCATATACTGCACTATGGGTGGTGTCGAAGCTGTAGTATGGGGCGACGTAGTTCAAGGGTTTATTTTGGTTGGTGGTGCTATACTTGCAGCCGTTTACCTAATATTTTCAACTGAAGGTGGCTTCAATGGATTTATAGACATTGCTACTACCGACAATAAACTGCAACTTGTAGATTGGAGTTTCGATTTTACAAAAGCGACATTCTGGGTTGTAATTTTAGGCGGTATTGCTAACAATTTAATATCGTATACATCAGACCAAACCGTTATTCAACGCTATTTAACAACAAAAGATGAAAAAAGTGCAAAACATAGCATTTTGATGAATGGTATCATGAGTGTTTTCATTTCAATATTCTTTTTCGTTATTGGTACAGGGTTATACACTTTTTTCAAAACCAATCCAACTCAAATGGATATCACAATGGCGAAAACGGATACCATTTTCCCATTTTTTATGATGAGTCAACTACCAGCAGGGCTAGCAGGACTTTTGATTGCAGCTATTTTTGCCGCAACAATGTCAACTATATCATCGAACATTAACTCTGTAGCAACTGCTTTTTCGGTTGATTTTTATAAACGATGGAATCCAAAAACATCCGACAAAAAAATGCTTACCATTGCTCGATATGCTTGTATTATTTCAGGTATAGTTGGTATTGCCATAGCATTATTAATGGCCACATGGGACATCTACTCTCTACTCGACTTCTTCCAAGAAATATTAGGGCTTCTTTCGAGTGGTTTAGGAGGACTTTTCGTTATGGGCATATTCTTCCCTCGCATTGATACAAAATCGGCACTAATTGGATTTATCAGTGGTATTCTTACGGTGTTTGGATTTAAATATTACACCGACATCAATCTGTTGTTATACGGATTCATCGGTATGATTGTTTCTATCCTTGTAGGACTCTTATTAAGCATCATATTCCAAAACAAAAAAAATTGCAATGGTTTAACTTGGAAACATTTGAACAAATAAAAACATTATGGATTTTAAAAAATTAGCAGAACAATACAAGAGTGAGTTACTTGACAAAGTTTTACCATTTTGGTTAAACAACTCACAAGACAAAGAATTTGGAGGATACTTCACTTGTCTTGAACGCGATGGTTCGGTATTTGACACCGACAAATTCATTTGGTTACAAGGAAGAGAAGTTTGGATGTTTGCAACGCTTTACAATAAAGTTGAAAAACGTCAAGAGTGGCTCGATTGTGCCATTCAAGGTGCTGAATTCTTAAAGAAATATGGTCACGATGGAAACCTTAATTGGTACTTTTCACTCGATCGCGAAGGAAATCCTTTGGTTGAACCTTATAACATTTTTTCTTACACATTTGCAGTAATTGCATTTGGACAATTGAGTATTGCTACGGGCAGTAAGGAATACGCAGAAATTGCGAAAAAAACTTTTGACATTGTTCTTTCAAAAGTTACAAATCCAAAAGGAAAATGGAACAAATCCGTTGCAGGAACTCGCAATATGAAAAGTTTTGCTTTGCCGATGATTCTTTGCAACGTTGCACTTGAAATAGAATCACTTTTAGAACCCGATTTCTTGAAAAACACAATAGATACTTGTATTCACGAAGTAATGGAAGTTTTCTATCGTCCAGAATTAGGTTTGATTGTTGAGCACATTGGAACCGATGGCGAATTGAAAGATAACTTTGACGGACGTTTGCTCAACCCGGGACATGCTATTGAGGCAATGTGGTTTATAATGGATTTAGGAGCTCGCTTGGGTAGAAAAGATTTGATAGAAAAAGCTGTAGAAATAGCTCTTAACGAAGTTGAATATGGTTGGGACAAAGAATATGACGGGATTTTCTACTTCATGGATCGCTTAGGTCACCCTACTCAGCAACTAGAATGGGATCAGAAACTTTGGTGGGTACACATTGAAACACTTATCACCATGATAAAAGGTTATCAACTCACAGGCAATGAAAAATGTCTTGAGTGGTTTGAACGTGTACACAATTATGTTTGGGCTCATTTTGTTGATGAAGAATATCCCGAATGGTATGGCTATTTGAATCGTCAAGGCGAAGTACTTCTTCCGCTAAAAGGCGGTAAATGGAAAGGCTGCTTCCACGTTCCACGCGGACTTTTCCAATGCTGGCAAATACTTGAATCGTTGGCTAAAAAATAAAACTAATATGATATTAGCAAATTTATCAGACAGTTCACGATACGAAAATTTACACCCTTTATTCAAAACGGCTTTTGATTTCATAAAAGCTAATGACCTAACAAAAAAAGATTTAGGACGAATTGAATTACAAGGTGAAGATTTATTTATCAATAATATTGAAGCTAAACTTATCAATAAAGAAAAGCAAGTATTAGAAATTCATAGAGAATACATCGACATACATATTCCGCTCAACAACACAGAAGTTATCGGCTGGAAAGCAACACAAAATTTAAAAACTCCTCGTGAAACATTTAATACTGAAGAGGATTTTGCTCTTTACGACGAAGTTGCTACAAGTTACATCAATGTTTCTCCAGGAGAATTTTTTATTGCATTTCCCGAAGATGCACATGCACCAATTATTGGTAATGGAACATTAAGAAAACTAATTGTAAAAGTAAAATTATGAATAGTAAAAATATTGGTTTTGACTTAAGTGTAACTCCTTTTGGAAAAGTAAAAAACAAAAATTATTCTATAGCAGTATTACCTTGGGGAGCAACCGAACCACACAATTTACATTTACCATATCTTACTGATTGCATTTTGTCGCAAGCAATAGCTTTAGATGCTGCACAACGTCTTCAAAATGAGTTTCAACACAATGTTATGGTTCTACCTCCGGTTGCTATGGGAGCTCAAAACCCTGGGCAAAGAGATTTACCTTTTTGCATACATTATCGATTCGAAACCCAAAAAGCTATTTTAAGCGACATCATTGCAAGTCTATACCACCAAGGATTCAGGAAATTAGTCATCATCAATGGCCATGGTGGAAACAATTTCAAAAGTATGATTCGCGACTTTGCTATTGACTATCCAGATTTCTTAATAGCAACAACAGAATGGTACACAATCATTCCTCCAACTAATTATTTTGAGGAAGAGGACGACCATGCCGGAGAATTAGAAACGTCAGTAATGATGCATTATTATCCAGATTTAGTTAAACTTACAGATGCTGGCGAGGGTAAATCAAAGCCATTTGCTATCAACTCTTTAAACGAAAAAACGGCTTGGGTACCTCGCCATTGGCTAAAAGTAACAACAGATACAGGAATAGGAAATCCTCTAAAAGCATCAGCCGAAAAAGGGAAAGTTTACAGCAATAAAGTAGTTGAAAAAATAGTTTTACTCCTGAAAGAGTTAATAGAAAACGACGACATTTATCAACTATTATAATTTTAACATAACAAACTTGCTAATTCAATATTAAAAATATTAAATTACCTTAATTAGCACTAAATAAAAGTTAAAACGTTGTTTTAATATATTATTCTATATTTATATTTGTAACAAATAAAACAACTAAAAATAACAAAAACATGGAGCAATCTATTGATTTCAGAGCATTAAACGAACGCATTGAGAAGCAAAGTGCTTTTATTGATACCTTACACATGGGTATGGACAAAGTAATTGTAGGTCAAAAACATTTGGTTGAATCATTATTGATAGGTCTATTAGCCAACGGACACGTTTTATTAGAGGGTGTCCCTGGTCTAGCAAAAACATTAGCTATAAAAACACTAGCTCAACTAATTGATGCCGATTTTAGCCGCATACAATTTACACCAGACCTTCTTCCTGCCGATGTTATTGGTACTATGATTTATAGTCAAAAGAAAGAAGAGTTTCAAATAAAAAAAGGTCCTATTTTTTCTAATTTCATTTTAGCTGACGAAATAAATCGTGCTCCAGCAAAAGTACAAAGTGCATTACTTGAGGCTATGCAAGAACGCCAAGTAACCATCGGCGAATCGACATTCAAATTAGAAGAACCATTTTTGGTACTTGCCACCCAAAACCCTATTGAACAAGAAGGGACATATCCTCTTCCAGAAGCTCAAGTCGACCGTTTTATGCTAAAAGTTATAATTAATTATCCACAAAAAGAAGAAGAACGTCAAATCATCCGTCAAAATATCAGCAAAAACGAAATAAAGGTAACTCCAGTACTTAAAATTGAAGATATTATAGAAGCTCGCAAAGTTGTTCACGATGTCTACATGGACGAAAAAATTGAGCGATATATTCTTGATATTGTATTTGCATCACGATTTCCTGAAGAATACGGATTGGGAGAATTAAAAAATATGATTGCTTTCGGAGGTTCTCCTCGTGCATCTATTAACCTTGCATTAGCAGCAAGAGCATACGCTTTCATTAAGAGACGTGGATATGTTATACCAGAAGACGTACGTGCTGTAGCACAAGACGTTATGCGTCATAGAATTGGTTTAAGTTACGAAGCAGAAGCCAACAATATGACATCATCTGAAATTGTTAGCGAAATATTAAATTCGGTAGAAGTGCCCTAAATCCAACATTTTACGTTGAGAAATCCTAACAAATGGAAACTAGTGAATTATTAAAAAAGGTTCGACAAATAGAAATTAAAACGCGTGGACTCTCTCGCAATATTTTTGCAGGAGAATATCATACAGCGTTCAAAGGACGTGGTATGACCTTTTCGGAAGTTCGCGAATATCAATATGGAGATGATGTTCGTAGCATCGATTGGAATGTAACCGCACGTTTTAATAAACCTTTTATAAAAGTTTTTGAAGAAGAGAGAGAACTTACAGTTATTTTGCTCATTGATGTTTCTGGAAGTTTGGATTTTGGAACAGGTGTTTCGCTTAAACGCAATATAATGACCGAAATAGCTGCAACACTTGCTTTTTCTGCTATACAAAACAATGACAAAATTGGTGTAATCTTTTTTTCCGATAAAATTGAGAAATTTATTCCTCCACAAAAAGGTAGAAAGCATATTCTTTACATTATACGGGAACTGATTGATTTCAAACCTACTAGTAACAAAACGGACATTTCTAAAGCATTATCATATTTTACAAATGTTATAAAAAAGCGTTCAACTGCATTTTTAATATCCGATTTTATGGATCAAAATTCATTTAACGACGCCCTAACAATTGCTAACAAAAAACATGATATAGTTGCCGTACAAATATACGACAAACGCGAAACAGAAATGCCTGCAGTTGGACTCATCAAAGTGAAGGATGCGGAAACTGATGAAAGAATTTGGATTAATACAAACGATAATCGTTTGCGAAAAATCTATAGTGACATGTGGACAGAAAAGCAATTATTATTACAGCAAACATTTCAAAAATCCAAAATCGATAATGTTTCAATTGATACCGACGAGGATTATGTTAAAGCACTTATTCGATTATTTAAATTAAGAAATTAACATTTTATGAATAGATTTCTTTTAGTTTTTGCTTTATTGTTTAATTGCATTTTTGTAAGCCTAAAAGCTGAAAATTTTTCAGTAACTGCACATATAGACTCATCTTTCCTTTTTATTGGAGAGCAAGCTGGACTTTCATTTGAAGTTATTCAACAAAAAAATGAAAAAGTACAATTACCATTATTTTCTGACACGATAGTTAATGGGTTGGAATTGGTAGAAAGACAAAAACCAGATACAATTGTACTCGATAAAGAAAATATAAAAGTTTTACATAAGTTTGTCATAACTTCATTTGATACAGCATTATATTATATTCCACCATTTAGTTTATACAACAATAATGGCGACACAGTTAAATCAAACCCTCTTTCTCTAAAGGTTTTCACAATAGATATTGATACTGCTCAATATCAAATTGCAGATATAAAGCCTATCTACGAACCACCTTTTAGTTGGAAAGGATTTTTTATTACTCTATTGTATATTTTACTAGCATTACTTGTTATTTTCGCTATTTATTGGTTTATAAGACGATTTATTCAAAACAAAAAACTTATACCTACAGATGAATTAGAACCAGAATTGCCAGCCCATGTAATAGCATTAGAAATGCTTGATGCCATAAAAAATGAAAAACGTTGGGAACGAGGAGAAGCTAAAATTTATTATACGGAATTAACTGAAGTATTACGTATTTATATTGAAAAACGCTACAAATTAAATGCGATGGAATCTACTTCTGAGGAAATATTAGCATTGCTAAAAAACATAGGTATAAATCGCGAAATAATTTCATCCTTAAAAACATTATTAAATTTATCCGATCTAGTAAAATTTGCAAAATGGGAACCAATGCTCGATGATTATCTAAAAAGTTTATCAATAGCATATTCTTTTGTAAATGAAACGAAAGAGATTATTGAAGACAACCAAAATTTGACAAGTAAAAATATCGAAATAGAAAATTAATTATGCAGTTTAACAACCCTGAATATTTATATCTTCTTCTTTTTCTTATACCTGTAACGTTTTGGTATATTTTCAAACAATATCAAGCCGATGCAAGTTTACAAATATCAAGTATCAGTTCGTTAAAACTTCCTCAACGAAAGTCTTTCATCATACTAAGACATTTACCTTTTGTATTTAGAATAATAATTTTGATATGCTTAACAATTGTTATTGCTCGACCACAATTATCTAATAGTTTTAGAAGCGAAAGCACTGAAGGTATAGATATTATGATGGCACTAGATATATCAGGAACAATGCTTGCAGAAGATCTTCGCCCAAATCGTTTAGAAGCTGCTAAAAGTGTTGCTACAGAGTTTATAGCGGGGCGTCCTAACGATAATATTGGTCTAGTGGTTTTTGCTGGCGAAAGTTTTACTCAATGCCCACTAACAACTGACCATGCTGTACTTATAAATCTTTTTAATGGCATCAAATATGGTATGATTGAAGACGGGACTGCTATTGGATTAGGTTTGGCAAATTCTGTTGGTAGGATAAAAGATAGTATGGCAAAATCAAAAGTTGTCATATTGCTCACCGATGGTTCAAACAATGCAGGTGAAATAGCACCATTGACTGCTGCAGAAATAGCCAAAACATTTGGTATTCGTGTTTACACTATTGGCGTTGGCACACGTGGTGTTGCAAAATTTCCTTATCAAACACCAATGGGAATTCGTTATCAAGATATGCAAGTAGATATTGACGAAGATATGCTTAAGCAAGTAGCTTCGATGACAGGTGGAAATTATTTTAGAGCAACTGATAACAATAAATTAAAAGAAATATATGCAGAAATAGATCAAATGGAAAAAACCAAAATACGAGTGCAAGAATATAGTAAAAAGAAAGATATATATCTGCCATTTGTTCTTTTAGCATTGCTATGTTTACTAGGAGAACTCATTTTAAAAAATACTATTCTTCGAAAACTACCATAAAATCAATAAAGTATGTTTCGTTTTGCAAATCCTGAATATTTATATCTATTACTAATAATCCCCATATTATTAGGCTTATTTATATGGGCAAACAAAAAACAACAAAAAAACTTACAATTATTCGGAAATCCTAAATTATTAATGCCACTAATGCCTAATGTTTCGTACGTTAGACCACAAGTAAAATTTTACTTGATGTTAATTGCATTAACCTTAATAATTTTTGCAGCGGCACGGCCACAATTTGGTGCAAAACTTTCTACAGTGAAAAAACAAGGCATCGAAGCTATGATTGTTTTAGATGTTTCTAATTCTATGCTAGCTCAAGATGTACAACCTAATCGTTTAGAAAGTTCAAAAATGATTCTTTCTAAATTAATAGATAATATGTCTGATGACAAAATAGGCTTGATTGTTTTTGCAGGAGATGCTTTCACACAAATACCAATCACAGCCGACTACATTTCCGCCAAAATGTTTTTATCATCCATATCGCCTAACATGGTAGCTCGACAAGGAACCGCCATAGGAACTGCTATAGACATGGCAATACATGGATTTGGCGAAGAAAATCACCAAATTGCTCGAACTATTATAGTCATTACTGATGGAGAGAATCATGAGGACGATGCCATTGGAGCTGCTAAACTCGCAAGCGAAAAAGGCATCTCTATCAATGTAATAGGGATGGGGAAAAGCGAAGGTGCTCCAATCCCAATCCCAGGTACTATGTCCTTTAGAAAAGACAAAGAGAATAATGTAGTTGTATCAAAGTTAAATGAAACTATGTGCAAACAAATAGCCGAAGCGGGGAATGGGATTTACGTTCGTGCCGACAATTCAAATGTTGCATGGAAAGCCATTGAAAAAGAAATAAATAGAATGTCTAAATCAGATTTAGAGACAAAAGTATATTCAGAATACGACGAAAAGTTCTTTATATTTGCGTGGATAGCTTTCTTTTTACTTTTAATAGAATTTCACTTATTGAATAGAAAAAATAAAGAATTGAACAAAATTAATTTCTTCGAAAAAGATTTCTTCAAAAAAAAATAAACAATGAAAAATACTTTTAAAATAAAAATTTCACTTTTTTCTTTTCTCATTTTCATTGCTACACCAACGTGTTTTGCTCAAGAAGAAAATTCTGATATAAAAAAAGGTAATAAATTCTACGAAGAAGAAAAGTATGTAGAATCAGAAATTGAATATCGAAAAGGATTAGAAAAAAATTACAAATCGTTTGAAGGCTCATTCAATTTAGGAAATGCTCTTTACCGTCAAGAAAAATATCCTGAAGCTGCGCAGCAATTTCAAAATGCAATTGTCTACACAAATAATGATAAACTAAAAACAGCTGCATCTTATCATAATATGGGAAACGCCCTATTAAAAGCTCAAAAAATACAAGAAAGCATCGAAGCTTACAAACAAGCATTAAGGGCTAATCCAAAAGACGACGAAACACGTACAAATTTGGCTTATGCACAAACTCTTTTGCAACAGCAACAACAAGAGCAAAACCAAAATCAACAACAAGAACAGAAAGAAAAAGAAGAACAACAAAATCAGCAACAAAACAAACAAGAACAGCAACAGCAGCAAGAACAGAATCAACAACAACAAGAAATGTCTAAAGAAAATGCAGAACAAATACTAGAGGCACTTTTACAAGACGAAAAAGATGTACAAGATAAAGTAAAGCAACAACAAATGCAACAAAACAAACGTTATCGAGTAACAAAAGATTGGTAATGATTATGAAAAAATATTTATTTCTCACACTATTATTATTAACTACTATAGTAAAAGCAGAAGATGTTGTTTTCACAGCAACAGCACCCGATGCAGTAGCAAACGGACAAACATTTCAACTAGTATATTCAGTTAATACTTCAGCTAAAGAATTAAGAATTCCTGAAATATCAGACTTTGATATTGTTGCTGGCCCATTTCAATCAAAAAGTTCTTCAACTCAAATTATTAACGGCAACATTACACATTCTACTTCTTTGCGTTTTACATACACCCTTCTTCCTAAAAAGGAAGGTTCATTTTCGATTCCTGCAGCAACTATTATGGTTGACAAGCAAAAATACTCTTCGAATACACTGACAATTAAAGTTTTGCCTGCTGAAGAAGACGTGAATCATACAAACAATGCGGAGAATACAAGTTCTAAAAATAATGCCATTACAAATGACAATCTATTTATACGAGCAATTGTTTCTCGTAAAAATGTTTATGAACAAGAATACGTACTTGTTACTTATAAAATTTATACACGAATTGATTTAGTTAATATTGACAAAGTTAAATTCCCTGATTTTAAAGACTTTTTAGTGCAAGAAATAGAATTACCAAAAGACAAACAATTTGCACTAGAAAATTATAATGGTAAAAATTATAATACAATTACTTTAAGGCAAGTTCTTCTCTACCCTCAACGTGCAGGAAGTTTAAATATTGACAAAATGACTTGTGATGCCATTGTTCGTGTACGAAATACAGGTCCTTCACGTAGTATCTTCGACGATTTCTTTGATTCCTATCAAGAAATTGTAAAACCAATAAGCACTAACACCGAAAAAATAGAAGTTAAAACACTTCCCGAAGGGAAACCTTCAGGGTTTAGCGGTGCTGCGGGTACCTTTACTTTATCTTCTTCTATAAATAAAAAAGAGTTAAGTGCGAATGAATCCGTTACCATAAAACTAAAAATTTCAGGCAACGGAAACATCAAATTATTAAAAAATCCTGAAGTAAAATTCCCGGCAGATTTTGAAGTTTACGATCCTAAAGTTGAAAATAATTTCACTAATACAACTTCTGGTGTTACTGGTACAAAAACAATAGAATACCTAGCAATTCCACGACACAGTGGGACTTTCACGATACCACCTGTAGAATTTTCATATTTTGACACAAATAGTAAAACCTATAAAACTTTAAAATCAGAAGCATTCTCTATTAACGTTACAAAAGCTTCTTCTGAATCTGAAAATGGAGATGATCCTGTTGTAAACAATTTCACAAACAAAGAATCTGTTAAAGTATTAGGTAGTGATATTCGTCACATATCTATGAACGATTTTTCACTAGAAAAACCATCACCATTCTTTTTTGGGACATGGGGTTTTGCACTTGCGTATATCATTCCATTAATAATTATTGCTTTCATATTTTGGTTTTTCAGAAAACAAGCAAAAGAAAATTCTGATATTATAAAAGTACGCAACAAAAAAGCAAACAAAATGGCTCGTAAACGCCTACGCACTGCCGAAAAATTTTTAAAGGAACAAAAGAAAGAAGAATTTTACAGCGAAGTATTAAAAGCTATTTGGGGATACCTATGTGATAAACTTACAATACCTCAAGCTCAACTAAACAAAGATAATGTGGAAGTTGAACTACGAAAATATTCTTTAGAAGAATCTATTATTCAAGATTTTATAAAAATCCTTAACGAGTGTGAATTTGCACAATATGCACCGGGAGAAAATATTGAAGCTCGCGATAATTTATTTTCAGATACAATGCGCATGATTACTTTATTAGAAGAGCAAATAAAAAAATAGGAGACAAAAATATGAGATTGATAAAATATTTACTTGTATTATGTTCATTACATACCTCACTAGCATTTGCAACTACTAACGAAATGCTAGAAAATGCTAGAAATGCTTATGGGAATGGAGATTATACTCAAGCAATTTCTATTTACGAAACAATAAACAAAGAAGGCGAATCAGACAATTTATATTATAATTTAGGAAATGCTTATTATAAAAACAATCAAATAGGAAAAGCTATTCTTAATTATGAAAGAGCGTTACGCATAAATCCATCGTTTGATGATGCTATTTTTAATTTACAACTTGCAAATGCAAAAATTCAAGACAAAATAGACCCCATTGAAAAATTCTTTTTAACAGAATGGGTAAAAAGTCTACGTTTGCTACTATCGTCAAATACATGGGCATGGATAAGCATAATAATGTTTTCGCTTGCTCTTTTTTCTGCTCTTGGCTACGCATTTAGCCCTTATAAATGGCTACGAAAAACCTCATTCTTTATGATATTGTTCTTTTTCATATTCTCTTCTACAACATTTATTTTTGCAAAACAACAAAAAAAACACATGGAGTTGAGAAGTGAAGCTATTGTAATGGAAGGTTCCGTAACAGTTAAAAGTTCGCCCGACGAAAGTGGAACTGAGTTATTCATTATTCATGAAGGCACAAAAGTGTCTATCAAAAGTTCTTTAAATCAATGGGTAGAAATTTCACTCCTTGATGGAAATGTAGGTTGGGTAAAAAAATCGCAAATAGAACAAATCTAAAAAAATGGAACAACTTATTGAACTTGATAAACAATTACTATTGTTTTTCAATGGATATCACACTCCTTTCCTCGACAACTTTTTTTGGATTTTCACAAGTATAAAAATCTGGATTCCAATAGCATTACTCATTATTGCTGTTATTATAAAAACGAAGGGGAAAGATGCCATTTGGATTTTACTATTTCTAATCATGGCCCTTATTTTATCAGATCAAATTTCAACATTAATAAAAAACCTTATAGAGCGACCACGCCCAACAAGAGAAATTTCACTTGACGGTTTGGTTCAAACTGTTAATGGCTATTTAGCAGGACGCTATGGATTTATAAGTTCACACGCATCCAACTCTTTTGCTTTTGCACTATTTACAACATTACTGTTTCGACACAAAGCATATACCATTACAATTTTTATTTGGGCTATAATAAATTCGTATTCTAGAATATACCTAGGAGTTCATTATCCTGCCGATATAATAGGAGGAATTATTTTAGGACTTTCATTAGGAGGCTTATTCTTTTTGTGTATACAAAAATTTACACCACAAGCCATCATTCCTCACAAAAAATTTCACTACACAAAAACTGGTTTTTCAGTTATTTCTATTTATGGGATTTTAGCAGGTATTCTACTTTCCGTACTTACTATATGCTTAATCAGCCTTTAAGCTTCTCCTGTCCCGAACGACATAGGAGGAATATTAGTTTTTTGTTCTAACTGAATTTTACCAAATTGCGATTCGTATTTCACCACATTGTCTTGCAATGCACCCAAAAGTCTTTTTGCATGCTCTGGAGTTAACACAATTCTAGATTGTACTGTAGGATTAGGCATCCCAGGCAACATCAACACAAAATCCAAAACAAATTCCGATGACGAATGCGATATTATTGCAAGATTAGAATACGTTCCTTTTGCTACCTCTTCCGAAAGTGAAATATTAGGCATGCCATTATTTTTTTTCTCTTCCATAATCTTTTTTTATTTTTCAAAGATACGAAGATTATTCGCTACAACGAGAATTTAGCACCAAAGAAATAACTACGAGGTAAACTTGGGCCATACATATAACCGCCATCGCGTTCACTACCTTTGTCAAAATCTTTTTGGAAACTATTCAATATGTTTTGAATTCCTGCATTTAGTTGTAATATAGCATTGTTGCCCAAGCGAATATCGTAAGCCACTTTAAAGTTTATGTCAAAAAATACGGGTGTTAAAAATTCTTCATCGTGTTCTATATAGCCAGCACAATGTTGCATCCACATACGACCGGTATAAGTAGTTGACGAAGAAAGAGTTAAACCTCGAATTGGCAAATAGCTCAATGTGAAATATCCATACGAATTTGGTGAACGAAACATTTCACGCCCTGTTTTACGGCGGCGCATCATATTTTCATCTTCGCTCCAACCCCATTCAGGTTTATCATATAGACTTTGTTGAAGCGTTGCCCCCAACTGAATGTTCCATTTCACACTTGGCACTACACGTGCTTCGAGGCTCACTCCATAAACCATTGCACCAGAGCCATTGCGTCGCTCGTAGTTTATCGAGGTTTCATTTCCTGCTATTTGTTCAAGAATGAATACATCTTGCAATTTTGTAAAAAATCCATCTATCAAAAAGTTAGTTTGAACCTTGCCAAACTTTTTATAAAAATCGGCAGAAAGATTTACTGCGTGCGACGTTTCTGGTTTTAAGTTAGACGCATTACTCACAAAAGAACTTTTGCCTCCAACCGCAGTTATATGCAAATCTTCGTCAAAAATTTGTGGAGCGCGAAAACCCATAGCATATCCCGTACGAAGCGAAACCCATTCTGCTGGATTGTAGCGTAAATTTACACGTGGACTGAAAATCGGCATTTTTATCATACTATGTTTATCCATTCTCAAGCCAAGCAAAAATGTCCATTGTTTGTTTTTCCATTCGTTTTGAGCAAATGCACTATAGGTGAATACGTTTTGCTTCAAATCATGTCTATGACTAATTGTTTCATCGCGTAAAGAGTTGTAATTAACCTCTGCACCTACTGTTAAGTCGGCAGGTAAAAACCAGCATTTGTTCATACTATATACATACTGAACACCTCCTACAACGGTTAAATCATTGGTTGTGCCATAAGCATTTGGGTCTTGATGTGTGCCATAATAGCTATCGCGATGTACGTGTTGTGCAGAAGCATAAACCCCAAGTCGATGTTTATAATCGGGAGTGAACCAATCAAACTTCAATCCTCCAGTATTAACAAAATGCTCCGTTTGCTCGGCAACGCTAACTCTATCAGGGGGAAGATTCAAACTATCTCCACCTCGGCGAAATTCGTAAGAATTGTGGTATTCCAACGAGAGTTTAGATTGCAACGACGTTTTGAAATAACAGTTTACACCCAAGTTGTGGCTATTAAGTTTCCCTATTTCTGTAAATCCGTCTTTGTCGTGATCATAACCCTGTCGCTGTTGAGTACTACCGTAAATACTCGCACCAAAACGTCCATTGTTCGAAACCAAAACTGCATTTACACCCGTATTAACATCAGCTTTTCGACCTCCTATTAACATCGTATTATTACTAATACTAACACTGTTATTCAATGGTTCTTTGGTAATGATATTAATAGTTCCAGCAATAGCATTTGCTCCAAAAAGTGCCGATCCTCCACCACGAACAACCTCAACTCTTTCAATCATATTAGTAGGGATTTGCTCTAATCCGTAAACTCCTGCCAAAGCACTAAAAATAGGACGACTATTGATAAGTATTTGAGTGTAAGGTCCATCCATACCGTTGATACGAACTTGCACAAAACTACAATTCTGACAATTGTTCTCCACTCGAACTCCAGGCTGAAAATTCAACCCTTGTGCCAAACAAGTTGCATTATTTAGTTCAAATACTTTTGGAGTAAGCACGTTAACAATGTTTGAAGCCTCGCGACGTTTAACCTCACCGCGATTGGTACTTACAACCACATTATCCAGCAAAATGGCGTCTTCTTCCATCTCAAAATCAATTTCTTGAGTAGAACCCAATGTAATAGAAATGTTTTTTGTAATGGTAGAATAACCCATCGAACTAACTACCATTTCGTAATTCCCCTCTGGAAGATTTTCCAAGAAATAATGCCCCGAAGCATCGGTTGTTGTTCCAATTGTTGTGCCTTTAATCATTATATTTACAAAACTTAAATGTTCATTGGTGTTTTTGTCCACTACATGCCCTACAATATGTGCGTCAGTTTCTTTTGCAATAAGTGAATTAAAAGCAATTAATAAGCAGAATAGAATTGATTTTTTTTTCATGATTTTATATTATTTTTCTAACTAGTAAATTTTTCACGACAAAAGTACTCCAACTCAATGCATGTAAACAATCCCATAAAGTGGGTATTTTTTAGAATTTTTATCACTAGTTATGATTATTTCACATCCATTTGTAACGTTTTTCATACCTTTGCAATTCAATTTAAGACAATGATTTCTGTAGAACAATTAAGTGTTGAATTTAGTGGTACATCGCTATTTGATGCAGTTTCGTTTTTAGTAAATGACAAAGACAAAATAGCGTTAGTTGGTAAAAATGGAGCCGGCAAAAGTACTCTTTTAAAAATTTTAGCAGGCTTACAACAACCATCGAAAGGGAACATATCCATTTCTAAAGATTTAACAATAGGATATCTTCCACAAACAATGATTCATAAAAATGATACCACCGTTGTTCAGGAAGTTGAAAAAGCCTTTGACGAGGTAAAAAAAATAGAACAACTTATAGCTTCCATCTCACAAGAATTAGCAGATAGAACTGACTACGAATCCACAGAATACGCATCTCTAATAGAACGTCTCACAGTTGCAAACGAACATTTGCAAATAATGAATGGAGGTAACTTCCTTGCCGAAATAGAAAAGATTTTATTAGGATTAGGATTTTTGCGTTCCGATTTTAATCGCCAATGCAGCGAATTTAGTGGTGGATGGCGTATGCGTATTGAGTTAGCAAAAATATTACTAAAACGCCCCGATGTACTTCTGCTCGACGAGCCAACAAACCATCTCGACATAGAATCAATACAATGGCTCGAAACGTTTCTTTCTCAACATTGCGGAGCAGTTATTTTAGTGTCGCACGATAGAGCTTTTTTGGATGCTGTAACAAAAAGAACTATCGAAATTTCGCTAGGGAAAATTTACGATTACAACGCCTCTTATTCTAAATATGTACAACTCCGCAAAGAACGCAGAGAACAACAAATACGTGCCTACGAAAATCAGCAAAAAATGATTCAAGATACCGAAGATTTTATTGAGCGTTTTCGATACAAAGCCACAAAATCGGTTCAAGTACAAAGTAGAATAAAACAACTCAACAAACTCGAACGTATTGAAATCGATTTAGAAGACAATTCACAACTTCGGCTAAAATTTCCACCTGCTCCACGCTCTGGAAATTTTCCGATTACTATAGAGTCTTTAGCGAAAAGTTATGGTGAGCATTTAGTAATTTCAAATGTAAACATTAGCATCAAACGTGGTGAAAAAGTAGCATTTGTCGGTAAAAATGGTGAGGGGAAATCTACGCTTGTAAAATGCATTATGCAGCAACTCGACTATTTGGGAACACTAAATATTGGACATAACGTAAAAATTGGTTATTTCGCTCAAAACCAAGCGAGCCTACTTGACGAAGAAAAAACAGTTTTCGACACCATCGACCATGTTGCCGTAGGCGATGTTCGCTCCAAAATACGAGATATTTTAGGTGCGTTTATGTTTGGCGGTGAGGCTTCAGACAAAAAAGTAAAAGTGTTATCGGGAGGCGAACGCAGTCGTTTAGCAATGATTCGTTTACTTTTAGAGCCCGTGAATCTGCTCATACTCGACGAGCCAACCAACCACCTCGATATGCGTTCGAAAGATGTATTAAAAGATGCTCTATGTGCTTTCGACGGCACGGCCATTATAGTATCACACGACAGAGAATTTTTAGATGGGTTGGTCGACAAAGTATATGAATTTGGTGGAGGAAAAGTTCGAGAACATCTTGGAGGAATCTACGATTTTCTTCAAAACAAAAAAATTGAAAGCCTACAAGAATTAGAAAAAACAAAAGTTATAGAGAACACTACTCCCACAGCGGAAAATATTTCTAAATCAAAACTCAACTACGAAGCCTCAAAAGAGTTGAACAAAAAAATTCGCAAACAAGAAAAACTTATTGCAGAGACAGAATCTATCATTGCCAATTTAGAAGCAGAAATAGCCGACTTAGAAATCAAATTACAAAACCCAGACTTTGCTGCCGACAGCACAAATTTTGCTCTCTACGAAAAGAAAAAACACACTTTAGAGCAAAAAATGTACGAATGGGAACTGCTTAACGAAGAACTAGAAACACTACAAAAATAAAAGAAGCGGAACACAAATTGTATTCCGCTTCCTTACTAGCAAATTCTTTTATTCTATTACCCCACGCACAGATAAACCATAATAACGTGGAATAGGATTTTCAGTAACCCCTTCTAACGAAACAGCATTAAGACTCCAAGCTCTATAATTTTCCTCCACAGCTAAAGAACTAGCCCAATATAAACATTCTTCACGTAATCCTCCATGTTCATCTTCTATCCATCCGCCTGCGGCAGGCAAGAATATAGAATTGTCGTTTGTTTTGCTTTTCACCTCATATCCTTCTACTCCATTCAAAGTTGTCCACGTCCAAATACACCCGTTTATCAATTCTTCTACTTCGGCAATGGTTGGCATACGCCAATGTCCACCCATATTTACTGAAGCGGCATCGTCAGTAGCTTCAAGTACAGTTTTGTTATCTACAGGTACATTGTTCCCATACCATTCATCAATAAAATATTTAATCAAATCATCATCTCCCTCTTGTACCCATTTATAATTCGACCAATCAAAATAAGTTTTAGGTACAACTTCTCCCCAAGCAAAATAGTCGCCGCAATCTTCAGGTTTAGTTGCACCTACGTTGCAATTTGCCCATTTTACAGACAGACCTAAATCTACACTTTCCAACGAAACAGGGTCTTGTTTTTCATCTTCTACAACGTTTTCCGATCCGTCTTGCGTAGTATCATCGGGGTCGTTTCCGTTAATCATATCGCACGACACGAATCCAAAACTCAATGCTACCAAAAGCATTGCTACGAATAAAAAATTCTTTTTCATGTTCTTTATATTGTTTTGTTAATAATTGTTTCGTCATTTATGGCCTTTCAGCCCAATCGTAGTTGGTAGTAGAGACAGTGGGCAAAGCAGTATAAGATACGTCGCCCACGTTTTCGTCGGATCCGCCCGTACCTTCGTACCTATAACTCGAAGAGTATGAATTAGTACCAAGCAAGAAACAGCTATAACCACACATACCGGGGAAGCCGCCATCGCCAGTTATGTCCATCAAATACCACACATCGTCTACTTCTACAAGGTTCCAAGCGTGGTTGCCCCAAGTTTCAGGATCGGTAGAAGTCATCATAGCTCCTGTTACGTACACACACTTAAGTCCCACACGTTGACAAAGCAACAGATAAGCACGTGAAAATCCTTCACAAACAGCTTTTCGTGTAATGAATGATCCCGTAATATCACCACAATTAGCATTGCTAACACCTCCATAATCGGACCAATCGATGAAACCATCATGAATTATTTTTGCTTTTTCAAACTCCGTAGAAGATGGCGTAATAGAACTTGTTATTGAATTGCAAGTAGCATTTATTTGTGCCATTTCCGAAGCGTAATTTTCTGGTGTACAAGATATTTTTACACGCAAATAATATTGATAAGTATTGTAATCGTAACGATAAATATAATTTACCAAAACATACGCCTCAGGCACATCCTTGATAATCAAGTTCGTGATTTTCATCACTTTGTTTTGGTCTACAGTTATTCCTTGCGAATAAAAATCCAAATAAACACGATGATTGATGTCCGAATACGCTGTAGCATTATTCTCAAATGCAAGAATTTGTCTCAACACATAATTGTAAATGACTTTATCGTCGGCACTCAACTCCGAATAGCCATGACGATAAACCGACTCACCATTGGCAACAACAGTGATAGCACACGATGCTTGCTTATCGCCTGCTGTGGCAGTAATGGTAGCAGAGCCTGCTTTCAAAGGCGAAACACGACCATTGACATCTACAGACGCAATGGAAGAATCCGAACTCTGCCATTTTACAGTAGGAGCAGTTTCTTCATAATCTACATCGGCTAAAAGTGTATAATCATAACCTTGCAAAAGTCCAATTGCCGTTCTATTAAGCGAAATAGAATTAACAGTAACAACCTCCACTTTTTTTACAAACTTAATACTATCAATTTCCGACAAAGCGTAAGTAACAACTGTACCATCTTTTTTGAATAAACTTATTGAATCGTTTGCAAAAATTGTTGTAAACGACAAGAATAATAACAGTAAAAATAAAAACTTTCTCATCTTTCTTAATTTTAATCACCATTCATTACTACAAGAAATTCTTCGTTAGAGATTGTATTTTCCATACGTTTTTTAATAAACTCCATTGCTTCTACAGAATTCATATCTGCGAGCCCCTTACTGCGCAAAGCCCACATTCTATTTCGAGTATTTTCATCTTGAAGCAAATCGTCGCGACGAGTACTCGAAAGCGTAACATCAACAGCAGGGAATAAGCGTCTATTTGACAACTTACGATCTAATTGCAGTTCCATATTGCCGGTTCCTTTGAATTCCTCAAAAATAACCTCGTCCATTTTTGAACCTGTTTCGGTAAGAGCTGTTGCAATAATAGTTAGCGAACCACCATTTTCAACATTACGTGCAGCACCAAAAAATCGTTTTGGTTTTTGCAATGCATTAGCATCTACACCACCCGAAAGTACTTTACCTGAAGCTGGTTGTACGGTGTTATATGCTCGTGCCAAACGCGTTATAGAATCAAGCAAAATCACTACATCGTGTCCGCATTCCACCAAACGTTTTGCCTTTTCGTGAACAATACCAGCCACTTTTACGTGTTTTTCTGCTGGTTCATCAAAAGTTGACGCAATAACCTCGGCATTCACGCTACGTGCCATATCTGTTACCTCCTCCGGACGTTCATCAATAAGCAACACTATCATATAAACCTCAGGATGATTATGAGCTATAGCATTAGCGATTTCTTTAAGCAAAACAGTTTTCCCTGTTTTTGGCTGTGCTACAATCAAACCACGTTGTCCCTTACCTATCGGCGAAAACAAATCTACAATACGCAATGATAAACTATGATTATGCCCCTTTGTCAAATTAAATTTTTCATCTGGGAATATCGGGGTCAAATGCTCAAAAGGTACTCTATCACGCACAAATTCTGGAGAGCGTCCATTAATTGTATCAACTTTTACTAAAGGAAAGTATTTTTCTCCTTCGCGAGGCAAACGAATTGAACCAACAACCATATCGCCTGTTTTCAAACCAAGCAATTTAATTTGGGATTGCGAAACATAGATATCGTCAGGAGATGAAAAATAATTATAATCTGAAGAACGAAGAAATCCATACCCATCAGGCATTATTTCGAGTGTGCCTTGTCCTTTTAGTAAATTATCAAAATCGTAACGTGGAGTTTCTTGCTTTGGAGTTGCTTGCGGTTGTTGTTCTTGTTCCTTAATAGGATTTTCAGTTTGAGAAGTTGCGTTTGCTACATTTTTTTCTTTATTTTTTTTCAAAGATTTTTTATTTTCAGTTTTATTTTGCTCAATTTTTGTTTCCGTATTTTCTTGAACTTTTTGCTCAACCTTTTCAGGTTCTTTTACTTCTTCTTTAGTTTGAGATTCTTCTATAGCAACTTCTTTCGTTTGTTGAGCCTCCGTACCTTTTTCCACTAGTTCTTCAGGAACTATTTTTTTGGTAATTATACGAGCTCTCTTTCTTCGTTGAGGCGTAGTTTCTTTTGAGAGCACAATGGCTTGTTGATCCAACACTGCATAAATTAACTCTTGCTGCGAAATTGAGTCTTTTAATTTTAGTCCCATTTCAAGGGCTATCGACTGCAATTCTTCCAGCGTTTTTTCTTCTAATTGCTGAATATTGTACATAAAAAATTTAATATTGGAACGTTTGTTTTCATGTTCCTTTTAGTGAAAAATAAATTGATTGATTAAGAAAAAATCCTAGAATAATATGGATTTCACATTGCAAAGATAGGAGAATGTTTTAAATAAACATCAAAAACATTAGCTTTTTTACACAATTTTGGGTGTTGTAAAAAATAAATAACTTTGTGCTTTAAATTCAAACTAAAAACTATAAAAATGAAAGCTTACGTTTTCCCTGGTCAAGGTGCTCAATTTGTAGGAATGGGCAAAGACTTATACGAATCATCTTGTTTAGCAAAAAAACTTTTTGAACAAGCTAACGACATCCTTGGATTTCGTATTACCGATATTATGTTCGAAGGACAAGAAGAGGATCTAAAACAAACAAAAGTTACTCAACCTTCTGTGTTTTTACATTCGGTAATATCGGCACTTGTTTTAGGTGACGAATTTCATCCTGATATGGTAGCAGGACATTCTTTAGGCGAATTTTCAGCATTAGTTGCAGCTAATGTACTTTCTTTCGAAGACGGATTAAAACTTGTTTCTGCACGTGCATTAGCTATGCAAAAAGCCTGCGAAATGAATCCTGGAACAATGGCTGCTATCATCAATCTCGACAATGAGACCATTGAACAAACACTTAAAAATATTGATGGTATTGTAGTTCCTGCCAATTACAACTGCCCCGGTCAATTAGTTATTTCAGGATCTATAGAGGCAATCGACATTGCTTGCGAAAAGCTCAAAGAAGCAGGAGCAAGGCGTGCTCTTAAATTGCCTGTTGGAGGTGCATTTCATTCTCCGCTAATGGAACCTGCACGAGCGGAATTAGAAAAAGCGATTCTTACAACAACATACAATGCTCCTATATGCCCCGTATACCAAAACATTGACGCAAAAGCCCACACAAATCCTGACACTTTAAAAGCGAACTCTATTGCACAATTAACAGGTGCTGTTCGTTGGGCACAAAGTGTAGAAAATATGATTGCCAACGGAGCAACATATTTCAAAGAAATAGGCCCCGGACAAGTGCTACAAGGGTTGATAAAAAAAATCAATCGCGAAGTTGTTGCTGAATAAACATTTTTTATTTATCAAGAATTAAAAACTTGAACAAAATGAAAAAACGAATCAATCCTTTTTACATTCTTTACGAAATATTGTTTTTCTTCCCTTTGTTCCTAATTTCAACAATAATAACTGCCATCACAACAATCGTAATGTCGGCTATTTTCGGAGATACTAAATGGGGTTATTATCCTGCACGATGGTGGTCAAAATTTACTTGTGCCATTGCTTTACTTCGTGTAGAAATAATTGGTGAGGAGTTGCTTGACCAAAATCAATCCTACGTTTTTGTAGCAAATCACCAAAGTGTTTTCGACATTTTTCTTATCTATGGCTGGTTGCCTAATAAGTTCAAATGGATAATGAAAAAAGAAATTAAAAAGATTCCTCTAGTTGGTAAGGCTTGCGAATATGCTGGACATATTTTTCTTGACAGGACAAACAAAAGAGCCGCTGCACGTTCTATCGAATTGGCAGCAAAGAAGTTGACTAATGGAGTATCGGTCGTTATTTTCCCCGAAGGCACAAGAACACACGATGGTACAATAGGGAAATTTCGCCGCGGAGCATTTCTTTTAGCCACAGATATCAAACTCCCGCTAGTACCCATTACAATAAAAGGTGCCTTCGAAGTTTTACCCCGCAACACCTTTTTGATGCATCCGGGTAAAATAACTATGGTTATTCACAAACCTATTGCTACCGAATCGTATTCGCACGACAACATAAATGAACTTATCAACAAAACACATGAAATTATTAAAGAAGAGTTATAATATTGCCCTACTGTTGCTATTGTTTACGAGTTATATTTCTGCTCAAACGTTAAGTACCTCATCAAAAAAAGCAACTGCATACTACGCATCGGCACGCAATAGTCTCTCTGCAAACGAAGCGATAGGTTTTGCAAAAAAAGCAATTGAAGAAGACAAAACTTTCACTGAAGCATATTGGTTTCTTGCAACACAATACTTTGAACAAAAAAAACAATTAGAACAAATTGCAACATTGAAAGACGCAGTCCAAAATACTTCATACAAAATAAACGAAACACGATATCGTTTAGCAAAAGCCTATTACGAAACTGGTGAATACGAAAATGCAATAAATACTCTTAGTAAAATTTCAGCTGAATACTCCCAACAAAAAATATCATCATTGCTACGAAAAAATGAAGTTGCATTAAAATTAAAAAACAATCCCGTCCCCTTCGATCCACAAAATTTAGAAGCAATTAACACTCCGTACGACGACTATTGGCCAAATATATCGCTCAATGGAAAAGTATTTTCTACGACCGTTTTAATCGCAGATAAAAACAAATCAAATTTAGAATGGAACGAAGATATATATTGGAGTTTTCGTGATGAAACCGGAGAATGGAAAAAATCTGAAAGCATAGGGCAACCTACAAACACGGAAGAAAACGAAGGGTCGCAAAACTTCTCGGTTGACGGTAAATATATGTTTTTTGTTGCTTGCGACAAACCTGACACAAGAGGTGGATGCGATATTTATTATTGCGTCCACGATGGGAATAATTGGTCGTTGCCTATCAACCCTGGCGAGCCACTCAATTCTCGACATTGGGAGACAAACCCTTGCCTTTCTGCCGATGGCAAAGAACTATTCTTTTCGTCAAACAGACCAGGCGGAAAAGGCAAAAAAGA
>JAEIGA010002293.1_pt1 | contig 30561 bp, 27 predicted proteins | sample 9270691 | NCBI WGS metagenome assembly JAEIGA01 (sample SAMN17057246, study PRJNA624740) | gut metagenome | biome: biome; isolation source: fecal sample | host: Bos grunniens | place: China: Xizang | collected 2019
CCGGCGGTGGCCTGCCACGGCGTAGCAAGCGAGCGAAGCGAGACGCGAAGACGGGAGCCCCGTAAGGGGCGGCCTGTGAGGGCGTAGAAAGCGAAGACTCGAAGCCCCAAACCCCGGGAAAAGGCCACAAAAACAAATGCGAACCCCGGAGGGGTGGCATAAAGCGTGGTGCAAAAATGCACCTCGAATCATTGGTAATCCGCGCGAAAAGCAACGGATGAGGCACACCTGCTGTCGGCCTCCTCAGCTCCGCTTCGTCGGACTCCATTTCCTTTTTTTTCGCCATACCCAAGGCTGCGCCGCTGCGCGGCTTGCCTTGGGCTATTGTACTTTCGCCCCGCGTTGCGGGGCTTCAAATTCCGCCCTTCCCCTAAAACAAGCAGCGCCCCGAGGAGGGGCACTGAGACGTTGGTGACACAGCCACACAGGTGGCAGGCACCGGCATGAATAACGCGAGCGCGCGCGGATCAGTTCAAGCGGAAGGTGATACGCGCCTTGGTCATATCGTAGGGGGAGACCTCAATCTTCACGCGGTCACCGACGACAAGGCGGATGAAGCGCTTGCGCATCTTACCGGAGATATGAGCGAGGAACTCATGGCCGTTCGCCACCCTTACGCGGAACATCGTACCGGCAAGCACAGCAGAGACCACACCCTCCATCTCGATTTCGCCTTCCCCATCATCCTCAGCGGTCTTCTTCTGCTTAATAGGGGATGCGGACGGGCGGGCGCCGCCGCGAGAGTTACCAGTGGGGCGGGGGCCATTGTTATTACGCTGCTGCGGCTTCGGGCCGCGGCTGTTCGGGGGATTTGCCATTATATGTTAACTTTGGTTTAGGTGCAGGGTGTAACGAGGATACACCGTGCGCGGGTAGTTTAATGTGCAAAAGGCATCTTTGCAAGCGCTTTTTCATGAATTTGGCAGAAAAAGTTAAAAAAAATGCCTAAATTCACAAAAAGCGGTTGACAAAAAGCTCAAATAAGAGTAGATTATCCGCCCCGACCTAGGAGGGTCGTGTGGCGAAAGCCTAAACAGGAACAAAATACAGAAATATGAAAACCTTCTCTGCCAAAGCCCAGGATATTGAGCGCAAGTGGTATGTGATCGACGCCGCCAATCAGGTGCTCGGTCAGGTTGCCGTACAGGCTGCCAACTTGCTGCGTGGAAAGAACAAGACTATCTTCACCCCTCACGTTGACTGCGGTGACTACGTCATCGTTGTGAACGCTGACAAGGTGGTGCTCACCGGCAACAAAGAGCGCGCCAAGATCTACACCCGCTACACCGGCTACGTTGGCAACCAGGTTGTAACCACCCCCGCCAAGCTCCGCAAGAATCATCCGGAGCAGATTCTTGAGCACGCCATTCTCGGCATGGTTCCGCACACCCGTCAGGGCCGCGCCCAGGGTGTACGCCTCAAGGTATATGCCGGTGCCGAGCATCCGCACGCTGCTCAGACCCCGGAAGCTGTTACAATCGCCTAACCTTTTATAAATCATGTCTACCACCCCCTACAACGCTACCGGCCGCCGCAAGGAGGCAATCGCGCACGCTTGGCTCACCCCCGCTGAGGAGGGCAAGTCCGGCAAGATCACGATCAACCGCCGCAGCTTCGAGGAGTACCTCCCGACGGATGCTCTTCAGAACGTAGTTCTGCAGCCTTTCTATGCCACCAACACCATCAAGAAGTATGATGTACGCATCGTATCCAAGGGTGGTGGCATCCACGGTCAGACCGGTGCTATGAGCCTGGCCATTGCCCGCTCCCTTGTCATGGTTGACGAGGAGTACCGCTCCGCCCTTCGTGAGCAGGGTCTGCTGACCCGTGACTCCCGCATGAAGGAGCGTAAGAAGGCCGGTCGTCCGGGTGCTCGCAAGCGCTTCCAGTTCAGCAAGCGCTAATTGCGGCCCAATGGGGCTTTCAACAAGCCAAAGACCCTCTTACACATATCCCCCTGCGCAGCCACTCCTGCACAGGGGGATTTTCATGCCTGCGTGATTCGCCTGACAAAAGCGCATAATATCATAAGAATTAGGGCATGAGGATGATTTTTATTGACATTCCGCTAACAAAAGAGTAAGCTTACAGAGCAAGCCATGATAGAGACCATTTCCGACATACTGCAACACATCCGCGATTTTCTGTGGAATTACATCCTCGTCTTCATCCTGCTGGGCACACACCTGTACCTCACCTTTGCGTTGAAGGTACCGCAGCGCCATCTGTTGAAGTCGATACGCTACTACTTCCCCAAAAAGGACAAAAGCAGCGGTGAGATTTCACAATTTTCCGCGCTGATGGTCTCCCTTGCGTCGAACGTGGGCGTGGGCAACATCACCGGCGTAGCGGTAGCGGTAGCCATGGGTGGACCGGGCGCTATTTTCTGGCTGATTATCACGGGCTTTTTGGGCATGTCCACCCGCTATGCCGAAAGCTTGCTCGCCATCCGCTACCGAGTGCAGGATAAGGACGGCAACATCAGCGGTGGTCCCATGTACGCGCTGGAGCGGGGGATGAAATGCAAGTGGCTTGCAGTGCTTTTTGCCATCTTCACCGCTATTGCGGCATTCGGCATCGGCAACATCGTACAGGCGCATACCATTGCCAAAACATTGACAGAGAGCACACTGAACATCCCCGCCACCGTTACGGGCGGTGTTCTTACCCTGTTGGTGGCCGGCGTGTTGATAGGTGGTCTGAAGGGAATTTCGCGCGCGTGCTCCGCTCTGGTGCCGACAATGGCTCTCATCTACCTACTGGGCTGCGGTATTTTGCTGGCGGTGAATTACGCCTACATCGGACCGGCCTTCGCCCTCATCTTTGAGCAAGCATTCACCGGCTCGGCAGCCACCGGTGGTGTGGTAGGCTCCGCCATTATTCTTGCCATGCGCGAGGGCGCCAGCCGCAGCTTGTTTGCAACGGAGGCAGGCTTGGGCTCCGCCCCCATCGTGTCAGCAGCAGTCAAGACGGCGAACCCCGTACAGCAGGCATTGGTAGCATACACCGCCCCGTTCTGGACGGTGATTATCTGCACCCTTACGGGCGTGACGCTCACCACCGTCTTCACCGCAGAGGGGCATGCCGACGCCGCCAACTTCGACATGCTCGACGCCTTCAACACTCTCGGTGGCATCGGCTCCATCTTGCTCACCATCAGCTTGTCCGCCTTCGCCATCTCCACCCTCTTGGGCTGGTCTTACTTCGGCGAAAAGTCCTTGGAATACCTCGGCGGGCGCAAGCTCATCACCCCCTACCGCGCGCTGTGGGTGGTCGCGGTCTTCGTGGGCTGCGTCATCCCGGAAAGCAGCATTGCTTGGAACTTCTCAGACGTTGCGAACGGCCTCATGGCTATCCCGAACCTTATTTGCGTGCTGGTTCTCTCCGGCCTCATCATCAAAGAGACTCGTTACTACCTCAAAGATAACAATCTGGACAAGGTAGACACAAGCGAGATTCCGGTTATCGATGAGAAAAAATAAAAAAATTGAAGTTTTTTTGAACGAAACACCCCACAGCGGTGTATAACCTATATCGGTTCCCCCGACCGAGGTGAAGGAGAGAGCGCCATCGGTCACCAAAAGGGGAGAGCTGAGTTTCATAGGTAGTAAGTTGGCAAAAGCCCCATCATCATTGATGGGGCTTTTGTTGTAGAGAAATAGCGCGGGGAGCACATAATACTTGACCGCGGGGGCGGATATCTGTATGCTTAGGGCATGCAAGGTATGGAAATCATGGCTCCTGCGGGGTCATATGAGTCATTGGCAGCAGCACTGAGAGCCGGTGCGGACAGTGTGTACTTCGGTGTGGGTATGTTCAACATGCGCGCGAGGTCCACGGTGAACTTTACGGTGGAAGATTTGCCGAAAGTGGCACGCCTTTGCCATGCCTGCAAGGCTAAGGCATACCTGACCTGCAACGTCATCATTTATGATGAAGAGGTAGCAGCCATGGAAGAGCTGCTGCGCCAAGCCAAGGCAGCCGGCATAGATGCCGTAATTGCCGCGGATTTGGCCGTCATTACCTACGCCCACAGCATAGGGCTGGAGGTGCACATCTCCGTGCAGGCAAATGTGTGCAACCTCTCCGCTGTGCGCTTCTTTGCAGCATACGCAGATGTGATGGTGCTGGCTCGCGAGCTGAAGCTCTCCCAAATACGCACCATTATTGACGGCATCCGCAAAGAAAACATCACCGGTCCGAGCGGAGAACTCGTGCGCATCGAGATATTTGCCCACGGTGCACTCTGCATCGGCATTTCCGGCAAGTGTGGCATGAGCTTAGCCGCCTACAACCACAGCGCCAACCGCGGGCAGTGCTTCCAGCTCTGCCGCCGCAAATACCGCGTAACAGACACGGAGACCGGGTTCGAGATGGACATTGACAACCAGTACATCATGTCCCCGAAAGACATCTGCACCATCCGCGTGATAGACCAGCTGGTGGAGGCGGGGGTATCCGTCTTCAAGCTGGAGGGTCGCGGGCGCTCTGAGGCCTACGTATCCACCGTTACCTCCGTGTACAAAGAAGCCGTGAGCTGCTGCGCCCGCGGGGAGTGGAGCCCGGAGAAGGTAGCGGCATGGGAAGAGGAGCTGCTGCGCGTGTTCAACCGCCAGTTCTGGCACGGTGGCTACTACTTGGGTGAGGAGTGGGAGACCTGGAGCGGCTGCTCGAACAGCTTGGCACTGGAGCAGCGCCACCACCTCGGCCGCGTGATGCGCTGGTACCCCAAAGCCAAGGTGGCGGAAATCCGCCTGGAAGCCCTGCCCCTCTCCCCCGGCGACAAGATTGAAATCACCGGCTGCACCACAGGCATCGTACGCTTGGAAGTGCCGGAAGTCCGCTGCGATGATGAACAGGGCGTCACCCAAAGCGTGCAAACCGCGCCGAAGGGCGCTACGGCTCTTATCGCGTTGGACACCAAGGTACGCCACGGCGACAAGGTATACCTCATTACCCGCAGAAAGCTTAAATAAGCCCCTCGCCTATGATGCGCCAACCCTTCGCGTTCCTCCTTTTAGCAGCTGCCAGCTTGATGTGCAGCAACTGTGCGCTCACCGCGGCGTCCGCCACTGAGACGCAAAACAGCAAGACGATGGATCCCGCCATAGCGGCAGAGGCCCAAAAGAAAGGCTGCTGGTACGAGTACCTGCCGGAGAAAGCGCCGGGGTTCTGCCTGCGCACGCGTGTTACCCTGACCTGGGAAGACCCGCAGGTGAACGTAGGATACTGGCAAGGGCTATCCCCCTACCCTCCGCACCATGTCATCATGGAGGCAAAGGGCAACACCTTCATCCTGCATGCGGGGTATGAGTGGGACGGTAACTCCGTGGGGCACACCGAGCTGGCGCACCTGATGCCCAGCCTGCGGCATGATGCCCTATACCACGCCTTGAAAGAAGGCGCCCCGCTCGACCGCGCACAAATAGACGCGGCCTATAAAAGAGACTGTGAGAAGTACGGCGCCGGGCTGGATAATCTGACATACGGGGCGCTGCGCTTGTTCGGCGGCGCATTCAATGATGCCGGCATGCACGGCACGCTCATCATCAAAAAAACGGAGCCCCAGCCGGCAAAACCATGAGCCCCGCCGAGCCCATGGGCGGAGCCATACCGCTGCAAGAGCCGGCAGACAACGCGGTTTTTCCCTTCCCATACCCGGAAAACGCCCACACGATATGGGTGAACAGCGGGCGCGCCGCCCTACAATGCCTGCTGCAAGCCCTCCCCATGCGCCCCACTCGCGTGTGGCTGCCACGCTACATCTGCAACACCCTGATGCAGGCTACAGAGCGCTTGCAGCTGCCCACAAAGCTCTACGACATCGATGCGCGCCTATACCCCGTGATTCCGGATGACATAGGTAGGGAGGACATCTTGGTGGCCGTCAACTACTTCGGGCTTACCCCGCACGCCGTTGAGTACGCGGCACAGGCCGCGCCCTGCCCCGTTATCATGGATGCAACAACGGCATTTTACAGCCCGCCGCCGGCGGGAGTGGCAGCCTTTTACAGCCCACGTAAATTCACCGGACTGGCGGAAGGAGGCATCGCGACAGCTCCCTACGAGCTCCGCCTACAGCTGCCGCAGAACCCGGATTCCGACTACCTCAGCCGAGTATTATTACAAAGTTGCAATGAAAGCAACGTACAACAGGCAGAAGATGCGCTGACTGCTCCCCCCTGCCGCATGGGCAACACAACGCGCCGGCTCATGCAGAGCACAGACTGGGCACGGGCAGGCCGCCGGAGACTGCAGAACTACCGCACCCTGCACGATGCCTTGGCAGAAATCAACCGTTTGACGCTACCGCCCAACCCGGCACACGCCCCGATGTGCTACCCGCTGGTGAGTGGCATCCCCGAGCTGCGCGATGCCCTCATCGACCAAGGCTTACGGCTCCCCCTTTATTGGCCGGAGGTTATAGAAACAACGGATGCCCTGCAAACGGAAAACCGCTTGGCACGCACGCTCCTCCCCCTACCGCTGGACCAGCGCTACGGAGAGGACGAAATGCGAAAACTCATCCGCATGATACTGGGGTAAAGGCCTACCGACCTCAGTGCTCGTGCCCGCAAGAACAGCCGCAAGAGCCATCGTGCCCGTGGTCATGCCCGCAAGAGCACTCATGAGGCGGCACATATTCAGCATCCTCAATCTCCGGAGGCAGCGGAATATCATCCTCAAAGACAGAGGGCAGCGCCAAGCGAGACTTCAGCTCGGCATCCTCCGCATAATCCACCGCAAACTTACCCGCCTGACTGCGCAGGGTCACCTTAGCACCCGCCATCAGCAACATCTCAACAATTTGCGGGTAATTATGCATGGCTGCCACATGCAAGGGACTGAGTCCATAAGGATTGAGCGCATTCACATCCGCCCCGGTGGCAATAAAGAGCGTAATCAAGCCCTCATCAGGCTCCACCCCCATAGCAGCCAACTCCGGTGAAAAATCCACCTCATCCTGCAACAGCATGGTGGCAGCTTGCTTCAAATCCTCAGCATCAGCAGCCTGCATCAGCTCCGCAAGAAAGTTCTGCACCGGCTCATCGTAATCATCCGGATCAAGCTCAGCTGCAAGCTCGCGCAAATCCTCCATACTTACCTTCGGCTTATCTTCATCACTTACAGTCACGCTGTTCCACTCAATATCGCTCATGCGCTCATTGTAACGAAAGGACAGGAAAAAAGCGAGTCTTTTTTCCGTACTACCCGCAACAGAGACCGAGAGTCAAGCGCGAATGCGTTACAAAAGTGTTACAAGTGGGCATTTTCCTTGCACGAATCACAAAAAATGTGCTAAACTGCGTGAGAGATGAACGAACGGTGCATACTTGTAGCGGAGGATGATGACTCCATACGGCGCATACTGTGCGACACCCTGCGAGGTGCCGGCTATGGCGTGCTGCCTGCAGCGGATGGTAAAGAGGCGCTGGAGCTATTGCTCAGCCAAGATGTGGACCTAGCGCTGCTGGACATCAACATGCCGTTCATCAATGGCTTTAAGCTACTTAAAATCATAGAAAAAGAATGCCCGGGGACTCCCAGCATCATCCTGACCGCACACGGAGAAGAAAATGACCGAGTCAAGGGGCTGGAACTGGGGGCGGATGACTACGTGGTAAAACCCTTCAGCATAGCAGAGCTGCTCGCCCGCATAGCAGCCGTGCTGCGCCGCAGCACCGGCAAACGTCGCAGTGCCGGCAGCGCGCTGGAATACCCCGGTGGCACCCTACGCCCGGACACACGCACGGCCATACAAAGCGATGGAGAAGAAATCCCCCTCAGCGACAAAGAGTTTGAGCTCTTCCGCTACTTCCTGACGCACCCCGGGCGCATCATATCACAAGAGGAATTACTGCTGCGCATATGGAGCAACAAATCCACCGCAACCCAAACCCGCACAGTAGCCGTCACCCTGACCAGACTGAAAGAAAAAATAGGCCCCAAAGCTGCAGCATGTTTTGAAAACGTGCGCGGCAGGGGCTACAAATGGAACACCCCACAATGAAGAAGAAAGCCCCCATTGTTCTCATACTCATAGCCTTGGTAGTAGTATTTGCCGCAATATGGCAAGCCCACGAGGTCACCACACTGGAGAACAAATTGCTGGAAATAGACCGCCGCACCCAAACAGAACGCCTCTTGGCACTCTCCCTACCGGAGGTGCAGGACAAACTGCAGGCACTGCTCAACGCGGAAGGCGATAAAATGGGGCGCCACCTCCCCTTCGACACGGCAAGTATCCCCATGCCCGCTGCCGGCAAAGCGGACTTTAACAAAGGCTTTTTCCTGCACGCGGAAAACCGACTCCGCCTGACGCAGGAAGATGAAGCCCTGCGCACCGGCATACCGGCCGTCATTTGGCTCAATGTACCGCAACAAGCCAAGTTCCCCCACAGCTCCATACTTGACCCGGAAAAAGTACAGCAAGAAGTCAGCGGGGTAAACACCATGAAAATCAGCATTGCAGAGCCCACCCCTCCCAAAGGTGAAGCACTGCGAGCCACAGAGCCCCCCTCCGACTTTTTTGCCTGGAGCTACAAAGGCACCTTGGTATACATGCGCTCTATACGCACCAACGGAGCAACAGCTGCGGACGGCTTTATCATCGACACGCAAAAACTGGCAACCCACTTAACCCCGATTCTGCAAAAAAACGGGCTGAAAACACCGTATGTTGAGCTCGTTGCAGACGCCAAGCAGGGCAACATCAGCGGGTTTCCCCTGAGAGTTCACTCGGGGCAAGACGTGGTACTGCCCAACATAGAGGAACGCAGCCAAGCATTGCGCGGCACCATAGCAGCCTCATGGCTCATGTCACTGCTGACCATCGCAGCCCTCTTCGGCATACTCGCCTTCTACACCCGGTTAGAGCGCCGACGCAGCGATTTTGTCTCCGCCGTAACCCACGAACTGCGCACCCCCCTTACCAGCTTCACCCTGTACGCGGAAATGCTCAAGAACGGGAATCTCCCCCCGGAGATCATGAAAGAATACCACGAAACCCTGTACAACGAAAGCCTGCGACTCGGCCATTTGGTTGAAAACGTACTGGCCTTTGCCAAATTGACACGCGGCAAAGTACGAGGGAGACAAGACAGCGGCCCCTGCGGTAAAATATTGCCGGCCTTGTTCGAAAAAATGAAAGAGAGACTCGAAAAAGACGGCGTAGAGCTGCGTTACTCATTGGATTCGCGCCTGCAGCTGCTCTCCATCCGCACAGATTTGCTCTCCGTAGAGCAAATACTGCTCAACCTCGCAGACAATGCAGCCAAATACGCAGAAACAAACAAACCTTGCGTGACCATCAACGTACTACAGGCACACCGCACCCTCTGCATCCGAGTCAGTGACAACGGCCCCGGCATACCTCAGAGTGTGCAGCAAAGCCTCTTCCGCCCCTTCTCACGCTCCGCAAAAGCAGAAAGCGGACGCAAGCCCGGCGTGGGCTTAGGGCTGGCGCTTTCCCGAGACTTGGCACGCTCCATCAGCGGCGATTTAGTGCTGGAGCGCAGCAATGAAAAAGGCAGCACCTTCATACTCTCCCTCCCCCTCGGAGAATGAGCCACTGCGCAAAGCAACGAAGACTGACACCACCCACGGCAGCAGCCATATACCTGCTGCTGCACATGCTGTGTGCGCCATACGCGCAAGCTACGGCGGGACAAGATACGGCGCCGACCGTAGTCATACACAACACGGAGCAATTCAACCGCCACTTAGAAGAGCTCGCGCTGCAAATGCAGCCCCGCACTACTTGCGTATTCCGCAACCCCAACCTGCTGAATGCGCGCAAGGTTGAAAAGCTCACCCTTTGGTACGATTACAGCAACGCCTACAACTCCTCCATTTACCCACAAAACATCGCCTCCTTTGAGTTCAATTACAAAGACAACGCCAAACTATACGCAGCCCACTGCAACCCGCAGTTAATCCACAAACTGAGCCCACGCGAAAAAAAAGCCCTGCAGGAGGCACAAAACCGACTGGCAGCCCTCATCCACAGCGGAATGACGGATGAGCAAAAAATACAAGCCCTGCATGATGATTTGGTGCACCGAGCCACCTACAGCCGAGAACCCAAAGGAACCTGCACCGACATACTGCTGGATGGGCGCGGTACCTGTGACGCCTACAGCCGCACCTTATGGCTACTTTGCCGTATGGCCGGCATACCTTGCCACATCGTCTACGGCTATACGACGGAACACCATGCTTGGAACCTGGTGCGAATCAACCGCCAATGGCACCACATAGACGCCACTTGGGACGACCCCGTCGACACCCGGAACCCCGAGCGAGCCATCCTCTCGCACCGCTATTTTTTGCTCAGCGACACGCAAATGGCAAGTGACCACAGCTGGGATAAAGAACACCTGCCCCAAGCGTGTGAGCCTAACGAAAACTTTTACCGAAGCCGCAAACTACACATCACCAACGACTCAGAATTATGGACAAAACTGAGCCAAGCCATACAAAAAGGGCAAGGCAGCTTAGAAGTTTACATGCAAGGGTACGGCAGTGACGCCGACTTCCGCAGGCGATTACAGGCCGCCACATACCACCACCCACAGCTACAGAGCATCACGGCGTGGGAAGGACCACCAAGCAAAGACGGTGTCATACACTTCATCTTCAGCAACGCCGGCAGCCCGGAAACAGCAAGCACCGACAATTTGGATCTCACACAAGGCGCTTTTATCGAAACCCGCAAATTACTGGACAAAATAGACACGCCTGAGTTGCAAGAACACATTGAAGCGGCCTCCGGTTGGTGGCACTCCCTCATTCGCTTCTTCACCTCTATCTGGGAAGTCATACTCAGCTGGTTTGAAGAATAAAGCCGAGCGTTTCTGCTTGCCAAGCAAGATAGAGCGTGGTAAACTGCCCTTAGCATGAAAATCGCAGTAATCGGTAAAGGTGGGCGCGAACAAGCGCTGGTTGAAACATTGGCTGCCAGCCCCGGCAAGCCGGAGATTTATACATTCCCGGGCAGTGATGCCATTTTACAGACGGCTACCGCTATACAGGCAGATGGCCTCGACTCCCTCATTGAGCAAATGAAGGCACTGGGCATCGACCTCTGCGTAGCAGGCGAAGAAAGCTACCTCGTTAAGGGTGAAGGCTTGGCAAACTGCTGCCACGCTGCAGGCATTCCCTGCTGGGGACCGACTAAGCAGAGCGCCCAGCTGGAAGCCAGCAAAGAGTTCGCCAAAGATTTCTTGGTGCGCCACAACATCCCGACCGGCAAAGCCACAGCCGTGGCAGATTATGATGCCGCCGTGGCAGCCATCGGCGGGCAATACCCCACGGTACTCAAGTTTGACGGCTTGGCCGCCGGCAAAGGTGTAGCTGTTTGCATGGATGCAGCTGCTGCTGAAGAGTTCTTGCAGGAGGTGTTCATCGAGAAACGCTTCGGCGAGGGACGCCTGCTGGTGGAAGAGTTCCTCACCGGCCCGGAGATTTCCATCTTCGGCGCCATTTGTGATGACAAATACATGATACTTTGCCCTGCTCGCGACTACAAGCGCCTGCAAGATGGCGATGAAGGCCCCAACACCGGTGGCATGGGTGCCGTTGCCTCCCGCCAACTGGCGGATGCCGAGCTCATCCGCGTCATTGAGGAGACCATCGTAGCCCCCACCGTACAAGGACTGCAGAAAGACGGCCTGCCCTACCGCGGTTTCCTGTACTTCGGCCTGATGCTCACCCCGCAAGGTCCGAAGGTAATTGAATACAACTGCCGCTTCGGTGACCCGGAATGCGAGGCAGTGATGCCCCTGCTGCGTGGCGACCTCGCCGGCTTCTGCCTGAACGGCGCCAAGGGCGAGTTCACGCCGGAGCTCATCAGCTTCGACGAAGGGTGGAGCGTATGCTGCATTCTTGCCAGCGCCGGCTACCCTGCCTCCTCCCACAGCGGCGACATCATCCGCGGCTTGGAGGACTGCGCAGCCCGCGTATTCCACTGCGGCACCAAGAAGACGGAAGCCGGCTGGGTGACCAACGGCGGACGTGTTCTCGCCATTGTGGCACAGGGCGCCACGCTTGATGAAGCCCGCACTGCCGCCCACGCAGAAAGCGCCAAGGTCGACTTCGACGGCTCACAGCGCCGCAGCGACATCGCTTACAAAAACATGTAACCAAACCTTTAACCATAGGTCGGGGTGGAAACGCACCCCGACCACAATTCCCTTAACACACCATGATTACCGACGACGCCTTAGATTTCCTTTCCACCCTGCTCGACACCCCCTCCCCCACCGGCATGGAGATGGATGCCCAGCGCATTTGGGCAGAATACATTGCCCCCTACACCGATGAGCAACAATGTGATGCTTACGGCTCTACTTGGGCAGTACTGCGCAGCAAGCATGAAAACGCCCCCACGCTCATGCTCGATGCCCACGCGGACGAGATTGGCTTCTCCATCCGCCACATCGCCGAGAATGGCTTCGTGTACGTAGAGCGACTGGGTGGCTCCGATGTCGCCATTGCCCGCGGGCGCAGACTGCGCTTCTTCGGCACGGATGGCGAGGTAACCGGCGTCATCGGCAACACCGCCATCCACATTCGCGATGACCAAGACAAAGCCCCCAAACTGTGGGAGCTGTACGTAGACTTCGGCTGCGACAGCCGTGAAGAAGTGGAAGAACTCGGCCTGCGTGTGGGAGACCGCGGCGTATACTGCGACGGCCCGCTGATGCTCAACAACGGCAAGCGCTTGGTATGCCGCGCACTGGATGACCGCCTGTGTGGCTTCATTCTGGCAGAGACGGCTAAAGCGCTCAAGGAGCAAGGCATTACACCCGCTTGGAACATCGTGTTTGCTAACACCGTGCAAGAAGAAGTAGGCTGCATCGGCGCAGCGATGCTTACCTACCGCATTCAGCCGGATGCCGCCATCTGCTTAGATGTAACACACGCAACCGATACCCCCGGGCTCAACACAGCTCGCTATGGTGAGGTGAAGCTCGGTAAGGGCGGTTGCCTCTGCTTCGGCCCCGCATGCCACCCCAACCTCAACGCGCGCATCGAACTCATTGCAGACGAGGCAGATATCCCCTTACAGAGAGAAACCAGCGGTCGCACCACCGGCACCAACACGGACCAAATTTTCCGCTCACGCAGCGGTGTACCCGCCACAAACCTCTCCCTCCCCCTGCGCTACATGCACAGCCCGGTAGAAACTGCGGATATGGGTGATGTTCAGCACATTATCGACCTGCTGGTTGCCTTCATTGCCAAACTGGACGTCTGCGATGATTTCCGCCACAAACTGTGATGATACAAAAAGAAGAAAAAATTGAATCGCTTCTTAACTTTTAGCTTGACTTCACAGGCAATGTTGCTAAACTCAGTATACATACTTCACATCAACCTTCTCATCATATCATGAAAAAGTTTTTTGGAATCCTGCTGGCCGTCGTAACGACTCTTGTTCTCCTTCCCTGCTGCGGTGGCGGCGGCGATGACGAGGGAGCAGGCGTTATGGGCGTTTACGATTTCGTTAACGGCAACAAAATCCTTAAGATGGGCGGCTTGAACGGCCAGTCCACGCTGTACATGACCGGCGTAAACACCGGCACTAACACTAAGGTAGAGGGCGACACCGCTACAAACGTTATTTTCAAGGCCGGTGTAGGTGGCCGCGGTGACATGACCGAGCGAGGCACCACAAATTACACCGTTATTCGCGATGCCGATTCCGACAAAGTTATCGCCGGTACGCTCCTGATGTCCTTCGATAACGCAGCTGATAACGACGACATCGTTCAGTTCTTCGGCTTTGAGGGCGACCCCAATGATGAGAATAACAATGGTAACGCCGGTGGCAACGCAGGTGCCGGTGGCGACGACGATGACGACGAAGAGGGTGCTGATGCCATGGTGCTGGAAATCATGCTCGACTTCGCAAACAACATCTGGACGGACAATCAGGGTCACACCGGTGCCCTCTGGGTTGAGTTCCGCTAAAGCATAAGTTAACAGACAGTTTCCTACAATCAGCGCAATCGGGCAACCGGTTGCGCTCTTTGTTTATTTTTTTCAAAAAGAATACAAATAAAGCTTGACTCAGTCTTTATTCGTGATACAATACAAACAAACAAAGAAAGGAGAACAAAGCATGCAAATCAAAGTCTTCATCAGCAGCGTACAAGCAGAATTCCGTGATGAACGATGGAAACTGTTCGAATACATCCGAACAGATGCCCTGCTTGGCAAGTTCTTTTCTCCCTATCTCTTTGAGGCACAGCCGGCACAAAACATCAGCGCCCAAAAAGCATACCTCACCGAGGTAGCAGAATGCCACATCTACATAGGTTTGTTCGGCAGCCGATACGGCTACGAAGACGAACAAGGTATATCCCCCACCGAGCGAGAATACGATACCGCCACCGCACAACACAAACACCGCCTCATCTACATCACCCAGCTGACAGGACGCAAAAAACGACACCCCAAACAAGCAGCACTCATCGCAAAAGCCGAACAAAGCGTCGTCCGCAAAAGCTTCAGCAACTACGAAGAACTGCAAGAAGCCGTCTACAACTCACTGCTGCACTACCTGGAAGAAAAAGGCTACATCAGCAGCTTGCCCTTCGACAGCACCTATCGCCCGCAAATAGGATTAGAAGCGCTGGATGAAAAAAAGATAGAAGACTTTTGCTTTTTGGCACATACCCGCAGAGGCTTTCCCATACCATACAGCCGAGACGCCATACCTCGCATCTTAACCCACCTGAAACTCATGAGCGAGCTCGGCACCCTGAACAACTCAGCCCTGCTCTTATTCGCCAAACACCCCGAAGACTACTTCCCACAGGCCAGCATCAAATGCGCCCACTTTTACGGCCCCAGAGTCTGCAAACCCGTACCGACGCACCACATCTTCCGCGGAAGCATCTTTGAAATCGTAGACAAAGCCGTAGACTTCGTCATGTCACGCATCAACAACTACGTAGGCACACGCGCCTACAGCAATGCCGTGCCCGTCATCAGCGAACTCCCCAGAGAAGCCGTCACAGAAGCCATCGTCAACGCAGTCGTACACCGTGACTACAACAGCAATGGCAGCGTGCAAGTCATGCTCTTCAGCGATCGACTCGAAATCTGGAACCCCGGCGGACTCCCATACGGACTCAGCGTAGAAAAACTGCACAACCTACACCCCTCCATCCCCGTCAACCCCGTGCTCGCCTACCCCGTATACTTAGCAGGCTACATCGAAGAACTAGGCACCGGTACCTCCGACATGATTGAAAAATGCCTCGACTGGGGATTGGATGAACCGAAATTCATACAAGACGAAAGCTTCCGAGTCATCTTGTGGAGAGCAACCTACGGCGAGCCGGAAGAACCCGTGCTAGAAGCAGGCGAGGCAGTCTACGACCTCGAACATCACTGGCTCGAACAGCAAAAGCGAACAAAGGCACAAAAAACTTTATTCGCCAAACCAACCAAACAAACAAAGAACACAAGCGTACAAAAAAAACAACAAGCCGTTATTGACTTTTGCTGCGAGCCACGCAGCAGCATGGAAATCATGCAACACATTGGAGTAACCCGACAAACGAGAACAGTCAACCTGTACATCGGCGAGCTGATAGAGCGCGGAGCCATACGCCCGCTCATCCCCGGCAAACCTAACAGCCCCAAACAACGCTACATCGCCACCGGCAAACACAGCTGACACAACACGTCATCCGCAAAAGCAGAACAGAAAACAGCCTTGCCAACACAAATAAACTAGTGTAAAATAGACGCATGAGCGCTGATATTCAGGTATACACAGGTGGTTCCTGCGCATGCAACGGCTACTTAGTGAAAGGCCCACAAGGCTACGTGGCCATAGATGCCCCGGCAGGATTCGCCGCATGGGTAAAGAAAAAACTCCCGGAAGGCAGCACCGTAACAGACCTGCTCATCACCCACCAGCACTTCGACCACGTGCAAGGAGCAGCAGAACTGGCAGCAGACACAGGCTGCAAAATCCACGCATGCATGCCATACAGCACCGCCCTCACACTCGAAGACCTAGCGCGCAACGCTTGGGGTGGAGGATTCGACGTAGAGCCATACAGCGTCGACAACGCCTTCGGTAGCGCATGCACCGGCGCCACATGGGGCGGCCTGAACTGGCGCATCCACCACATCCCCGGACACTCCCCGGACGGCACCGCCTACGAACTGCTCGGCCACGGGAGCGTCTTCTGCGGAGATATCCTCTTCGCCGGCGCCATCGGGCGCACAGACTTCCCCGGGGGCAGCCTCAGCAAACTCGTCAACGGCATACGCGAAAAACTGCTGCCCCTCCCGCACACCACCTGCATCTACAGCGGACACGGCCCCGCCACCTCCATCGAAGAAGAAGTACTGAACAACCCCTACCTTTAACAAAACAAACAAAGACCACAAACAAAGGTAGACAACATCTTAAAACAAACAAAGACAAAGCTCCCAAAATGACATTCGACGAACTCGGACTGACCGAACCCATCTTGCAAGCCGTAAAAGATTGCGGGTATGAAACACCGACCCCCATCCAACAACAAGCCATCCCCGTTGTTCTGGAGGGCAAGGACGTCATCGGAGCCTCCCAAACAGGCACCGGCAAATCCGCAGCATTCGCACTGCCCCTGCTCAGCAAGATAGAAGCCAACGGACAACCCCAAGTGCTCGTACTGGAGCCCACCCGCGAGCTCGCGGATCAGCTCGCAGAATCCTTCCGAGCCTACGCCAAACACACAGACATCAAAGTAGCACTGCTTTACGGCGGAATCGGCTACGGCAAACAGACAGAAGAGCTCAAAAAAGGCGCGGAAGTCGTCGTTGCAACCCCCGGACGCTTGGTAGACCACTTCTACCGTGGCAACATGAAATTCAAAACCGTGCGACACCTCGTACTCGATGAGGTAGACCGCATGACCGACATGGGATTCCTGCCCATCGTCCGCAAAATCATCAACCTTTGCCCGTGGGAAGGCCGCCAAACCCTCTTCTTCTCCGCCACCATGCCGCAAATCCTGCAAGGCTTCGCCAAATGGTGCCTGACCGACCCCGTAGAGGTCGCCATCGCCCGCCGAGAAGTCGCCGAGACCATCTCGCACGCCTTCTATCCCGTCGGCATGGATCAGCGCGACGAACTGCTGCTCGCCCTGGTCAAGGCAACAGACTTCCGTAACCTCATGGTATTCACCCGCACCCGCAAAGAGGCCGACAGCGTGGCCAACATGCTCAGCAACGCCGGCTGGGGGAATGAGGTAACCGTCATGCACTCCGACATCGCGCAAAAAGACCGCATGGCAGCACTCAAGGGCTTCAAAGAGGACAAATACCGCATCCTTGTCGCAACGGACGTAGCTGCGCGTGGTATTGATGTCAGTGGCGTAACGCACGTTATCAACTACCGCGTACCGGAGAACCCGGAAGACTACGTGCACCGCATCGGCCGCACGGGACGCGCCGAAGCACAGGGAGATGCCTTCACCCTGCTCACGGCGGATGAAGTGGACTTCGCCAAGAGCGTGGAATGCTTCATCAACCGCAAGGTAGAGCGCCGCAAGCTGGAGGGCTTCAACTACGCCTACACCGCTCTGCTGGATGAAGGCGCCCGCCCCCTGCGCAAACCGCGTCCCGCAGGTCCCAAAAAGCGCCGCCGCTAAAACGGAACGCTATGACACTCACTCCGGTAGACCTGCAGATACTGGCAATAGCTGAAGACCGACTCAGTGGTTTTCATGCGCGACCTTTCGATGAAATAGCCCGGCGCTGTGAGCTGCCGGTGGAAACGGTGCTGGACCGCTTACGCACTCTGCTTGCAAACGGCAGCGTGCGGCGCATACGCCAAACCCTGCTCTCCACCAGCTTGGCAGACGGCGCGCTCGTTGCTTGGCAAGTACCGGAAAACAAGCTGGAAAGCGCCTGGAGCTGGCTGAAAGAGAACGACCCCTTCACCGGGCACGTTGTGCTGCGCAGCTGCGATAATCCCCAAGCCCCCGGGGCTGACTACCGCCTGTGGACCACCCTCAAAGTGCCCGTCGGCAGCAACAGCGTAGAGGGGCACTGCCGCCTCCTGATGCAGCACATAGGCGCTACGGACTTTGCACCGCTGCCCGTGGTAGGCATGTTTGCACTGGGTGTAGGCCACGTACGCCGCGCCAAGCTGCGCCCCGGCGATAAGACGGACACCCAGCCCCGCATGCAATGCCCCACGCGCCCACAGCTCAGTGAGCAAGATTGGCAAGTACTCATGGTGCTCAAAGAAAGCCTGCAGCCTCAAGAGCTCGTGCGCGAGCCTTGGGTAGGGCGAGCCAAGAGCATCGGCCTCACGCATGAGGAGTTTTGCGCCATTGCCAAAGACCTCGACACCCGCCGCGTTATCGGCAGGTTCGCCACCTTCCTCAACCATACCGGCGGCAGCAACAAACACAGCGGTACAGGCGCAGCGGGGCTCTTCCACTGGGCGGTGCCGCAGGGTATGGAAGACCGCGCAGGTGCGGAATGCGGCCGTCACATCTGCATGACCCATTGCTACTGGCGCAGCGGGGGCGAAAAATTCGGCGGCGCGCAAATCATGGGCGTAGTACACTCCCCCACTTGGGAGGGCGTGCTGGAGCACAAGGCCGCCATCGACAGCCATTTGGCCGCCTGCGGCATCCCCGTGCTGCACACAGCCATCTTCCGCAGCGAGAAAGCCATCATCAACCCCAGCGAAATCGACCCCGTACGCTACGCCGCATGGCTACAGCGCTACGGTAATTGATTCTGACTGTATTTTCCAAACAAAGCGCCCCGCCTGGCACATACAGCAGGCGGGGCGCTTTGGTTGCGTTAAAAATCAGACTTTACTCACCCTTCAGAATCGCCAGACGGGCGGGGTCCAGCTGCTCCCACGGCAAATCAGCCTTCGTGAAGTGCCCATAATTCGTGGAGCGGGTGAAAATCGGACGGCGCAGCCCCAGCACGCGCTCCATATCCGCCGGCTTGAAGGAGAATGCCTTGAGCACGCGCTCAATAATCACGGCCTCATCCACATGAGCGGAGCCGAAGGTCTCTACATCCACCATGATAGACACCGGAGACGCCTTGCCGATGGCATAAGCCACCTGCAGCTCACAGCGGTCAGCCAACCCGGCGGCAATGATGTGCTTGGCAACCCAGCGGCACATGTAAGCACCGGAGCGGTCCACCTTGCTGCAGTCCTTACCGGAGAACGCACCACCACCGTGGCGACCCATACCGCCGTAGGTGTCCACAATAATCTTGCGACCGGTCAAACCGGAATCACCGTGCGGGCCACCGATAACAAAGCGCCCCGTCGGGTTGATGAAGAACTCCGTCTGCTCAGTAATGAGCTCTGCGGGCAACACGCGGCGAGCCAAAGCCTCGCAGAAAGAGCGAATCTCCTCAATAGAGACATCCTCCGTATGCTGCGTACTGAGCACCACATTGAGAATGCGAGCAGGCTTGCCATCTGCACCATACTCCACAGCCACCTGGCTCTTGCTGTCCGGGCGAAGCCAAGCAACCTCACCGCCGTGGCGCACGCGAGCCAGCTCAATCATGATGCGGTGCGCAAACATGATGGGAGCAGGCATCAGCTCCGGGGTCTCGTTAGAGGCATAGCCGAACATGATACCCTGGTCACCGGCCCCCTGCTCTGCACCATCCTTACCCTCTGCAGCGCAAGCATCTACACCCTGCGCAATATCCGGGCTCTGGGTGGACAGGTAGTTCGTCACGTCCAGCGTCTCAGCGTTAAACACCTCATCATCCGCCGGCGTAGCATAGCCGATGGAGCGCACAACATCGCGCACCAGCGTCTCGTAATCCAGCACGGCCTTGGTCGTAATCTCACCTGCAAGAATCACGTGTCCATCCTTCACCAAGGTCTCGCAAGCCACGCGACTGGCGGGGTCCTGAGCCAGGCAGGCATCCACAATGGTGTCAGAAATGAGGTCAGCCACCTTGTCAGGATGCCCCTCACCCACGGATTCCGAGGAAAAAATGCGATTGTTCTTCATATTTTATTCGTAGTTTGTAAATTTGTATCCCTTCAAGCCACTGGGCATCTGTTGTTTGGGCTGCCCGAACGCCGCCATCACAGAGCTGGCAATCAGGGCGGACTTGTTGCTCAGCTCAGGGCCATAATCGAGGGTGCAGCGGAAGATGTCCCACAGCAGCGTCATCTCATTGCGGAACTGGTTGCCCTGCACGATAAAGTGGCGGAACCCGGCAGCATGCAACGCAGCCGTTTCATTGCGGGTGAGGTTGCATGTGGCCTTCTGGCGCAGGGAATCGGCATCCACCACGTGCCAGCCGTCGCGCTCCACCAGCTTGGCGCGGCGCATACACAAATCCGCATTGTAGGGGTCGCGGCGAATATCCGCCAGCAAGCGCAAGTGCTCGCGGCGCAACGCGCTGTTGCGCGGCAAGGGGTCATTCACCAGCACGGAGAAATACTCCGGGTGCTCCAGCTGCGTGAAAATGGCGGGGCGTGTAGCGTCCACCGGGTGCAGGCACACGTTGGTGTAGGTTTCCGCCAGCTTGTTGTACAGAGCCGGGGTGCGTTTGTTCTGCTCCACAATCAAACGGTTGGGGTGGCAGCAAATCATCATCTTGGGGCAAATCTCACGCACGCGGGCAGCCAAACGGTCACTTGCCACACACACGCTGTTCTTGCGTACACGGTCACAGCGGTACAGCTCCGTCACCAAAGCGGCTGCATAGCTGTCATTCAAATCCTCTTCCGTTACAAAGGGGTTGTCGAAGGTGAGCATCACCCCCACATTCAGTGTGGCATAGCGCTCCAGCAGGGCGCTGAACGCATTCAACCCCATGGGGCGGCGCTCCGTGTACCAATCCAAGGACCATTTGCATGCCGGGCATCCTGCCACATTGAAGGGCTTGCGCAGCGGAAAGCTTTTGGACAAGTTGGTAATAACTACCTCCAACGAGGCATCATAGCGGAACGCCCCGCCGAATGTCCAATTAGTCTTCGGCAGGTGGTTTTCCACCATAAAGTTTAACTGCTCAGCAGTAATGGGTTTGATAATGGAGCTCATGACTGTTGATACGGCAAAATGGATTCCCAGAAGCGCTGGCTGATGGCATGCATGGCGTTCTCATCCGCGGCATCATTGCGGAGCACCAAACGCAACAGGTCAAAGAGGATGGAGGAGGCATTCGCATGCCCACGCCCCTGCATCTTGAAGTGGCGGAAGCCCATGTCACGCAGGCGCTTAATCTCCGACGTGGTCAGGGCAAGCACGCTGTGTTTCTCATGGGTGAGCAGTGTGCCCATATCTCGGCAACCATTCGTATTCTGTCGTTTGTCGAAGTCCGAACCATCATAGCCGAAGTAGTTGAGCGCCATCTCGGACAGCGAGCTGTAGTGGTAGGGGCGCAGCGGGCAGTGGCGAATGCAGTACTCATTCACCAGCAAAATGTGACGCTCCTTGTCCTCTATCTGCTCCAGCAGGTCGTAGTTGAGCACATCATCCGGGTGCACCATCACCTCATCGTATTGGTCTGCTAAGCGTTTGTACACATCCAGCTTCCCCTTACCGCCACCGTTGGTGATTTTGAGGATGCTGGAGACGGTGCGCAGCCCGGGGTACTCACGGCGCACGTGGTCATACAGCGCATCACTCGCCATGATGACGGAATTACGCTTGGTGGGGTTGTGGTTTTGAGCGAAGGTGAGCAGTGCATTACCGAAGGGGTCCTTCATGTGCTCCTCCTTCAGGTTCAAGTTCGTGAAGGTGTAGTACAGGGAGATGTTGCGCTTCTCATACTCCAACCCGGCGGCGCGAATCTCCTCCGCCTCGCACATGAGGTGCTTGAGCACTCGCCCACTGTTCCAAATGCAGAGAGGCGCTCCGTGCACAATGTGAAAAGGCTCAAACTTGAGCAGCAATCGACAAAAATCGAAGAACGCTATCAGTTCGCGGTCGTTGACAAACGCGCCCGATACGTCCCACACGGCATCCGGCCAATCAGGGTTGATATATGGTGATGAAGCAGACATCTCGTACGCGCAGGATTATAGCATATTTTACCACGGCTGGCAAGCTCAAATTACTCAGCAGACACAGTTAGCGCAGCACGCAACAGCTCCGGGAAGCAAGGGGCAGCACCGGTGGCGAATTTTTGGCTTGCACAGCCAGCGAGCAAAGGGTATTATAAGCGCAAGCAAACCTACATCATGACAGAACAAAACGGACAACCCGTCGAAGAGTTCGCCACCGTGCAGGCCATATTCGTACGCCACCGCAACTGCTTGCTGCTGCGCGCGGATTTCAGCCCCATTTTCGTGGACTATTACCTCAACCTCATGCAGCACAACAACCGCAACGCTGAGGCGGAGGATACCATGTTCAAGCGCATTCTGGCATTCTTTACCCTGCACTTGGTCTCCCGCCCTTGGCAGGAGTACCACGCGTGGACATTCAACATCAAATCCCCCATGCTGGCAAACTACTTCGTGTCCGGCTCCTCCCTCACGGAGGATGTGGTGGGGCGAGTCTTCACGGAGGGCGTGCGCGAGCCGGAGAAGAATATGCTCTTTGCGCAGAACCTGCGCACCGGCAAAGAGCCGCAAACCTCTGTCATCAACATCGCGGGTGAGGATGTCATCGGCTGGGTGGAGGAGTTCTACCGCCAGAGTGAGCAGCGCCAAGCTCGCGCCTTTGAGCTGGAGGGCGACACCTACGCCCTGCTGACGGCGCAGCCCGGAGCGGACCACGATTGGCTCAGCGAGCTGACCGCTCAGGACATCCTGGAAATTGCAGAAAAGGAAGAGACCAAGTTGTTGGAAACGCGCAAGTTCCGTTTCCGCTGTGGTTGCACGGTGGAGAAGATTTTGCCCACGCTGCGTGCCATGAAGCAGGACTTTGCGGACCTCCTCTCCGAGCAAGGCTACTTAGAGGCCTCATGCCCGCGCTGTGGCGCCAAGTACAAGGTAACGGCGGATATGCTGGGCTAAGCTCAGATTACCAAGCCCCCTTTCCCGAACACCGGCATCCCTCACTGCGGATGCCGGTGTTTTTGCACACATGGCAATAAATCGCAAAATGTTTGCTTGCAATCTGAAAACAAAAGAGTATAATGCTGCGCGTATTATCATTTTTTTAACTCGAACAGAACGCAAATGGATACAGTACGCACATTTACAACAGGTGAGGGCAATGAGGGCAAATACTATTCCCTGCCCGCCTTGGCTGAGCTCGGGTATGAGGGCATCTCGCGCATGCCGGTTTCCCTCCGCATTGTGCTGGAGAGCTTGTTGCGCAATTGCGACGGGCTGAAGGTAACGGAGCAAGACGTCCGCAACCTCGCAACCTGGAGCGCCACGACTCCCGGCAATTACGAGATTCCCTTCACCGTAGCCCGCATCATTCTGCAAGACCTCACCGGCGTACCGCTGCTGGTGGATTTGGCCGCCATGCGCGCAGCCGTGCAAGACCTGGGCGCAGACCCCGCCAACATGGAACCCCTGGTACCGGTGGATTTGGTGGTGGATCACTCCGTGCAGGTAGACTGGGCGGGTTTCCCGGAGGCGTACCAAAAGAACCTCACCCGCGAGTTCGAGCGCAATGCAGAGCGCTATGAGTTCCTCAAGTGGGGTCAGCAGGCGTTCAAAACATTCTCCGTCGTGCCGCCCAGCACCGGCATTGTGCACCAGGTGAATCTGGAGTACCTCGCCAAGGGCGTGATGGAGCAAGACGGCGTGTACTACCCGGATACACTCGTAGGCACGGACTCCCACACCACCATGATCAATGGCCTCGGCGTTGTGGCTTGGGGTGTAGGCGGTATCGAGGCAGAGGCAGGCATGCTCGGCCAGCCCGTCACCTTCTTGGTGCCGGAGGTAGTGGGCGTGCACCTGACCGGCAAGCTGCAGGAGGGTGTCACCGCTACGGATTTGGCGCTGCACGTCACCAAGATGCTGCGCGCTCACGGCGTGGTGGGCAAGTTTGTGGAGTTCTTCGGCGAGGGCGCTGCCGCCCTTTCCCTGCCGGACCGCGCCACCGTGGCCAACATGGCACCGGAATACGGCGCTACCATGGGCTTCTTCCCCATCGATGCCACCTCCGCCGCTTACCTGCGCGCCACCGGTCGCCCGGAGGCTCAGGTAGCCACTTATGAGGCGTACTACAAGGCTCAGGGCATGTTCGGCATGCCCCGCAAGGGCGACATCGACTACAGCGTGGAGCTGGAGCTCGACCTGAGCACCATCGTGCCCGCCGTGGCAGGACCCAAGCGCCCGCAGGACCACATTGCCCTGGCAGAGCTCAAGCAGCAGTTCGCCGGCATTTGTGAGGGCACCTACGGTCACCCGCAAATCACCACGCCGGTGCCCGTCACCATGCAGGGTGATGCCGGCAACCCGGATGCCCCCACCACGCACGAGGTAGCCATTGCGGACGGCTCCATTCTGGTGGCAGCCATCACCAGCTGCACCAACACCAGCAACGACAGCCTCATGCTTGCCGCCGGTCTGCTTGCCAAGAAGGCAGCCGCCCTCGGCATGAAGGTGCCCGCCTACGTGAAGACCAGCATTGCCCCCGGCAGCCGCATTGCCGCCCGCTACTTCGACAACAACGGGCTTACGGACGCGCTGAACGCCATCGGCTTCTCCATCGTCGGCTATGGCTGCACCACCTGCATCGGCAACTCCGGCCCGCTCAACCCCGCGCTGGAGCAAGCCGTGACGGAGCACAACCTCGTATCCTGCTCCGTGCTCTCCGGCAACCGCAATTTCGAGGCGCGCATCCACTCCCACGTGAAGGCGAACTTCCTCATGTCTCCCCCGCTCGTCATCGCCTTTGCGCTGGCAGGTAAGGTGAACATCGACATGGCTACCGAGCCGCTCGGCACCGCTGCAGATGGCTCCGCTGTGTACCTGCGCGACATTTGGCCGAGCAGTGAGGAGATTGCCGTCGCTCAGGCAAAGGCTTCCACTCCGGAGGACTACGCCACCTGCTACTCCAACACCGTGCCGGAGTGGGGCAAGGTAAGCGCCCCCACCGGTGCCACCTTCGCTTGGAATGCGGATTCCACCTACATTCACCGCCCGCCCTTCTTTGATGGCTTCAACGGCACGAAGGGTGACATCTGCGACATCACGGACGCCCGCCCGCTGGGCATCTTCGGTGATTGCGTCACCACGGATCACATCTCCCCCGCAGGCGCCATCAAGCCCACCGGTCCCGCCGGGCAGTTCTTGGCTGCCGCCGGGGTGGAGCGCCGTGATTTCAACACCTTCGGCTCCCGCCGCGGTAATGACCTCGTGATGGCTCGCGGCACCTTTGCCAACGTGCGCATCAAGAACCTCCTCACCGAGGGCGTAGAGGGCGGCTACACGCTCTACTTCGGGCAGAGCTCCGTCTCCGCCCCGGATACGGAAATTACCGCCCCCTGCGGCACCCCCACCTTCATCTATGATGCCGGCATGGCATACAAGGCGGACGGCGTGCCCACCATCATCATCGGCGGTGAGGACTACGGCATGGGCTCCAGCCGTGACTGGGCTGCCAAGGGTACCAACCTGCTGGGCGTGCGCGCCGTGGTGACCAAGAGCTTTGAGCGCATTCACCGCAGCAACCTCATCGGCATGGGCGTATTGCCGCTCAACTTTGCCAACCCGGCGGACTATGACCGCGTGAAGGGCCTCAAGGATGTCACCTTCTCTATCACCGGCTTGAGCAATGACACCCAGCCGCGCAGTGCTGCCACCCTAGTGGTGAAGCCTGCCGGGCAGCCCGCTTTCGAGCTGCCGCTCATCGTGCGTATCGATACGCCCATCGAGAAGGAGTACTTCCGCGCCGGTGGCATCTTGCAATACGTGCTCACCCGTTACTGCTAACCCAAACCGAATCACCGCATGCAACAGATAGAATTCACCGCCCTGCAGAAAAACCCGGCTGTGCTCATCGGCAAGCAGTGGATGCTCATCACCGCCGGCACGCCGGAGAGCTTCAACTGCATGACCGCCAGCTGGGGTGGCCTCGGCTTCCTCTGGAACCGCCCCGTAGCCTTCGTCTTTGTGCGCCCGAACCGCCACACCGCCGTTTTCATGGAGGAGCAACCCTCCTTCACCCTCTCCTTCATGCCGGAGCAATACCGCAGCGACCTCCTCTTCTGCGGGCGCAACTCCGGCAAGGATGTGGACAAAATGGCAGCTACCGGCCTGAGCCCCATCACCACGGAGAACGGCTTGGTAGCCATGGCGGATGCCGACTTGGTGCTCGAGTGCCGCAAAATGGCCGTTGCTACCATGCAAGAGGCGGATTTTGTGGACTTTGCGGAGGTATCCCCGCAGTGGTATGACCCCACCAACCCGCTGCACAAGGTGTACATTTGTGAGATTTCCGCCACCTGGGTGCGCTGAGCCCACAAGGGTGTTTTTCATGAGCAGCAGCCGCGGTACTCGCTACCGTGGCTGCTTTCTTTTGCTGTTGTCATAGTTTTGCCTTGTCAAACACGGCAAAAGCATGTTAGCATGGACGCATGCGGAATTTGTTGAGACACTTGGTACTGGTGCTTGCCCTGATGCTGGGCTTGGCACAGGCGCCTTATGCTCATGCAGCCAAACAGGACTGGACGGTATGGACCATTGAAGGTGTGGAATATGTGAGCATCAATGCCGCCTGTCAGTTTTACAATTTCGTGCCCAAAGAGGGGCGCAAGGGCTTCTACAACTACGGGTCGAAAACCTTCACCATCTCCATCAAAGCCGGCAAACAAGACTTTTACGTCAATAACTTCCGCTACATCCTCTCTTACCCCATCCGCGAGCATGACGGTGAGTTGCTCATCTCCGCCGTGGACATGAAAAAGCTGGTGGACCCCGTGCTGCGCCCCGTGCACAACAAGCAGAAGGGCAACATCACCACCGTTGTGCTGGATGCCGGCCACGGCGGGCATGATGCCGGCGCCGTCAGCCCCTGGGCGCGAGAGAAGGACTGCAACCTCGCCCTTGCCCGCCGCGTGAAAGCCCGCTTGGAGAAGGCGGGGCTCAAGGTAGTCATGACCCGCAACTCGGATGTGTTCCTCACCCTCGGGCAGCGCGTGAAGATTGCGAATGAAACTCCGGACTGCCTCTTTGTGAGCATCCACCACAACTCCGGTCGCCGCGCGGCCAAGGGGATAGAGACCTTCACCCTCGCGCCGCACGGCACCACCTCCCCCTTTGCCCGCACCCGCCGCCGCGAGGCCTTGGCAGGCAATAATCAGGACAGCGCCAACATCGCCTTGGCCACAGCCATACACAGCCGCGCCATCCGCAACACCGGCGCCGTTGACCGTGGCATTCAGCGCGCGCGCTTCTCCGTGCTCTGCACCATCACACGCCCGGCAGTCTTATTTGAGGGTGGCTTTGTCTCCAACCCGGAAGAGGGGCGGCTCATCACCTCGCCGGCGTATCAAGACAAACTGGCGGACAGCATCAGCCACGGCATCGTCAACTACATTGCCACCATTAAGAGCAAGCCGCTCAAAACGCGCAATACGCGCTCCGGCGCCGGTAGCATACAGGGTGGCAGCAACAAGTACCGGGGCACCACCCGCCTCCGCTAAACACCACCCCCTTCCCCCACTCACACCTGCTTATCATGACGCTCCGGCAACTTTACCTCACCTGCGCTTGCTCCTTGGCGGCCATGTTCTCGGCTACCCCGGCAGCACTACACGCGCAAGAGTCCGCCGCCCCCTCCGCCTGGAGCGCTACCATGGTAAACGGGGTGGAGTATTACTCACTGGAGCACCTGCGCAGCTTCTACAAACTGCGCCCCATTGACGGTGGCTCCCCCCACCTGCACACCATCGGCAACTCCGCCTTCCGCCTCACCTTCAACACCGCCGCCATGGAGCTGCAAGCTGCCGGCTACCGCTGCCGCCTCTCGCACCCCATCTGCAAAAACTCGGAGGGCGAGCTCATGATCTCCAAAACGGACTTTGTGAAGCTCATTGACCCCATCTTGCGCCCCACCTACATTGCAGAGCGCCGCGAGGTGCGCACCGTGGTAATTGACCCCGGCCACGGTGGCTCTGACCCCGGCAATAAGACGGAGTGGCTCACAGAGGCGGACTGCACGCTCGCGCTCGCACTCGAGCTTGCACGCGAGCTGGAGAAACGCGGCCTCCACGTCATCCTTACGCGCAATATGGACCGCGACTTGGCGGATGCTGAGCGCGTGCGCACGGCGCGCGAAGCCCCCGCCGCCATCTTCATCAGCCTGCATGTCAACAGCGGCCGCTCCGACATCCGTGGCATTGAGACCTACACCGCAGCACCCGCCCTGCCCAACAGCCGCCAGATGGAGGCCAACAGGCACGACGCCGCCAACATCGCGCTCGCTTTCGCCCTGCACTCCCACCTGCTTACGGCCACCAAAGCGGCGGATGGCGCCTGCCGCCGCGTGCACTACTCCCTGCTCAACACGGTGAACTGCCCCGCTGCCATGGTGCTGGTGGGCTACGGTACCCATAAGCAGGAGGCAGCAGCCCTTGCCGGTGAGGATTACCGTGCAGAGCTCGTCAGCGGCCTGGCAAACGGCATTGCTTCCTTCTGCGCTGCCATCTCCCCCAAGGCTCAGCTCAAACCCGCCCACGCAGAGGAGCTTCCCCCGCCACCGGCTCCCCCCGCCGCTCCGGCCAAGCCTGCTAAACCTGACACCAAGAAAACCACCCCCGCCAAGGGTAGCTCCGCCAAGGGCTCATCCTCCCGCCGCAACTCCGGCAGCAACAAGGGTAATTCTTCCAAAAAATCCTCCTCCAAAAAACCGGCCTCCCGCAAACGCAGACGCTGAGCCTCCGCAGTAATTCGGAGCCGGCAGAGCCATAAAAACAGCTCTGTGCAAAATTTATCGGAACATGGCTCTTTAGCCCCATCAATACGCGCGGGCCTAATCCATAAGAGGGACTGAAGTCCCTCGCTCAGAGTGAACCGGAGACATAACAAATTACCGAAACGCAAAATTCGGGGTAAAAAAAACCTCCGCCCCTTTTCAGGGTGGAAGGATTTGAAAAGCTTCCTGCTTCGGCGCAGGTGCGCTCTGACTCAGCCGGGGCAGTTGGCCTGACGCGGCACGGTATATCAGCGCTGAACGGCTACGGGTGCCTCCGGGGTCGGCGGCAGCGTGTTGGCAGCAGCAGTAACAGCAGTGAGACCGAGAATGATGGCGATTGTCTTGATCATTGCGTTTGTTCTTTCCGTTTTTGGTGTGCTTCTTACCCTCTCGTATGAGGGCGCGCTAATGATACGCGAATTTTTCAGAACGTCAAGCCAAATTCTCAGAAAAAATTCTTTTTTTCACTTTTTTTACAGCTTCTATCCCCTTGCGTTGCGTCCATGCGCTCAAACAGCGTTTTTCAGGGGCGTTAAGGTGGCCGATGAGGGCTCGGCATGCGTGCGGAATAAGCCTCGCCATCCCCCCCGCTAAAACTTGCCCGCCCCCGTGTGGCAGCAGCTGCCACCACACGCTTTCCCCGCCCTTGCAGTAGCCCCTCGCCGCATGCCGCTTCACCATATTTCCCCGGCAAGTGCTACTGAGCCTATGGCGCTTACGCGTTTTACCACACGGCAGACTCGCATCGCGCAAGCCATGCAGCACGGAGCATGTAGCAGGCTCACAATCGACTCATTCACGGCACATTGGCAAAAGGGGCTTGCATGCGGAGCCGGCACTGTGCTACCACCCCAGCCCGTACGGAATCATCAAGGCGCCCGCCCGGGGCATTTTCGGCGCGCGGGCTAGCGCAAAGCAACATTCATCTTCGATTTCTCGTAAATAAATATGGCTGTGAGAAGAAATGGTATCCCGCGCTCCCTCATCGGCGCAGGCGGTGTTAGGTTGTATGATATACCGGGTGTCATTTACCCGCGCGAGATGCTTCGCCGTGAGCCGAATGCACGGGCGCAAGTCGAGCCCGAAGAGGAGGTAATAGACGCGGATTGCGAAATCCTGCCCCGCCCGCCCATATGGGGCATGCCCACCGCCGAGGTTGCCCGCCAAATGGGCTGCAGCATCGGTGCGGCTCGCATGCGCATGCAGCGCCACGGGGTGCAGCGGGTCATGGTGCGCATTACCGGGGGCGCTATCTGCTCATATTGGCGCAGGGAACAAGTGCGCAACATCATCGGCAAGCGCAATAAAGATGTGGAGGCCATGCCCTCCTGCTACCTCTCCGCCACTGCCACGGCGCACCTGCTGCAGCTTTCCCGCAGCTCGCTTGCCCGCTACGAGAAACTCGGCAAACTCAAGCCTGTGCGCGTGATGTTCCGCACCGGGGAGTTCAAGTGCATCAAAAGCTACTACCTCCGCTCCGAAGTCCGCCGCCTCTCCTACCACCTCAACTCCATCCGCAACCCGCACACCTGAGCCACCGCCCCGCCGCCCACTTCCCGCCCCCTTCATTCAGCAGTTGAACTTATGGAAACTTCTAATAAGTCAACTGTGTCCGATAAATCGGAAGTTGGCGAGCGAAGCGAGCGGAATTTGAAGCCCCGATAGGGGCGAAAGACAGTAGCCGGTGGTGGAGTCGCGAAGCGAC
>JAEIGA010002294.1_pt1 | contig 30560 bp, 29 predicted proteins | sample 9270691 | NCBI WGS metagenome assembly JAEIGA01 (sample SAMN17057246, study PRJNA624740) | gut metagenome | biome: biome; isolation source: fecal sample | host: Bos grunniens | place: China: Xizang | collected 2019
AACAATAATACCGAGCAAAACAATCAAATCAAAATCTATGTTTGGCGAGTCCAATTCAACGCCGAACGCGCTGACAATAAGAGCACCTATGCCAAAGAATATTGAGGTCAATACGATTTCTATCAGTACTTCGAAAAACGCTTCTTTAAGTTTCTTTTTATCTTTTTTCATTTTCGTCTCCTTTCGAGACAAACAATAGTTTCAACGTGGGTCAAGACTCCAAAAGGTATATTTTTGTACCAAAAACGGGGGTGGAAACTCCAAAAGGTATATTTATTACCAACCTTCATACAGTATTCGCTTCTTGCCGTCCTCGTCTATCGCGTGAATAAAGCAATCGTAAAAACGATCTGTCATATAATCCTCTTCTTGATAATTGTAGTAAAGGATAATTTTGAATGCGTTTTTACCTTTTATTGCGAGCTCTGCGTAGTTGGGCTTTTCAATATGTAAAGGCTTTAACCCATCAATCGTGGTGTCACATACGATTATTTTTTTACCACAGTCCTTACATTTGCACATAACGGAGATTTGCTTGTTGTTTTTTACCAACCAAGAGCGAAGGAAACCTTTTGTTTTCTTGCCCGTATGCAATACATGAAACCATTCGTTGCCACAATCGCAAACTAAGGAGGCTTCTAATGCTACCTTGTCCACTTCTTTTAGTATTTTCAGATTATCAATAATCCTTAACCTACTCATTAAAAGTTCTCCTTTCGTCTTGTTTACCAAACAGGTGTAAATTGAAATTTCGAGTTTCGCTCAAAATCATTATTTGTCCCTATGCGATTTCGAAGCGTTTTTGATTTTGAACACCGATTTTTTGGGTTTTTAACTCAAATTTACTCAAAAATACTTGATTTTGCCTATTTTAAGCCGTTTTTTGCTCATTTCCTCGTCAGACAAACGACGGACTCGACACGGGTCAAGACTCCAAAAGGTATATTTTATGCCAAAAACGGGGGTGGAAACTCCAAAAGGTATATTTTAGAACCAGTATTTTTGCATTTCTTCTAAAAATTCTTTTGTAATCGGATAGCCAGAGCTTTCACCAATTACAGAATCAATTTCACAATACGGACAGAGCGCTGTGCCATTTGTGTCAGGAATCCACTCTGTTATTTCCTTTGGAGAAAAAATCTTGAGACAATAAAAGCATCCGCAAACAGAATCCCTCTGTAAGCTCTCCTTATTGTTCGTACAGTATTCGTGTGCACCAATAATGTCTTTTTTCATTTTTCTCTCCTCGTCAGACAAACTAAACTTTCCACGTGGGTCAAGACTCCAAAAGGTCTCACTTTTTTCTGTTCTTGGTTATAAGAATGATGCCGCAAATTATGCCTACAAGCGCAATTACAAACAGCGGTAGCGTGATAGCAAGACCAAAAATATGTTTTTCTGCAATTTGATTTACTAAATTAAAGACCGATGCCAAAAACAAAGCAAAATATCCGATGCTTTGAATAATTCTTAATGCTTTCATTGATTTCCTCCTTTTTTTCTCGCAAGACACAGGACACTCTCGACGTGGGTCATAACTCCAAAAGGTATTTTTTTATGCCAAAAACGGGGGTGGAACTCCAAAAGGTATATTTTTAAATTAGTTCATGATATTCTCATAAATCCATTTCCTTGCTTCATCCATTCCCCCGTCGAGGTAAATTGCTCCGATGATCGCTTCTATAAAAGAATCGTGTTTTGATGCGGCTACTTGATTATTTCCCGGAGCTTCATCATGAAAACATTGTTCATGATAACAAAAAGAAAATAGAGATTTTTGGGTTGTAATGGAATACAGATTGCCATTTTGACCAAGATGTTTTCTAATATCATCTATTTCTTTTTTGTTTTTTCCTTCTGCGAAACACCGTTCAGAAATAATTGCATCTAAAATAGCATCTCCAACTTGAGCCAACGTGTCATTCATGTAATTTCCGTACCGATTCATTGTCCTGCAAAAAGCAAGCATTAAAAAACGAATATTATTAAATTCATAACCAATTATCTTTTGCGCGTTGCTCATTTGTTCCACAATTTTAGGATAATGAGGATAAGAGCTTATCTCTTGTTCAAAAAAATCAAGATGGTTATTTATAGCATCTTCTATTTTAAAAGAACCCATTGCTCGCTCCTTTCTTCGTTATGTTATACTAAACAGCTGTAAATTGAAGTTTCGAGTCTTACTCAAAACTCACATTTGTCCCAACGCAAAAATGGGGCATTTTTTGATTTTAAACACCGATTTTTTGAGTTTTTATCTCAAATTTACTCATAAATGCTTGTTTTTTGCTATTTTGAGCCGTTTTTGACTCATTTTCGCGTCAGACACACGACGGACTCGACATGGGTCAAGACGACAAAAGGTATATTTTTATGCCAAAAACGGGGTTGTAAAGCCAAAAGGTATATTTTTATTTTTATTTTTATTTATTTGCGTTTGATTATTTTCTTAAGCCATTGAACCAATGCGCATACAAGTCCCAAAACAACAACAGGAACAATAATACCGAGCAAAACAATCAAATCAAAATCTATGTTTGGCGAGTCCAATTCAACGCCGAACGCGCTGACAATAAGAGCACCTATGCCAAAGAATATTGAGGTCAATACGATTTCTAGCAGTCCTTCGAAAAACGCTTCTTTAAGTTTCTTTTTATCTTTTTTCATTTTCGTCTCCTTTCGAGACAAACAATAGTTTCAACGTGGGTCAAGACTCCAAAAGGTATAAAAATCGGCTAAAAATGGGGGTGGAAACTCCAAAAAGTCTCATTTTCGCACAAGTCATTCTTCATCGTCCGCATCCATTTGCATCTCTAATCTGTAGAACATATCTATATCACGAATAATGTCATCAATGGCAGAATCGTCAAGCTCGGACATCCATACTTTCAATTCGTTTATAGTAATAACTTCTTCAATTGCTTTTTTGTATCGTTCTCTAATAACTCTCATTCCACTTGCTCTCATCTCGATATATTTTTCAAGATCAGACAACACGGATTGTTTGCTATTTGTTGTTTTAATCACAAATGAAACAGGAAAATGCATAACTTTGTCAATATCAAGTAAGTACTTGTCATAGTTATTAACCTCCGTTACTTGGAAGAATCTTCCTACGGGTCTCATAACGAAGTCTATACCACCATCATTAGCATTTGTTCTGCCTGTTTTATAGAGCTGCAATTCTTCTTCGTGAATGGTATCTAATGAATACCCAAAATATACTTTTATATTCTTATAATGATTTTTCAAGATAGCATAACTGATAATTTCAAAAATTCGAGCTTCAGCATCTGTGTTTAATAGAGCAGTAATTTGTCTCTTTTTCTCTGAGTAATCAGTAAGCGTTTGCATTTGTTGTAAAATTTGAATAAGGGCATGGTCTTTGGAGATTAACAACTCAACATATTTCTCTATAACTCTAACGGCAGTCTTACTAATATCGGTGTGCTCAACATATAGATAGTCGATATGTAATAGATATTTTCCGTTATCAATGATAATCAAGTCATTAGTAATTGATGGGAATTTATTCTTAAATTCGCCGTTTACTCGAGAATTAAGAGCATGATTTTGCAACTTGCTTCCACCATACAATCCGCGATAATAGTTGAATAATCGCATGTAGTCATAACCACCAAAATTTCTATATTTATCTGGCTGATTATAAAAATCGACTTGATAAAAGTGTAGAATAGAATAAATAGCATAGATGTTTGCAAGGCTTCGTCTTGTTTTGCTATTGCCATGCACAGCCTTCATCTTTTTATCCAAGTATTGCAAGAGCAAACTGGAATCATATATGTATTGGAAATTATGTGGGTGTTCTTCCTTGAGTATTTCTTTAACAAATTCTTCTGTAATTTTCATTTTAGTCCCTCACATATTTAGATTTTGCTTTTGTTTTCCTTACTCTTTCTTTGATAAGAACTTTTCCGTTATATTCTGTACAAATTTGTGTTCTTCTCAGTCCAATTTCAAAATATTCCTCATTCATATCAATTCCAACTGCGATTCTTCCTAAACGGACAGCAACCGCTGATGTAGTAAACGAACCCGAGAATGGATCAAGAACAACATCTCCAACATTCGAAGAAGCTTTAATAATTCTTTCCAAAAGAGCCTCTGGTTTTTGTGTAGGATGATTTTCGTATTCCTCCATTTTGAAACGAACACGACTAAAATCCCATACATTTCCCGGAATTTTTTCGGTGCTATATGGTTGTGGCGGATTTTTTCTATAGTCAATCAATTTTCTTGTAGACCCTGTTTTCGCTTCAACCATTATATCTTGGCTATTAAAAGTGTAGGTGGAGTTATTACTCTTGTTAATCATTAAAATTGGTTCATACAGTGAGCCAAACATTTTTTTTGACTGCACACCAGAGCTATCATACGTCCATACAATTCGACAAAGGACATTATAATTTTGCGATACGTACACATCAAGATATGGCATGTGCTGGGTGGCGGTCATAAAATACATCGTACCGTCGTCTGTGAGAATTCGCATGCATTCATCTATCCAATTTTTACACCAGTTTATATAATCTTCTACACTCGCCCATTTGTCGAAATTATTGCCAAAATTTTTGCCAATATTATATGGTGCATCAGCGAATATTAATTTTACAGAATTGCTTTTGATTTTTTTGAGAACTTCAAGTGAATCTCCTAAGATAGCCATTGAATTACGGCTGTGCAACTCCGTAAACCCATCTGTAGCTAGGAACATATCCTCGAACGGATATGCGGAAATTTCCGCAGATTCACAAGTAGTTGCTGCAGTATCATCAATGAAATCTATACTTAGTTGTTCGCTCATTTTTGCCATCGTTTATTCCTCACATTTGTATTTTGAAATTTAATTAGTACTAGGAAACATATCGGAAGCCTATTTTGTTATGAACTATCTGTTTCCGAAGAAAAAATCGTATTTTTAAGGGCAAAATAGCTGTTTTTGCCCAATATGTTTCCTCAAACTGCTGTATTTTGGATTTTTGACCATAGGTGGAAAATCACATTTATCCCAATGCAAACTTGGGGCATTTTTTGTTTTTGAACACCGTTTTTTGATTTTTTTATCTAAAAGCTACTCAAAAAAGCTCGTTTTTTGACCATTTTAAGCCGATTTCGGCTTATTTCCTCGTCAGACAAACGACACTCTCGACGTGCCCTGTCATAGGAAACATATCCACAGGTGTTACCTCGTTGCAGGTATAGCCGAGGTCAAAAAACAGCTTGACGTCGCGGGCGAGGGTTTTGGGGTTACAGGAAATATAAACTATCCTCGAGGGCGAGAGGGAAGAAATGAAGTGTATCAGCCCTTCGTCGCAGCCCGCTCTTGGTGGGTCGAGTATAACTATATCAGGCTCGATTTTCCTTCCGAGCTCAGCCTCGGCTCTGTCGAGAAGTCGATCGGTGTTGGCGGCGTCACCTGTGAAAAAGTAGGCGTTTTCTATTCCGTTAGCCTTGGCGTTTTCTCTTGCGCAGAGGACGGCGGAATCAATTATTTCTATGCCGAAAAGCTCCTTAACCTCACTCGCCATAGAAAGACCGATAGAGCCCGCGCCGCAGTATAGGTCGAGCAGAGTGTCGGTTTTCTTCGGCTTTGCAAGCTCGCGAGCCTTGTTATAAAGCACCTCTGCGCCATCGCGGTTAACCTGATAAAACGAGGGGGCTGTGATTTTCAGCCTTACTCCACAGAGTGTATCGTAGATATAATCTCTGCCAAAAAGGCTGATGTACTCATCGCCGAGCACGACGTTGGTATTCTCCTCATTGACGTTAAGCAGTATGCCTACAACCTCGGGAAATCTCTCCGTGACAGTCTTAACCAGCCTGTCAGCCTCGGGAAAGGCCCTGCCGTTAATAACAATAGTCAAAAGAATCTCGCCTGACACCTCACCGCGCCTCAGATAAATATGCCGCACAAGCCCCTCGCCACTTTCCTCATCATAGACGGTTGGCATAATCTCAGAAAACAGAGAAAGCAAGCACTCGCATATCTCCGAAAAAACAGCAGGAGTCAGCGGACAATCTCGCACGGGTGTCACCCTATGCGACTTTGGAGCGAAAAATCCAACCGAATATTCGCCATCTCTGAAACACACAGGGTACTGCGCCTTGTTGCGATAGCGCCTTTTTTGGGGCGAGGGAATAATGTCAGCAGTGTGCACTCCCGAAAGCTCAGGCGAGTAGAACAGTCTTCGCACTCCTTCCTCCTTCAGCCCGAGCTCCTCGGTGTATGAAATATGGCGATAAGCGCAGCTCTTGCAGCCCTCGGATGAGCACCTGTCAGTAACTCTTTTCTCAGATTTTTTGATAAATTTTGTGACACGCCCCACAAGATATGAGGAATTCACCTTGATTATCTTTGCCTCTAATACGTCGCCCGGCACCGTGTCCGCAACGAAGATTACAACGCCGCCTACTCTGCCGACGCCAAAGCCCAGGTCGGTGAGGTCGCCTATCTCAACGGTTATATTATCATTTTTCTTATAGCTGTGTTTGTTCTGCATTTGCCGCCTCTTGGTAAATAATTATTTACAAAATTAAATTAATTCGTCCTTAAAGCCGTTTCTGTACTCCTTTGGCGTCATACCAAAAGTAGTTTTGAAGGTCTTTGTAAAATAGGACGCGTCGGTAAAGCCTGTTTCCTCCGCTATCTCGCTGATTGACTTGTCCGTGTGCTCGAGCAGTCGCTTTGCCGCCTTCAGTCTGTATGCTATTATATATTGCCTCAGGGTGATGCCCTTTCTGTCCTTCAAGAGCTTGCTGACGTAGAAGGGGTGATAGCCGAATATGGCGCCAATTTCGGTGTTGGAAATTTCATCGCCAACGTTTTCTCTGATATAAGCGTCGAGCGAGTTAACCATCTGCGCGGGGAGCGCTCGCTCGTCAACCGCGTCGGATACCTTCAGCAAGAGGAGCTTCAACATTCCCGAAATCTCGGCGAGGTAATTTCCCTCACCCGAGGTGAAAATATTACACATCCGAAGAAGTCCGTCGCGCTCGCTCTCCATATCCTCGATATGAATCGCTTTGTCAAAAGGGGCGAAGTCGGCTGTCAGGTGGCAGAGCTCAGCCTTGAAATCCTCTACTCTCGCGGGCGGTATTCTGTCTTTTGGCTCGGGGTGGTCTGCCGTGAGGTCGAATGTAAGCACGGCTAACCTTGAATATTGCCCCCTTAGCTTGTACGGAAGCCCTGCGGGGATATATAAAAGATGCCCCGGGGACAGATGCCCGAGCTTCCTTCCGTCGACGGTGGCGGTTATATCACCCGAGATAACGTATATTATTCTTGAATCATAGCCGATTCTTTCCTCGTTCTTTGATTGGCGTTCCCAGACTGCCGCAGATCTGACAGTGGGGTTAAGAAATGTGAAATCCATAATTACTCCGGAAAATTGACTTAGTTTTGGTATACAAATTCCCAAGCTAATTGTACCATACTTTCTCATAAAAAACAAGTATAATATTTATTTTGTTATATTTTTAGTGTGTGACAAGGGCGAGATTGAAAATTACTGTTGCTTTAGCCACCCGTATGTGATAGAATATACGCAGAAATCCTTGTTGCGCAGGTCTTCGGCGCTATGCGCCACTGATGCTGTCGCATCCTATGCTTCTTGAATCAAGGCGGGAAAGTGCTCTTGCAAGCAAGCATCTTAATCTATATAAGAGTAAAGATATGAGGTGGCATCTATGAATAAGAAAAAAATATCCCTGCTGATAATCTTAACGGCGTTATTCGTCGCTCTTGTTGCGCTTATGATTTTTCTTTTTGGCTTCTACCTCCCCAAGAAAAGTGAACAGGCGGAGCTTGAGCGCTTGGTAAGAGAATACTATGAAAATAAGCTCAGTACCTATCGCGAGGAGAACGAAAGATATTCTGACTATGAAATAGACGTCGCATTTCTCGGTGACAGTCTGACAGACGGGTGCGATCTTCAAAAATATTACCCCGAATACAACATAGCCAACAGAGGTATAGGCGGAGAAACAACCTTCGGCCTTGAGGAAAGACTTGGGACTTCAATCTATAATTTAAAGCCGAAAATCGCCGTAGTTCTCATAGGCGGAAACAATCTTGACACAATGCTCCAAAACTACGAGAATATAATAGTGGGTATAAGAGAAAATCTCCCGGACACGAAAATAATCATTTGCTCGCTTACCGCGATGGGAGGGGAGCTTAAGGAAAAAAACAAAATCGCCGCCCTTAATAACGTTACGTTAAAAAAGCTTGCCGCGAAGCATGAATGCACCTTCGTTGACGTGTTCACTCCACTGTTTGATGAGTCAACCAGAGAGATATACGCGAGCTTCACCACCGACGGAGCACACCTGACACACGAGGGCTATTCAGTCCTCACGGGCGAGATAAAAAGGGCTATTGAGGACTTGCTCTTGCCTTAAATAAAAATGTCAGCTCATCAAAGCCGACGGTTTTTAACCCTTCTACTATCCTCAAATAAGTCGTTTGGTGTATGTTCGAATATCGCACATATCCTTCGGGTTTTCAAACTCAATTTCCCTCGTGTTGTTGACAACGCTGTTAAAATTCTGATAACTGAGCCCAAGCTGAATATTATTTTACACATTCTGTACCAAAACCGCCGTAGCTGATGTTTTTGCAGGTTTTTAATATTTTTGTTGACAAGGGTCTTATTGCTTGATATAATGAAAACAGAAAATAGCTGTGAAAAGCGAAGGGAGCCTTAGCTTATGAATAACAAGCCTATAAAATTTCTTATATTGAAGCTTCTAGCAGGAGTATTTCTCTGTGTAGGTATAGTCGGAATTGTCCTATCCGTCAAGGGCTTTGGCGATTTTGAGAGCAACAATTTTATGCTGGGCGGATTTATGGCCTGCTTCGGAATTTTCGCGGGCTTTACCTGCGGTGCGATAGGATTTATGCCTGAAATGAGTAGATTTTCGGTTAAGCTTACAAAGCAGGTGCTGGATGAAAACAAGGCGGATATGAAGGACATAGCCGACACACAAGCGGAAATCCACGGCGACGCTGTAAGGACCGTTGCCACAGCGGTAAAGGAAGGCTTAGAGTCGGAGCCGTCCGCACAGCAAACCGTCTATTGCAAGCACTGCGGACAGGAAATTGCCGCTGACTCCCGCTTTTGTAAATTCTGCGGCGGAGATCAGTAATTATCATTCAACGCGAAAAAAGAGGCACAGCTGTGCCTCTTTTTTGTATGCCCGACTGTTAAGAGAAGGGAATTATACTCTTCCTGTGACGGTGAGTACGGTAACGCCGGGGGTTGTGGTTATGCTTCCCGCGGGGCTCTGGGTGTAGGTCGCGGCAGGGACGGTTATTGCGCCGTCGGTGGTTGCAAATTCGCCCGTAGCCTCGTTATAGGTGTAGCCCGCGCCTTCCTCTAGAACAGCGCCGTCGAGGGTGACGATAATATCCGAGAGTATAGGGTTAAAGAAGTCGCGGATAATAACCCCGTCGGTTGCCACTATCGGAATGTTGCCGAGATTCTGGACGATAAGGGTATAGGTGAGCTGATCGTTGTCTGTTAGCACTGCAGGGCAAACCGCCTTTGCTATCGTCAGTTGCGGCGCTTCTTCCACAGATACAGTAGCGGATGCGGTAATTTCGCCAACGCCTGCTCCGCCGTTGGTTGCCGCGGTGTTGGTTATTGTCGCGCCCTGTCCGATGGGAGCAAATTCATTAGCGACAGCCTCGTAGATGAAGGTAGCCGTGCTGTTGGCGGGCAGATTGACATCCTCGATTAAGAGGCCCTGTGTCGCAGTAACCGTGGGCGCGGGCTGTAACACGCCGTTAAGATAGTAGAGAATAGACCCGTCAACATAGGTTAGGGGCAGGACGGTTGCGCCGCCGGGTAGTGCGTATGCGCCAAGATTGTCCGTTACGGTAAGAGCGTTGTACGCGGTGCTGCCCATATTGCTGATAGTTATAGCGTAGACGACGTTTCCGCCGGGGGTGTAGGTCGCGCTTATCGCTCTTTTCTCTATTTCAAGTCCTGAAAGAAGCTCCGCCTCGGTGATGTTGGAAATAACTGTATTTACACCGTACGAGAGCGTTGCCTGGTTATAAAAGGTTGCCATTTTTTAACCTCCTGTATTTTTGAGCGCAGCTTATTTCTGCGCCTATATCATTATATGAGCCCCGTCGAATTTTGTCCTATGTTTTTGGATAGCGAAGGGGAAGTGTAACGAAAATACGGATAGTTAACTCAAAAAAACGAGACTCAGCACCCGCCACGAAAAACGAGAATAATATCACATAGCCTAGCCCCGTGTGACGGAAAACAGCCTCCAATGTAATCTATAATATACAAAAAGCCTCTTGCTAATCTGCTGTCGCGCAAGAGGTTTTTTAATTTTATTTTTGTCAGGAACTTTTTCTTTTTCTCAGCTTGTAGACTCTTTTTGCGCTATCCTCAATAAGTGTAGCCAAAAGAATGACGCCCCTCACCCGTGTCAATTTGGAAAGAAGTAGCCACTCCATGCCATTTTAGCGAAGTGAAGAATTCGGCGTAGTCAAGCGAGCAAAACGTATAATTAATCCTTCCCAAAGTGCTTCCAACCGCAATTGATTAACAAAAACTCCTCTAAAGACTCGATATAATCAAGGTCATCGTTATAAAAGGCGGTGTATGAAATCGAGCAATCTTTATCATTTGTAGCTATGAAAACCATCTTTTTCGGATAATCCACGTCCGAACCGTATTTTCCATCAATAATCAGCGTGCGGAATGAATAGCCGTTAATTTCAGCAGACGGCATACAAGTATATTCGAGTGCAGTCATTCCCGCTTCTTGAAATACGTATCTACTATTCAACAATGCATTTTGCTTTTGATAGTCTTCTCGATCGTAACGAACTATCAAGGTGTCTGCATCGCAGGTGAAAATTCCGAAAGAGCTTGAAAAATAGTCGAAATGCTCTACTTTATTGTAAATGCCTAACTCATCTAAAGTTGGCATATTATCAAATTTTTGACACACATCTGCATAGCTTTCCCCTATTTCGCCATCAGTTTTATGTGTCAGCGCTTCAAATGTTCCAAATATGCTTGAAATCAAAAACGACACGATAAAAGCGAGCAATATAAATACTGTAAGAAGGATTTTAGCAACAGTCCTCTTTTTAGAGAAAATAAGCAAAGCAAGTAAGACGATTGAAATAATCGGTAGAGCAATGTAAGTAATGAAAAACGACAAATTAAATAGCGCATCAGAAAAAAGCAGAAAACAGCCTAAAGCGATACATAAAATAGGTAGTATAGTCGAAATAAAGAAAAATATTACTCTTTTTGTGGTGATTCGCTCTTTCATATACTCATCCCTTTCTTTATTGTGAGAGAACTGCGAAAAAACGGACTTTTCCTTGTCCAACCCCCTCACCTGTGTCAATTCGGAAAGAAGTAGCCACTCTCTGCTATTATTAAGCGCAGTCGTTTCGCGTTGTTATTGATAAGCGTAGTTGCTTTGCTTTGTCATTGTTGAGCTTCTCATCGCTTGATTTCTCGGGTAGAAGGATTAACAAGTATATTTTACCACGCGGGTCGCAATTTGTAAATAGCCGTTTCCTTCAATTTCTCTACACGAGTCACCAAAGGAAAGAAAACAGGACACCGAATGGTGTCCTGTTGCGTGGGAGAATCTGCCTCGTCTTGCAAGGCTTCCCACAGTGAAGCGACGAGGCAGTGACTCGAACTCTGCGCCTTAGGCTTCGCACTGCGGCGCGAAGCGATTCTCCACACGGGTCACCAAAGGAAAGAAAAACAGGACACCAAATGGTGTCCTGTTACGTGGGAGAATCTGCCTCGTCTTGCAAGGCTTCCCACGGTGAAGCGACGAGGCAGTGACTCGACCTCCGCGCCTTGCGCTTCGCACTGCGGCGCGAAGCGATTCTCCACACGAACCACCATCACAGGAAATAAAAAAAGCAGGACATCTGTCCTGCTTTCCTGTGATGGTGACTCGTGGGAGAATCGAACTCCCGTTTCAGCCTTGAGAGGGCCGTGTCTTAGCCGCTTGACCAACGAGCCGTGCCTGTTTCGCTCGCTTATTATACAACAAAAAAACAGGTTTGTCAATAGGTAAAATAAAATTTTTTCAAATTTTCAGATTTTCTTTTCATTATCTCTTAATCTTGAGAAAAACCGCCGATTTTTCACTGTTTTATGGGCGTATCGTGTCGAGTAGGCGGGTTTTTAAGAATATTGAGTTATTATGCTTAAATAGGTGTTGCAGAGCAAGTTAGGCTTTATTCCCGTGCGAGATGGCGATATGTTCGACATCAATTCCAAGAACTCCTCGTATATCTGGAGTCCGGGCAACGACAAGGGCTAATGGTAAGAGGCGCGCCCGTCGAGTAACAGATTGATAATAAGTTCAAATTAAGTGAAAGGACAGAGAATTTGACTTCTCTGTCCTTTTGTATGTTTTATGTGTGGGCGCCGTGTCGTTTTATACGGTTAGAGCCCAGCGTCCGACCGGTAACTATATTGTGTTGAGTGTATAAGAATACCTGTATTCATATTTGAAAGAAAGACGTATTTTTAACTAAGACCTCTCAGAATTTCCAGAAGCTTTTTAAAATTGTCGGGCAATTCACATTCGAAGTTCAGTCGCTCTCCCGTTCTCGGGTGGGTAAGCTCGAGGCGCTTAGCGTGTAGCGCCTGACCGTCAAAGAGGGGGGCGTGTTGCTTTTCAAAGAGGGTTTTGTTGGTAGAATATACCTCGTCCCCAAGTAGCGCGTGCCCGAGGTGCGACATATGTACTCTTATCTGGTGCGTTCTGCCCGTTTCGAGTCTTAACTTGAGATAGCTTATCTGTCCGTAGCTCTCGACCACCTTATAGTGTGTGACAGCGGGGCGCGCTGACGGGTCAGTGGGAAGCACCGCCATTCTCTTTCTGTCAACGGGATGGCGACCGATAGGCAGGCTTACCGTGCCCTCGGCGTTTTTGAAGCCGCCTCTGACGAGCGCATGATACTCGCGGACAATTCCGTGCCTTTCCAGCTCCTCGGATAGTGCTCTGTGCGCCATATCGTTTTTCGCCACCACGAGAAGCCCCGAGGTGTCCTTGTCAATTCGGTGCACGATTCCCGGACGCATCACTCCGCCAATTCCCGAGAGCGAGTCGCGGCAGTGATAAAGAAGCGCGTTAACCAGCGTGCCGCTGTAATTACCCGGCGCGGGATGCACGACCATTCCCGAGGGCTTGTTAACTACTATAATATCCTCGTCCTCGAAGATTATATCGAGGGGAATATTCTCAGCCACCGCCTCATATTCCACGGGCTCGGGCTCCTTGACCTCGACGGTGTCGCCCGTCTTAAGCTGATATTTTTTGGTTTGTACTCTGCCGCATACGGTGATGTCGCCGCACTCAATCAGCTTGGCGGCGGCGCTGCGCGACAGGTCGCTTACCGAGGCAACGAAGGCGTCAAGCCTTGCGCCCTCGTGCTCTTTTTCTACAGTATAAATCAATTTTTCCCGTCGCCTCCCGAGGTGCGCGACCTTTCTGCCTTAATCTCCCTTGCAAGCTCCAAGGAGAGCGAAAGAATAAGAATTCCCGCGCCAACGCAGACGAAGGAGTCCGCGCCGTTGAAGATGGCGAAGTTGATAAGACGGAAATCGATGAAATCCACGACATACCCGAGGGTCAGTCGGTCTATCATATTTCCTATTCCGCCCGACACTATCATAGCTATCGATATTGCCTCAAGCGCGTTGGAGCATCTGCCCGAAAAAAGATACAGAAGCATAGCGATAATCGCCACGGTGGACACCGTGTTGAATACCCAGGGAGCGTCGGCGAAGGAGCCAAAGGCTGCGCCGGGGTTTTCAAGATAGGTCAGGTGGATAACCCCCTTGATTATCGGTACGGTAGTAACCTTCGTCAGATATTCGACCGCGAGCCACTTTGTCAGCTGGTCAAGAAAAACTCCAAGGGCGATAACTCCGAGATATAAGAAATACTCGGAGGGCTTTCTCTTTCTTATAAGCTTTTTAAAATCCATATATGCCCCCGTGTCAAATTATCGGTAACAGCATCTGCAGAACCGAAATAATAAGATAGGTGACGAAGAAGGGGATATCAAGCGGAGAATTCTGCCCGACGTTCAGCCTGACGAAAAGCACGCGCACAGGGATTATAAAGGGCTCTGTGATAGCGTAGCAGAATACGACAAGCTTGTTATCTTCATCTGCGAAAAACTGCAGTATGACGCGCATGAACATAGCTAAGGACACTATGCTGAGCAGAATCGATACTGCCTTTGCTATAACATAAAAAACAATTTCCACTGCTGTTTCCTTATCACATATCGGAAATATCTATATCGCTGTGAGGTGTGATGATAAAGGTGCTCGGGGAAACTCTCTTTATCTCTCCGTCGGTGCAGTAGGTGACTCCGTTGAGGAAGTCAAGCATACGGTACATAGTAGGCTTGTCAAGCACCTCCATATTGAGAACTACGGTGCAGCCTGCGAGCAGACTGTCTGCAACCACGCTGACCTCCTCGTAGGACTCGGGACGGATAACCTTAAGCTCTACGCTCGCGTTGTGCGAGGGTGCGGGGTCCTGTGTAGCTACGGGAGCTGTGGGTGCGGGAGCGGTTGTATTTTCCTCGGAAACCTCCTCGTCAAGAGGCTTGAAAACCATATCGTTTTCCTCCTCGCGCTTGGTAAATTTCTCCTTAAGTCTTTCAAACATCTGTATTTTCTCCTTTCGTTTTTTCAAAAAGTCTTGAACCCACCCTGACAAGAGTGGCGCCCTCCTCGATAGCGACGGCGTAGCTGTCAGACATTCCCATCGACAGTATTCCCTCGCCCTCGAAGCCGTATTTCTCGGAGAGTCTGTCAAATAGCTCCTTCGTCAGCCTGAAGTACGGTCGGATATCCTCTGGCGACGGCGTCAGAGGTCCCATGGTCATAAGACCGCACACGGAGAGTGAGGGCATTTTCTTCAGCTCGAGCATCAGCGCCTCGACGTCCTCGGGAAGAGCCCCGCTCTTATTTGGCTCTCTGGCGCTGTTGACCTCGATGAGCACGCGCTGAATTTTTCCGCGTGCCGTGGCAAGTCGGTTTATCTCCCTGCCAAGCTGTACGGTGTCAACCGAGTGTATAAGCTCGGCTCGTTCAATGATAAGCCTGACCTTGTTTCTCTGCAGCTTACCAATCTCGTGCAGGCGCGGAGTATACCCCGCGTTGAAAAGCAGCTCGCCCCTTCGTGCAAGCTCTCCCGGACGGTTTTCTCCAATATCCGGGATTCCGCACTCCGCCAGAGCCATCAGCTCCTCGTCATCAGCGCTCTTGGTGACGGCGACGAGAGTTACCTCTCTGCCTGCCTTTTTCGCGCGCTCTTTGATATCGAGCGACAGAGCAAGATAATTTTCCTTTATATAACCGAAATCTCTCATTTCTATCTCCTGCTGAACGCCCCCGGCACCCTTTAGTGAATTCAATAATCCGATAATATTATAGCACAGGCGCGAAAGCTATTGCAAGTGGCTATTCGAATATTTTAAAAATATTTGCACGAAAAAGCGTCCGTCCTACCCCTCATTTAGAGCTTTTCCACTTGACAAGCGTCTTTATTTAATATATAATGCTATATGTATCAGTATGCGTTTTTTGACGCGTGGAAGGGAGGTCGTTAAAATGTTCAGACCGGGTCTTGTGACGGTTGCGATAATTCTTGTTGTCACGCTTACCATTGGCTTGGGAGCTGTGCTTGTTGCCAATGAAATTCGAAGCACAGAGGCAGAAGAGAGGGAGAGAGAGTTTATCAATGAGATAACAGAGCTCAATATCCGAAAAGCAGAGCTTCATAACGAATATTCGTCCATCAGAGATAATATTCAGGTGAAAATTCCCTGCGGAGCGAACGCTACTATTATCTTCTTGGAGGTCGACAGCCCGCTATACGACGTTGTTTTCCCTATTACAGGACAGAGCTCGCTACTTTTGTCGGGAACTATGTGTCTGTCTCCCGAGCAGCTTCCGGGTGATGAGGGAAAAATCACTATGAAGCAGTTTGAGGAAATGCTCGCGTTCGGCTGGTGCACCGCTATATACTATGATGGAAAAGCAGATCTATCCGAGTACCTTTCGTCGATGCGCGCGCTACTTGAGGCGCGTGGAATTGAGATGCCGAATACCGTGTTCTTTGAATACCTTTCATACTCGCCTGACTACGACGAGCTGCTCGTTGCTTCGGGAATAAGGCACGCTGTGCATCACGGCGAGGGCGGAGTTCCGCTCATTGACACCTCGACTGACAACGCGCTTCTTCGTCCGGGCGTTGTCGGCTGGAATACACCTAATCAGCAGAAAAGCTTTCTCGAGGACATCTATGACAGCAAGGGCTGCGCCGCGTATTGCGTATCCTTCAAGGCGAATTTCACAGAGAGGTATCTCAACGTCAACGATGACGAATATACCGAGAAGCTGTCGAGAATGATGTCATATATCGAAGCTCATTCGAGAAACAACCTGGTTTCCGCTAAGGGCTTTGAGGGAGCGTGGGAAAGCAGGATAGAGTACGAAGAAACGATGTCGGACGTAGAAAAGTACATTGAGAACAGACGCGCTGAGATAAAGGTGGAGCTTGACAGGATAGAGGAAAGGCTCACCGAGATCTACAGAAAGTACAATAAGTGACAGAGACGAGGAAACACAGATGCACGAAAAAATAACGGGAGCGAGCCTTCCGTCGGTTCAGGCGCTCGCATATCTCGGAGATGCGCGACACTCGCTGTACGTCAGGCGTCTTTTGGTTGAGCGCGGACTCACGAAATCGGGCGACCTCAATCGCGAGGCGCTTAAGTATATAACCGCAGAGGCGCAGGCAGAGATGTACCGAAGAGTAGAAGAGCTGCTGCTCGATGACGAGAGGGACGTCTACAGACGCGCCTACAACAGCTCGCACCTTAACAAGCCGAAGCGCTCGACCCAGGCGGACTACCGCGCGGCTACGGGCTTTGAGGCGGTGATTGGAATGTTATATTGGATTGGCGACGAGGAAAGACTCGAGCTTATTTTAAATGAATCGCACAAGGAGATTTTGAAGTGATACAGAAAATTAAGGGTACGATGGATATACTTCCCGACGAAACCCCGCTATTCAGATATATTGAGTCGGTTATGCGCGAGGAGTCGGAGAAATACGGCTACGGCGAGATAAGAACCCCCACCTTTGAGAGCACGGAGCTGTTCGTCAGAGGCGTAGGAGATACAACCGACGTCGTTCAGAAGGAGATGTATACCTTCCTTGACGGAGAGGATCAGCGCTCCATCTCTCTGCGCCCTGAGGGAACCGCCTCGGTTGTGCGCGCTATTATTGAAAACGGCAGATGCTCTGACCCCATGCCGCTGAAATACTACTATATTATGTCCTGCTTCCGCCACGAGAAGCCCCAGGCGGGCAGAAGCCGCGAGTTCTTCCAGTTCGGAACAGAGATGTTCGGCTCGAACAGCCCCGCCGCAGACGCTACGGCAATTTCGCTTGCAAGCTCCGTGCTCCGCAGGCTTGGACTCACCAACGTGAGTCTGCATCTTAACTCCATAGGCTGCAAGTGCTGTCGCCCCGCATACCGCGACGCGTTGGTGGCTCATTTTTCCGAGAAGAAGGAGTGCCTTTGTGACACCTGTAAGTCCAGGCTTGGCAGAAATCCCCTGAGGCTGCTTGACTGTAAGAGCCCCGTGTGCTCTGAAATAGCTAAGGGCGCGCCAAGGACGGTGGATTACTTGTGCGAGGACTGCAGGGGTAAGTTTGATATGCTTAAAGAGGCGCTTGACTCTATGGGCATAGAGTACGTTGTAGATCCCGCCATTGTTCGCGGCCTCGACTACTATACGGGTGCGGTATTTGAGTTTATCGCTGAGGGTATAGGCGCGCAGTCCACGGTTTGTGGCGGCGGAAGATACGACGGACTTGTCGAGTCGCTCGGCGGACCTGCTCTTTCGGGAATTGGCTTCGGTATGGGACTTACAAGGATAGTTCTCGCTATGCGCGAGCTCGGTCTTGATAAAATTGACACGCCCTCGCCCGACCTCTATATAGCTGCTCTCGGTCAGTCTGCGATGGTTAAGGCGCTCGGAATTGTCGAGAGCCTTCGCAGAGAGGGAAGATACGCAGAGTGCGATGTTGTTGGCAGAAGCCTGAAAGCGCAGATGAAATATGCCAATAAGCTTGGCGCGAGGTATGTGCTTATCGTGGGCGACTCCGAGATAGAGTCGGGAGTAGCGCAGCTGAGAAATATGACCGACGGCACGCAGTCTGAGGTTAAGCTTGACGCCAAGGTTCTGTCGGAATTGATGAAATAACTTGTCTTCCCGAAGTTCTTTTAGGACTTCGGGAATTGATTAAATCGGGGGAGAAAATGGACAGAAAAGACTTTTTACCGGTTTGTCCCGCTGACGTGCGGGAGAGAAACTGGTCTGACGTTGACTTTGTGTACGTTACGGGTGACGCCTACGTGGACCACCCGTCCTTTGGCGTGTCTATCATATCGAGGGTCCTCGAGGCTGAGGGGTTTCGCGTTGCTATTCTCTCACAGCCCGATTATAAGAGCTGTGAGGCGTTCAAGCTCTTTGGCAGACCGAGGCTCGGCTTCCTTGTCACAAGCGGAAATATCGACTCTATGGTCGCTCATTATACCGTTTCGAAGAAGCGCCGCTCCTACGACTACTACAGCCCGGGCGGTAAGATGGGCAGACGCCCTGACCGTGCGGTAATAGTATACTGCAACAGAATACGCGAGGCGTACGGCGACGTGCCTATTATCATAGGCGGTCTTGAGGCGTCGCTGCGCCGATTTGCCCACTACGATTATTGGGAGGACAGAGTTCGCAGGAGTGTGCTCGTTGACTCCAGGGCTGATATACTCGCCTACGGAATGGGCGAAAATATTCTTGTAAGGGTCGCCAAGCTTCTCGACAAGGGCGTACCCGTGCGAAAAATACGCGATGTGCGAGGCACGGTCTTTCTCGGAAAGAGGGGCGACGACGTTCATTTTGACTACCTCGAGGTCGGCGACTACGACACCTTAAAGACGGATAAGAGAGCGTATGCCTCGGCGTTCGCCACGCAGTATAAGAATATGGACTCGGTAGGCGGTAAGGCTATCGTCGAATACTACGGCGATAAGATGCTGGTGCAGAATCCACCGATGCCACCGCTCGAAAGAGAGGAGCTCGACAGGGTCTACGCCCTACCGTACGCGCGCGACTATCATCCCGACTACGAGAGTGAGGGAGGAGTCCCCGCCATCACCGAGGTCAAGTTTTCCATCACGCACAACCGCGGATGCTTCGGAGCCTGCAACTTCTGCGCTATCGCCTTTCATCAGGGGCGCTCGGTGCGCTCAAGAAGCGAGGAAAGTGTACTGAGTGAGGCGAGAAAAATAGCCGCTATGCCCGACTTCAAGGGCTATATCAACGACGTCGGAGGCCCGACGGCTAACTTCCGATATCCCTCCTGTGACAGACAGAAGGAGCACGGCGTATGTCCTACGAAAAAGTGTCTTGCCCCCACCCCGTGCAAGCATTTGAAGGTTGACCACTCGGAATATGCCGAGATGCTGAGGAAAATAGAGCGCATCGACGGAGTCAAGAAGGTGTTCGTGCGCTCGGGTATTCGCTTTGACTATCTTGTGCTCGACGAAAACGAGGAGTTCTTCAGACAGCTTGTGACAAGGCACACCTCAGGACAGCTGAAGGTTGCCCCCGAGCATTGCTCGCAGAACGCCCTTCTTATGATGGGCAAGCCGCCCGTTGAGGTTTTTGAGCGCTTCAAGCGTCGCTTCTTCGCTATAAGCCGCGAGGCGGGGCTTGAGCAGTATCTTGTGCCCTACCTTATGTCGAGCCACCCCGGCACGACTATGAACGACGCTGTCAATATGGCGCTCTGGCTGAAGGAGTGGGGATACTCGCCCGAGCAGGTGCAGGATTTCTACCCAACCCCGGGCACTATATCCACGGTGATGTACTACACGGGTATACACCCGATGACCGGAAAAGAGGTCTACGTCACGACCGATTATCACGAAAAGCAGCTCCAAAGGGCGCTTTTGCAGTACAAGAAGCCGGAGAATGCCAACCTCGTCAGAGAGGCGCTCAGGCTCGCGGGTAGGCGCGACCTTATCGGAAACGGACCCGAATGTCTGATTAAACCCGCATTCGCTCAGGGAAGCGACACGCGCTACGTTCCCGACAAGGGGAAAACCAAGGGAAAGAGAAGCAGTATTCCCGGCAACACAGGTGGAAAAAAGCCAAGACGCCAGGGCACAAGGGATAGCGCTCACAGAGGCGTTGGCGCACCGAGCGCCAAGCAGAAGAGAAAAACAAGGCGATAAATTGTTAAAGCCTGACTAAATCGGAGAAAAACAGCAGCTCGCGGTAAGAATTACGAACACCTGACAGAGAAAAACGGCGGCAGATTTGAGAAATGAATTAAAACCCGTCAAAACGTGCTGAATGAGGCTTTTTCCTTCAAATATCGGAAAAGTGTATTTTCGGCTTCGTGGGGCGCCGGTGTGCATAACTTGGTGCTCTGTTGTTGATAACTTGTTGAGAAGCTGGGGAGAAAGAGGAAAGGTCGCGTTATTTCACGCTTTTTCGACACCGGGTTTTCCACATTCTCGACGAAGAAAATTGTTGAAAACTATGTCGCGAGGATCTTATTTAGCCCTCCGGAAATGGGAAAATTATCGAAAAGGGTACAAGCTCGATGTCATTTTCTAAGGGTAGAAAAATCGCCTATTTTGGAGTTTGGTCTGAAAAGCAGTTGTAGAAATTACGAAGCTGTGGAAGGAGAGCTCCTAAGGGCGCTGCGCCTCGGTTGGGACTGCCTATTGAATTTTTAGAAACGGATAAGAAAACGGATAAGAATATGCAGGAAAATATCAAAAATGACTTTCTGGCGGCGAAGCGCCGTCTGTTTGATAAGGTATACGGTGAATTCCTCAATCCCGAGCAGAGAAGGGCGGTTTTCACCACAGAGGGACCCGTCCTCGTGCTTGCAGGAGCGGGTAGCGGAAAGACAACCGTGCTGGTTAACCGTATAGCTTACATAATTAAGTATGGAAACGCTTATTTCTCGGACAACCTGCCCGAGGGAGTTGACGCTGACACCGTTGAGGCATTGAGAGCCGCGTATCAGCTTCCGCCCGAGGAAATCTCGGAGATACTTCCGCAGTTTATCGAGCACTCCTGTCCACCCTGGCAGGTTTTGGCATTCACCTTCACCAACAAGGCGGCGGGAGAGATTAAGGACAGACTCCTCAGCACCTTCGAGGATAGTGCGGTTGCCTCCTCCATCTGGGCGGGCACATTCCATTCCGTCTGCCTCAGGATACTCAGAAAATACGGAGAGAGGCTCGGATACAAGCCCGGATTTTCCATATACGACACAGATGACCAGAAAAGAATGGTTATTGACTGTATGAAGGAGCTTGACATTGACGAAAAGAGGCTCGCACCCAAGGCGGTTCTAGCCGCTATAAGCTCGGCTAAGGATAAGCTCCAGCACCCCGACGATATGGACGTAGGCTCCGACCCGAGAGGAAGAGATATAAGAGCTATCTATAACCGCTATGAGAAGGAAATGATGCGGAATAACGCTGTCGATTTCGACGATATCATTATGCGCACGGTCGAGCTGCTTCAGGATGAGGACGATATACGCGAGTATTATCAGAGAAAATTCAAATACGTGCTAGTCGACGAGTATCAGGATACCAACTACGCGCAGTTCGTCCTGACCGCTCTTCTATCGGATGGCACGAGAAATATAATGGTAGTCGGTGACGACGACCAGTCTATATACCGCTTCAGAGGCGCGACCGTCGAGAATATACTTAACTTTGACAAGACCTACCCCGAGGCTACGGTTATTAAGCTTGAGCAGAATTACAGGTCAACTGCGAATATTCTCGGCGCGGCTAACGCGGTCATCGCCAACAATTCCGACCGTCACAACAAGAGCCTGTGGTGCGACAAGGGCGACGGAGAGAGGATACTCGTCAAGGAGGCCTTCGATCAGAATGACGAGGGCAGGTATATAATTGAAAAAATAACCAAGTGGGTTATAGAGGAAAAGCGGAGGTATTCCGACTTTTCTGTGCTGTACAGAGTTAACGCTCTGGGCCGCTCGCTTCAGACCACCTTCGCCAAGAGCGGAATACCCTACAGAATTATCGGCGATATGGGCTTCTACGACAGGAAAGAGGTCAAGGATATGATAGCCTACCTCTCGGTTGTGGCGTCGACGGGCGACAATCTCAGACTCAAAAGAATACTCAACGAGCCTAAGAGAAAGATAGGAAAGGCTACCGAGGAGGCAGTCGAGCAGCTCGCCGAGATGAACGGACTCTCAATGTACGCCCTGATGGAGCGCGCGGCGGAATTTCCCGCACTTGAGAAGAGCAAGGAGAAGCTTCTTTCCTTCGTTGCTCTTATCGAGGACGTCAAAATGAACGCAGGTGTGCCCTCCGAGATGATAAAATACGTCTTTGAGCGCTCGGGCTACCGTCAGATGCTCGTAGCTGAGGGCAGAGAGGGAGAAACCAAGATAGAGCACGTTATGGAGCTTGTTTCCGCCGCTCTCGAGTATGAAAAGAGGATGGAGGAAAACGAAGAGGAGCCGACGCTAATGGGCTTTCTCGAGGAGGTTTTCCTTATCAGCGACGTTGATAAGTATGACGATACGGCAGACGCGGTAGTGCTTATGACCGTGCACGCGGCGAAGGGACTCGAATTTCCCGTGGTTTTCCTCGCAGGCATGGAGGACGGCATTTTCCCCTCCGAGCAGAACAGAATGGAGGAGGCGGAGATGAGCGAGGAGCGACGCCTCTGCTACGTTGCTATAACCAGAGCCAAGGAAAGACTCGTCGTAACCTACGCCAAGAGCCGAATGATGTACGGCAGGACCGTATGGGGCAGGCTGTCCTCATTTATCAGGGAAGAGGTGCCCGAGAGGTTCAAGGAGGAGGACAGACCGAGAAGAGAGCCTCCAAGACAGTACGGCGGCTATCAAAGACCGCAGTACAAGGGCGGGTCGAGCGTTTCGCGTGAGTTCTCGCGTCCGCCTGAAATCAATTCCGCGGGCAGTGCGAAAAAGAGCGGTCCATCTGGCTATGGCGTGGAGAAGCTACCCGTGGGAGCAAGAGTCAGACACGCCACCTTCGGCGATGGAGTTATACTCTCCTCAAGGGATATGGGAGGCGACGTGCTCTATGAGGTGCGCTTTGACAACGGAGTGACCAAAAGGCTGATGGCTACCTTCGCCAAGCTCCAGAAAATATAAGAAAACAACTATACTGGAAGAAAAATACAGGGAAAAACCTAACTAAATGATTAAAGCATGTATTTTTGATTTAGATGGCACGCTTCTTAATACCCTGCCAACTATAAAGCATTATCTCAACGGTACTCTAGGAAAATTCGGATATGCCGAGGTGTCTTGCAGTGATACGAAAAGATATATCGGCGACGGAGCCTATATGCTGATTAAAAGAGCGCTCGGGGAGCAGGGCGAGAGCGATGAGGAGAAAATTCTCGAGGCGCTGTCCGACTACAAGGCGGGGTATGACGCCTCTCCGCTCTATCTTACAGAGATATACGAGGGTGTGCCCGAGATGCTACGGGATTTGAAAAACAAGGGAATACACCTTGCCGTTCTGTCGAACAAGCCTGACCCTGCCACCGTGGCGGTTGTCAGCCACTTCTTCGGCGACCTATTTGACATAGTGCGTGGAGGCATAGACGGCATACCGCTTAAGCCCGATGCGACCTCGGCGCTTGATATTCTCGAAAAGATGAATGTCACCTCAGCTGAGGCTGCCTTTATCGGCGATACGTCGGTTGATATAGAAACCGCTAAGAATATGTGCGCTTCGCTTTCTGTCGGAGTCCTCTGGGGCTTCAGAGAAAAAGAGGAACTCTCAGAGGCGGGGGCGGACCTGATTTGTTCGAGAGCGGAGGAAATAACCTCCCATATAGGAGAGAGAAATGAATAGGGCGACAAGGGTTGTTCTGGCTTTCCTTCTCATACTCTCGATATTCAGCGCCGTCGCCTGCTCGGGCGAGCGTGTTTTTGAGCATTGTGAGCTTGGAATAAGGCTACCTCGCGCTTTTAAGGAAAAGGAAGCGAGAGAGGGCTTTGACCTCGAGGCGTCAGACGGTCATATCAGCGTCGGTATCACGCGGTTTTCCTTTGATGCGGTGATTAAGGACGGTATTCTCGCTACTCACACCCCGCTGAAATTCGCCGAGGTCTATCAGGGGCTTATCGAGGGTGCGACGCTAGGGCCGCTTAGGGAGAGCGGAGATATTCCGTACTTCATATACCGCGAGACTACCGTGGCGGGCGAGGTCTTTTTCATGCCAACCTTTTATCGCACGCCCTACGCATATTTCGTTATCACCTTCGTCAGTCAGTCGGGCATCACGGACAGTATGCGCGACGAGCTTCTCGGATACGCTAAGACCGTTTTCGTTAATCCGGAATATATTTAATTAAAGTATAAGAAAAAATCAAAAGGAGCTATTATGATTTATAAGAGCTTTAAGGACAAGAAAATATCCCTTTTGGGCTTTGGAGCTATGCGCTTTCCCACTCTCGAGGACGGGGAGGTGGATATGGAGCTTTCCGAGAGAATGATAGACCGCGCTATAGAGGCGGGAGTCAATTATTTTGACACGGCATACCCCTATCACAAGGGAACATCGGAGATAGTGCTTGGAAAAATACTCTCGAAATACCCAAGAGAGAGCTATTATCTCGCCGATAAATTCCCGGGTCATCAGGTGATGGACAGCTATGACCCCGCGCCCATCTTCGAGGACCAGCTCAGAAAATGCGGCACTGACTACTTTGATTTTTATCTTCTACATAACGTCTACGAGCGCTCGATAGACGTGTATACCTCGGAAAAGTACGGTATCATAGAGTACTTCCTTGAGCAGAAGCGACTTGGCAGAATTAAGCATCTCGGCTTCTCGACCCACGCGCTTGCCTCGGGAATCTCAGAGTTTCTTGACATGGCGGGGGATGCGATGGAGTTCTGTCAGATACAGATGAATTACCTAGACTATACCCTGCAGAATGCCAAGGCTAAATATGAGCTTCTCACCGAGAGAGGCATACCCGTGTGGATTATGGAGCCCGTCAGAGGCGGAAAGCTGGCAGCTCTGCCCCCAGAGGATGAAGCGAGGCTCAGGGGGTTAAGACCCGATGCGAGCGTTGCGTCCTTCTCATTCAGATGGCTTATGGGCTTTGAGAATATCGGTGTTATCCTCTCTGGTATGTCGGATATGGCTCAGGTAGAGGACAATATTAAAACCTTCGCGACTCTTTCTCCTCTCTCCTCCGAGGAAAGAGAGGCAGTTTCCGAAATAGCCGAGAAGATGTTTTCCTCCGTGCCCTGTACAGCCTGTCGCTACTGTGTGGACGGATGTCCTATGGGGCTTGACATTCCTCTGCTTATCGCTACCTGCAACGAGCTGAGAGTATCAAAATCGGTCAATAGCGCTATGCGTGTCGAGTTTTTGCCGGATGATAAGAAGCCGACCGCCTGCATTGGATGTGGAGCGTGCACCGCTATCTGCCCGCAGAGCATAGATATTCCAACCGTCCTCTCCGAGCTTGCCTGCCGTATGAACGATATACCGAGGTGGGCGGATATCAGCCGCGAGCGAGAGGCTGAGGCAAGGCTTCTGCGCGATAAAAAAACCGACTGACAGGAAAAGAATGAAGCACTATCTATACAGAGTTCACTACTACAGGTGCGAAAAGCTGCTGTGGAGATTAATCTCGGTTCCCTGGCGAATGAAGCTTGACAGATTCGCCTACGTTATTCTCTCAAGCTTTGACACCTCGGGTACGCTCGACTTCACCTTTCGCTACCGAAAACGTGACTTTGAGCCTATGCCTAACACACAGAGATGGGGTGAGGAGGATATGACTAAGGTAACTCTCTCCTCGCTTCGAATGGTGAAAAATGAGAAGATGGACCTTTTCTACGACATCCGTTGGGACCACTGGCTGGTTGTAACATTTCTTGGCACAGATGAGGAGCGCTCGGACGGTGTGCCGATTGTGCTTGACGGCGCGGGAAGGGGCATTCTTGAAAACTGGGGTCCTGTCAGATTCACAAGGCTTATAACTACCGAGAAGGAGCCCTATTCCACCTACCGCCCGTTCGGAAGGGGCGAGTTTGACCTATGGGACTTCAACGATTACAGCATAGAAGAGGATAACGAAAGAATGGCTTACAGAACCGAAATGATGGAGCATTTCTACAGACGGATAAGAAACTGTGAGCCGCTCGAGGATTAAATATGGAGTGTAATTCAAAATACTATTCTCCCGCCGACGCAGTGTCGGTGGTGCCGCTTTCGGAGTATGATATAAGTACGGCGAGGGCGGCTATAGAAAGGGTGCTCTCGGATATAGAAGCATACGGGCTAATCCCCGAGGGAGCGCGGGTGGTTATCAAGGCTAATCTCGTTTCTGCGATGGCGCCCGATACCGCCGCTACAACCCACCCAGTGCTACTTTCTGCGCTCTGTGATATACTTTCCGAGCGCGGATGCTCGGTGGTTATCGGTGACAGTCCCGGCGGACTTTATAACAGCGCCTTCGTCGGACGAGTGTACAGGGTATCGGGAGTTATCGAGTGCGAGAGCCACGGCGCCACACTTAACCGGAATTTTGGCGAGAGTACCGCCACCTTCCCCGAGGCGAGGGTGCTGAATAGCTTCACATACACCTCGTATCTTGACGAGGCCGACCTGATAATCAACTTCTGTAAGCTGAAAAGCCACGGAATGATGAGTATGTCATGCGCCGCGAAGAATATGTTTGGTACAATACCGGGTATTATCAAGCCTGAGTACCACTACCGCTTTCCGAAATACGAGGACTTCGCGGATATGCTTATTGACCTTGACGAGTATTTTCACCCTGTTATATCCATAGCCGACGCGGTTGTTGGTATGGAGGGCAACGGTCCCACAGCAGGCACGCCAAGGCCTATGGGCTGTATTCTCGCGTCGCGCTCGCCGCACACTCTCGATATGGTCGCGGCAAGGCTTATAGGACTTGATGCGGATAGCGTGCCAACGCTCGCCGCGGCGAAAAGACGCGGACTTATTCCCGATAGCGTCGAGGGGGTTAATATCATAGGAGATATAGAACCACTGTGTCTATCTGACTTTGAAACGGTGACCGAGCGTCGCTCGCTTGAATTCAAGGGAAACGGCAAAAATCCGATAAAGCGACTCTTCGGAAAAATAGCAGGAGCGATACTTAAGACCAAGCCCGTGTTAAGAAAAGACCTCTGTGTCGGCTGTGGAGTCTGCGCTAATATATGTCCTGCCAAGGCGATAGTGATAAAGGGTGGAAAGGCTGTTATTGACCGCTCGCTCTGTATCCGATGCTTCTGCTGTCAGGAATTCTGCCCGAAGAGCGCTATGAAGGTGCGCCGCACTGCCATAGCAGAGATATTCCACAGAGAGAAAAAGAAATAAATTATTCGCCGACTGCTCGGCGACGGAGTAGATATGACCGAACTATTAGTTAAGCTTTTTATAAAAAACAGCGAGGACACCTCGAATCCCAAAATCAGAGGGGCATACGCCGCCCTGGCGGGAATTGTCGGCATCCTGTGCAACGTTATTCTTTTCGTAGGTAAGCTCGTTATGGGTATACTGTCGGGTTCTGTGGCTATTATCGCCGACGCCTTCAACAACATATCCGACGCGGGCTCGTCGGTTATAGGGCTTATCGGCTTTCGCTTAGCCTCCCGACCTGTGGATAAGGAGCACCCGCTCGGACACGGAAGACTCGAATACGTCACGGGCTTCATCGTCGATGTGCTTATTATTTTGGTTGGCTTTGAGCTTTTCACCGAATCCGTGTCAAAAATAATGAACCCCGCCATCCCCACCTTCTCGAATATAACCCTTATTATTCTCGGCGCATCAATAGCTGTGAAGCTGTGGCTGTTTTTCTTCTTTGGAAGAATGGCGCGCAGCATCAACTCAGCCCCCCTGCGCGCCTCATCTCTTGATAGCCTGACTGACAGCCTTGCCACAGCGCTGGTACTTGTCAGCGCCGTTGTGTCAAGGTACACAGGGCTCGCTATCGACGGCTACGTCGGTATAGTCGTAGCTGCCTTTATTCTCTACACGGGTATACGCGCGGCGAAGGAAACTATAGACCTTCTGCTTGGCTCTCCGCCCGACCCCGAATTCGTCGAGTCTATCTACAAGTTCAGCGAGAGCTATACACACGTTATCGGAATACACGACGTTATGGTACACGACTACGGAGTTGGCAGACTTATAGTGTCCTTCCACGCGGAAGTACCCTCAAACTCGGATATTAACGTGGCTCACGAGGAGGTCGACAGAATGGAGCGCGACCTCAACGAGAAATTCGGCTGTATAGTGACCATACACCTCGACCCGATAGTTATCGATGACCCGGAGGTTAATCTTCTCAGGGAGCTGTGCGAGAGCTCTGCTAAGGAGGTTGATCCCAGCTTCTCGATACACGACTTCCGTATGACTAAGGGCGACAGCAGGATAAATCTTATCTTCGACCTGCTTATTCCCACCGACGCCAAGATTAGCTCGCACGAGGCAGAGGCGTCAGTATCCGGAAAAATCACCAAGAAGCGCCCCGAGTGCTCCTGCGTTATCAAGGTCGAGCACCCGTTTGTCTGACGGAGCTGATATTAGCGCAGGCGGAAGTGTTAAAAAACAAAATTGAATTAAAAAAACGCGGAGAAGCCTCTCCGCGTTTTTTTGTTATTGCCTTGTTATCCAAGCTCCTTTTCAAGAGCCTCGAAAATGCCGTTAATATATGTCGCGCCAAGCGCCCTGTCATACAGACCATACCCCGGCTTTCCCGTCTCGCCCCATATCATACGGCCATGGTCGGGACGGATATATCCGTCAAAGCCCGCTACAACAAGCGCGCGAGCAATCTCGTATATATCAAGCGAGCCGCAGGAGGAAAGATGCGCCCTCTCCTCGAAGGAGCCGTCCTCCATTATCTTGACGTTGCGGATGTGCATGAATGCGATTCTGTCCATCTCTGCATATTTCTTAACCATAGCGACAACGTCGTTTGACTTAGCGCAGCCGAGCGAGCCTGTGCAGAGGCAGAGGCTATTGGCAGGACTGTCAACTATCTTAAGGAAGCGGTCGAGGTTTTCCTCGCAGGTGATAACTCTCGGCAAGCCGAAGATAGGATATGGCGGGTCGTCGGGGTGTATCGCCATTCTGACGCCGCATTCCTCCGCGACGGGTATAACCTTCCTGAGGAACCTCTCAAGGTTTTTCCAAAGACCCTCCTCACCGAGCTCTCCGTACGCGCTGATAAGCTCGCGCACCTGTGTCTGAGTGTAGCTGGAATCCCAGCCGGGCAGATGAATATCATCCTTAAGAGGATCAAGTCCTCTCATCTGGTCCCAATACATAACGAGGCTCGTTGAGCCGTCGGGAGCCTTCTTGTCAAGCTGAGTCCTCGTCCAGTCGAAAACGGGCATGAAGTTGTAGGTGACGCACTTGACACCGTATCTTGCGCATCTTCTGATGTTTTCGCAGTATACCTCCAAGAGGTCATCAACATTGTTTCTTCCGAGCTTGATGTCCTCGTGCACGGGTATCGACTCAACTACGTCGAATACAAGACCGTGTGCCTCGCACTCCTCCTTCATCTCTCTGAGGCTCTCCTCGCCCCAAACCTCGCCGGGCTTAACGTCGTACACTGCCGAAACGATAGAGCGCATACCGGGTATCTGAGAGATGTATTCAAGCGAGATGGGGTCGTCCTTTCCGTACCAACGGAATGATAGCTTCATTTTCATATTTTCTCCACACGGGGCGGTATTTCCGCCCCATTTTTTCTTACTTATTTCTGAGCTTCTTGGGCTTTCTTATACGGTTAAGCTGCTTGTTCAACTTAAGCAGCTCCTCCTTGGTGAAGCTCACGTTCATCATACCCATCATAGAGGTCAGGCGAAGTACGGTGAAGCCGCCCATCATCTCCATAAGTCCGCCACCGGACTTGAGATCGACGTCGAAGCCGCCGCTCTTTTTCTCGCCCTTCTTGCCCGCGTCCATCTTCTTTTTCAGGGTAAGACCAAATTTTAAGAACCACAGCTTGCCGCTGAGGCAGGACATAATGTCACCGAGCTTATCGTTGAGAGAGAAGCGTCCCTCGGGAGCGTTGATATCAAACCAGTTAAGAACCGCGCCCTTTTCAACGAGGACGTAGTCCATATTCATTTCCTCGACCTTTCTGATCTTGCTCTCGTCGGTAAGCTCGCCTGCCTTGGCAACGATAACGCTCTCGCCCTCGTTCTTCACCTCGAAGTAGAAGAAGTGGTCGGGCGCTGTCTTCTTGCCGATGCTCTCGCCGTTGACGAAAAGCTCAACCTCAGGCTGATTTGAGTATACGGTAACCTTAGTCACGTCCTCAACTCTGTCAACGTATCTCTTACTGCAGAGGTGTACGAAGGGCTCGTCGGACAGCCAAGC
>JAEIGA010002295.1_pt1 | contig 30560 bp, 26 predicted proteins | sample 9270691 | NCBI WGS metagenome assembly JAEIGA01 (sample SAMN17057246, study PRJNA624740) | gut metagenome | biome: biome; isolation source: fecal sample | host: Bos grunniens | place: China: Xizang | collected 2019
ATGATGAAGTTGATAAGACCGATAGCAAGGAGAGCACCACAGAAGCCAACAGGAGCAACTATTGACTGGTCAAACGCATTTGAGATCAATGGTGACAGCCACATTGCCGCAAACACACCCACTCTGGCAATTGCCATCTCAAGACCCATTGCGAGAGCCATCTCCTTACCTTTGAACCACTTAGCAAGAATCTTAGATACATTTGTACCCTGCATCTCACAGCCGCAGCCAAATACCATAAAGCCGAAGCAAGCCATCTTTGCGCTACCTGGCATCTCAACCCACCAGCTGTTGAGCCAGTTGCAGAAAGAAGTTGCCTGGAACCACTCGCTGATACCGACAAACTTGATCGCAGCACCGGCAATCATCAAAGAGGCTGAGAGGATACCTGAAAATCTCACACCAAGTTTATCGAGAATCATACCTGCTACGATGAGGAATCCCATCACGCAGATAATATACTCTGAACCGGCATAGAGACCATATACTTTACTGCTCCAACCAAGATTTGCTTCAACAAGCGACTTGAGTGGAGACATTACATCCACAAACATATAGGCGAAGAACATCATCAACGCCACAAGTCCAAGAACCGACCATCTTGCTACGGCCGAGTCATTTATAAATTTTCTAGCAGTTGTCATAATCTGTTTTGCTTATTAGAACGGGAGATCATTAGAAGGATCATCAATCTCAATATCCATTGTCATCGGCGCTGAAGACGATACAGGTGCCTGATAGCTAGGCTGTTGAGGAGCAGGAGCTGGCGCCTGATAGCTAGACTGCTGAGGTGCAGGAGTCTGGTAGCTAGGCTGCTGATAGCTGTTCTGCTGATATCCACCAGCTGGCTGATAACCACCTTCAGAAGCCTCTCTTCTACCGAGAAGCTGAAGGTTATCAACATTGATTTCTGTAGTATACTTCTTAACACCGGACTGATCTGTCCAGCTTCTTGTACGGATGCGGCCTTCGATATATAGCTGAGTGCCTTTCTTTACATATTTTTCAACTACTTCTGCAGACTGGCCCCATACCACGATATTGTGCCATTCTGTATTTTCACGAAGTTCTCCATTTCTGTCTCTATATCTCTCAGATGTTGCGAGAGTGAAACTTGCGACTTTTCTTCCTTGGCTACCAGCGCCATTTCCATCAAGGTAACGTACTTCAGGGTCTCTACCAACGTTACCGATAAGCATTACTTTATTCAGTGACATATTTTAATAGTTTTATCTTGCAAGATAGTGCTTTTTTTGCAGATTACACACAATTATTCTCTATCTTTACACTATGCAATTAAAGCTCAAGCCAATAGCTCTTACCGGTTTTATGGGGAGCGGAAAATCCACCGTCGGGAAGGTCCTGGCACGACGCCTGGGCTGGAAATTCATAGATCTGGATGCCAGCATCGTACAACGTTGTGGAAAAAGCATCCCTGAAATATTCGCCTCGGGAGAGGCAGCATTCCGCGAAGCCGAATTCCAAACCCTCGAGGCACTGATCCGCGAAGAGCAGGAGCCGGTGGTGATTGCTCTTGGTGGAGGCTGCATCACACACTCGCCTTCGCGAGAGCTGATTCTTGGCAAATGCACCAGCATCTATCTCCACGCCAGCCTTGATTGCATCCGCCGACGCATAGGAGACAGCGACAGCAACCGCCCGCTTTTCAGCAATGCGGATAAGCTATATGCTGAGCGGGAGCCGATTTACCAATTGGCAGAAATCAGCGTAGAAACCGACGAGACCCCGGTTTATGAGATTGTAGATAGGATTGTAAAGATATTAGAGATAGACTAACTTCATCTTTTCCTCGCAAGGCTCGAGTCCTGTCATCAGAGAATACCCGAGGACAGCCTGCTGAAGATGCCATGCCGTGCCAGGGACATATCCGTTGTGAGCTGTCAGACAAGGATCTTTATAGTTGGCTTCAAGCAGAACCGAGCATTGGAGCTTATCCACACCCTCAACGCTTCTAGGCAGTGTATAAATGATCACATCGGCACTTACTCCGGAGGCAATCTCATTATGGCGATAAAGCTTTGTCTTCAAACCTACATCTTCGGCAGCAGCCATTGCAGCTTTACCGGCTCCGCCATATCCTATCACTGCAGCAGTACCCGAAAGCCCCTCAATCAACGACTTAACCCCCAGATAATCAGAATTATAGGCATTTATGCCCTGATCTGTCTTCACGCAGAGATTGGTAGCTCCTACTCTCTCACATTCCGGGCTAAGTATGTCTGCTCTCTGGAATGCGTCACCCTTAAACGGCGCAGTAACATTGATTGCCTTATACCCGTCAAGGAATGTCTGCCAAGCCATGGCAAAGTCATCCGTTTCGATAAGTTCATAGGCAAAGCGGCCATCATAGGCTGCAGTAAAAAGACGAGGGCTAAGCGAATGGGCGATCGGATAGCCGATAAGACCAAATTTATCCATTGCGTTGTCTGACTGATTCATAAAGAAGGACGGCAGCTGATACGGACACGTTGAGAGAGTCCACCATCCCGAGCATAGGGATGCGAATATGAGCATTGGCAGCCTTGCGCCAAAGATCACTCAAGCCGGTTGACTCTGTACCCATAACCAAGGCCGTGCCTCGTTTCATATCTATATCGTAGTATAGCTCCGAATCCTGAAGTTGTGCGGTAAGTATCTGGATGTCTCTACTTTGCAGGAATGAGATAGCATCTTCACTACTGCAAGCTACAGTCGGAACACTGAAAGCTGCGCCAAGAGAGGCCCTGATGAGGTTGGGATTGAAGAGATCTGTCAGCGGATCACATACCAGTAGTGCATCTGCACCTGCAGCATCACAAGTTCTGAGGATTGCGCCAAGATTACCTGGTTTTTCTACACTCTCTAGCACCATAATCAGAGGATTCTCCCCAAGGGAAAGGTCCTCAAGCCTTAGAGTCTTGCTTTTTACCTCAGCTATAACACCTTCAGTTCCTTCACGATAGGCAACTTTTGCATACAGCTCTTTGCTGACATAGAAGCACTTGCTTCCCTGCGGAGGCTCAAAATTTCCGGCTATTTCTGGACACACAAAAACAGTATCCACCTCATATCCGGCAGACACACAGCGTTCCAGCTCTCTTGCACCCTCAACCACAAACAAAGACTCCTTGCGCCGCAGAGAAGATTTCTGTTGCAACGCCAGGAGTGCCTTTATTTTAGGATTTGATGTTGATGTGATAATCTCAATCACTATTCTTGATCTTGTTCTTCTTTCTTCTTAAGGATCTTCTCTGGCTTCATCTGAGGGAAGAAGAGAACATCCTGGATAGTTGTCTGTCCGGTCATAAACATAGTTAGACGGTCGATACCCATTCCGAGACCTGAGGTTGGCGGCATACCATATTCGAGTGCACGTACAAAGTCCATATCAATGTACATTGCTTCGTCATCACCCTTGCTCTTGAGTCTAGCCTGCTCCTCAAATCGCTCCAACTGATCTACTGGGTCATTGAGCTCTGAGTATGCGTTTGCAAGCTCCTTACCGCAAACAAACAACTCAAATCTTTCTGTAAGGCCAGGATTGTTGCGGTGACGCTTTGTAAGTGGCGACATTTCAACAGGATAATCTGTGATGAATGTTGGCTGAATGAGCTTATCCTCGCAATAATCTCCGAAGATTGCATCGATAAGCTTGCCCTTACCCATTGAAGGCTCAGTCTTGACATTGAGCTGCTTGCAGCACTCTCTAAGAGCGGCTTCATCCATCTCGCTCACGTCTACGCCTGCATATTCCTTGATTGCCTCAAGAATAGGAAGTCTGCGATATGGGCCAGCAAAGTCTACCTCGTGTTCACCAATCTTAACCTTGGTTGTACCATTTACATTGTTAGATACCTTCTCAAGCATCTTCTCAATAAATGACATCATCCAATTGTAGTCTTTGTAGGCCACATAGATTTCCATACAAGTAAACTCAGGATTGTGAGTCTTGTCCATACCCTCATTACGGAAATCCTTTGCAAACTCATATACGCCATTGAAGCCACCTACGATGAGTCTCTTGAGATAGAGCTCGTTGGCGATACGGAGATAAAGTGGAATATCCAAAGCATTATGATGAGTAATGAAAGGACGAGCTGTCGCTCCACCAGGGATGCTCTGAAGTATCGGAGTTTCAACCTCGAGACAGCCTGCCTCGTTGAAGTATTCGCGCATTGTCGCTACAATCTTAGCTCTCTTGATGAATACCTCCTTCACGTGAGGGTTGATGATAAGGTCTACATATCTCTGACGATATCTAAGTTCTGGATCTGTAACTGCGTCAAATACCTGACCATCCTGCTCTTTCACGATAGGAAGCACTTTGAGTGACTTGCTGAGAACGGTGAGTTCCTTTGCATGAACACTAAGCTGACCTGTCTGAGTGATAAATGCAAAACCCTTAATACCAATTATATCACCAATATCAAGAAGCTTCTTCCAGACGGTATTATACATTGTCTTATCCTCACCAGGACAGATCTCATCGCGCTTTACATAAACCTGAATACGTCCACTCTCATCCTGGAGTTCGCCAAATGATGCAGCACCCATAATACGACGGCTCATCAAACGGCCGGCGATACATACCTCTGAGAAGTTACCTTTGCTCTCGTCATAACCGGCTGTAATTTCTGCCGCACTAGCGTTAACCGGATATTCTGCTGCTGGATAAGGCTCAATGCCTAGTTCGCGAAGCTTATTCATCGACTCTCTACGCAAGAGTTCCTGCTCGCTATACTCAATATTGCTCATATTTTATGCTTTAAATATTTCTTTACTAGAATTCTACAAAGATAACAAAAATTCAAAATTGATAAATGGAAATTATTGCTTAACTTTGCCTTAATATGGCCAAGAATTGCAGATGGATACTTAAAGAAGCTGCCGACGCCGAGAAAGTAGGTAGACTTGCAACAGAGGTAGGCATTGACAAAGTGCTTGCCGATCTGCTTGTCAAGCGTGGCGTAAACAGCTTCGAGCAGGCCAGAGCATTCTTCCGCCCAAGCCTTCAGGATCTCCATAACCCATTCTTAATGAAGGACATGGACATCGCAGTAGAAAGGCTTCATCAGGCCATCAGCTCCGGGGAGAAGATTCTTGTCTATGGTGACTATGATGTTGATGGCACAACTGCAGTCGCCCTGGTGTATTCCTTCATCCTCCGCTTTACACAAAACGTAGATTTCTACATACCTGATCGATATGATGAGGGTTATGGTGTTTCATATAAGGGCATAGACTGGGCTGCCGAGGGAGGATTCTCTCTCATAATCACTCTCGACTGCGGCATCAAGGCCATCGACAAGGTGGCATATGCGCGCAGCAAGGGTCTTGACATAATCATCTGCGACCATCACCTTCCAGAAGAGTCTCTTCCACAAGCTGTAGCTGTGCTTGACCCTAAGAGAGAGGACTGCAATTATCCTTTTGATGACTTGAGCGGTTGCGGTGTCGGATTTAAGTTTGTTCAGGCATACTCACAGAAGTATAATATTGACTTTGAGTCACTTATCCCACTCCTTGATATTCTGGCTGTCAGCATCGCGTCTGACCTTGTATCAATGGTTGGGGAAAACAGAGTACTTGCACACTTCGGCCTCAAGCAGATTAATGAGAACCCTTGTAAAGGTCTGCTAGCGATGATTCAGCTCTCAAATGTAGAGCCTGGTCACGTTACAGTCGATGATATTGTCTTCAAAATCGGACCGCGCATCAACGCAGCCGGCCGTATGGAGTCAGGACGCCTAGCAGTTGAGTTGCTCAAAGCAACAGATATGGCCACTGCCCTCAAGATCGGAGAGCAAATCAACGAGAGCAATAACGAGCGCAAGAATATCGACAGGGAGATTACACAAGAAGCCCTCGAAATGGCTCAGAACAACCCTATCAGTTCTGATGTAACCATAGTTTACAATCCTCTGTGGAACAAGGGAGTTGTCGGCATTGTAGCGTCACGTCTTGTCGAGGCATACTATAGACCTGCAATCGTGCTCACCAAGTCCAACGGATTCATCACAGGATCGGCAAGAAGTATTGGCGGATTTGATCTCTATGAGGCTATCGAGAGCTGCTCAGACTTGCTTGAGAACTTCGGAGGACACATATATGCAGCCGGACTCACACTAAGAGAAGAAAATTTTGAAGAGTTTACAAAGCGCATCTCCAGCTTTATTGAAGGCAAGATCACAAAAGAGATGCTTGTTCCGGTAGTAGAAATAGACGCCAAACTGGACTTTGCCCAGATCACTCCAAAATTTTTCCGTATCCTGAAACAATTCCAGCCTTTTGGTCCTGGCAATAACAATCCTGTATTTATGACAGACAACGTCTACGATGCAGGAACCGGACGCAAGGTTGGTGCCGGTGGTCTGCATATGAAACTTGATCTTATTCAGGAGACACAGCCATATCACCAGATTCCATCTATTGCCTTTAATATGGCAGAGCACTATGACTATATCAGGGAAGGAAATCCTATTGATATCTGCTATGCTATAGTTGAGAACTACTATAGAGGCAATTCTTCAATACAGCTTCGTCTGCGAGACCTTAGAGAGAGAGACGAGGATATCCTCTAGCAGATAAGGGACTGACAATTCTTTTTATCCAGGGAGAGTTGATCCTTGAGGGCGTCGATTGACTCAAAGCGGATCTCATCACGCAGACGTTCAAGAAACTTAACCTCTATATCCAGCCCGTATATATCCTCCGAGAAGTCAAATATATGAGTCTCAATGATATCACCCACATTGGTCATACCATAGAAACTCCTATCTTCAAAGAGCACCTGACTTAGATATGCACCTCTCTTAGGATAGATTTTCAGCGGATCGTATAGCTGCATATTTGCGGTCGGGAAGCCTAGCTTTCTGCCTAGCTGCTTTCCTCCCACAACAACGCCTTTAATCGAATATTCGCGAGAGAGCATCTGCGAAGCGAGCTGAACATCTCCGGCACAAAGCGCTTCTCTGACCTTGGTTGAGCTGACTGCAACCTGCCCCAAGAAGTAGGGTTGCACGACCTGCACTTCCAGGCCTAGCTCCTGGGCAAGGGGAATAATCTGCTCCGGAACAAGCCTATCACTTCCAAGGCGATTGTCATAGCCCAGCACCAGCATCGTTCCACCAAAGCGCTGAATGATAATCTTTTGCAAATATTCGCGTGCGCTCATCTGCGCAAAAGTTTTGGAGAACTCTAGCATCTCCACTCTATCTACCCCTAATGATTTCAACAATGCATCTTTCTCTTCAGGGGATGAGAGAAGACGCAACTGCCTGGCATCCTGTTGCAGCACCGCGCGCGGATGTTTGGCAAATGTAATAACAATCGCCTCCTCAGCTCTTGATGCTGCCGAGGAGACGAGTGTTTCTATAACTTTCCGGTGTCCGAGATGGACACCATCAAAAAATCCAGTTGCTATTATAGCCATTTAACGAGTGGGAGATCCTGACGATGTGGAAGTCTTGGATTCTTAGGATAGATACGTGTACCTACCTGATACATACCTGAATGCTCTGGGAGCACCTCAACCTGGTAAGTAGCCTTGCCATCCTCATACTTCACCATCTCAAGCTCAGAAACGTTCTGAATATGGAGCTCGCCCTTTGCATTTGAAGCGCTGAATACGATCTCGACACCTACATCCTCTGGTTTGAGACGACCAAGGTCAAGAACAACTTCACACTTCATCTTATTGCTAGCGGTGAGTACATATGACGCATCTGGCTGAGCATATGAAACTACGCGGATATTGTTCCACTCATTCTGAACGTTCTGCTTCCAAAGCGCGATCTCACGAGCAGCCTTTGCATCGTCAGCAGCAAGCTCAGAAACTCTCTGAGTCTGAGGGATATAATACTGGTTGCAATAGTCTGTGAGCATACGGTTGGTTGTGAAGTTGCAAGCAACCTGAGCGATTACGTTCTTGATATAACCAATCCACTTAGCAGAAAGACCTGTCTTAGCATCTACGTTGTAGTATGCAGGAGCGATTTCGTTCTCGATGATAGTATAGATTGTAGCTGCATCAAGCTCGTTCTGGTAGTTCTGGTCTTCGTATGTTCTCTCGAGAGGGAGCATCCAACCAGCGCCTTCCTTATAGCCTTCAACCCACCAGCCATCAAGTACTGAGAAATGCATAACGCCGTTCATAGCAGCCTTCTCACCTGATGTACCTGAAGCCTCCTGAGGACGAGTTGGGTTATTGAGCCATACGTCTACACCCTGTACAAGTCTCTTTGCAAGAGAGATATCATATCCTGGAACAAAGATGATCTTGCCGAGGAAACGATCCTGCTTAGAAATCTCAATAATCTGCTTGATGAAATCCTGACCTGCACCGTCAGCTGGGTGAGCCTTACCTGCAAAGATAAATCTCACTGGCTTCTCTGGGTTATTTACGATAGCATCAAGTCTGTCGAGGTCGCTGAAGAGAAGGGTTGCTCTCTTATAAGTTGCAAAACGACGAGCAAAACCGATAGTAAGGATTTCCTTCTGGAGCTCTTTCTTGATAGATACAATCTGGCTTGGAGAGTAGAGTGCGCTCTCTACAGGATCTGAGAATTTCTCACAGATAGCCTGCTTGAGCTCCTCCTTGAGGAACTTACGAGTGTTCCAAACTTCCTCATCTGACACATTGTAGATACCATTGAAGCAAGACTTGTCATAGTGATGAGTCTTGAACTCCTCACCGAATACCTTACCCTGAACTGTCTTCCAGTCTCTTGCTGCCCAAGTTGGATAGTGAACACCATTGGTAACATAGCTGATGTAAAGTTCCTCAGGGAGATATCCTGGATACATACCAGCAAAGATATCCTGGCTCACCTTACCGTGAAGCATTGATACACCATTGACATTCATTGACATGTTGGCAGCGAGGAAGCTCATTGAGAACTTCTCGTTAGGATTGTCAACATTAATCTTACCAAGAGCCATGAATGTTCTCCAATCTACGCCAAGCTTATGTACGAAGCCTCCGAGATAGCGACCAAGGATATCCTCAGTGAAGAAGTCGTGACCAGCTGGCACAGGAGTGTGAGTTGTGAAGAGACCTGATGCTCTGATGAGCTCCATTGCCTCAGCAAAAGAGAGGTTTCTCTCCTTCATGCACACGCGAAGTCTCTCAAGACCTGCAAATGCAGCGTGACCCTCATTGTAATGGTAGATAGAAGTCTTGATGCCAAGCTCATTGAGGGCTCTCACGCCACCAATACCGAGGAGCATCTCCTGCTTGAGACGGTTCTCCCAGTCTCCACCATAAAGCTGGTGTGTAACCTGTCTATCCTCTGGGATATTACCCTCAAAGTCAGTATCAAGAAGATAAAGATCTGTACGACCTACTGCTACCTTCCAGATGCGTGCGCTCATATCTCTTCCAGGAAGAGCAACCTTAATGGTCTTCCAAGCACCATTCTCATCAAGAACTGGCTGTGCAGGAGTCTTCATGAAGTCCTGAGCCTCATACTCAGCAACCTGATTTCCCTGAGGAGTAATGCGCTGAGTGAAGTAACCATAGCGGTAGAAAAGACCTACAGCTACGAGGTTCACGTTCATATCACTTGTCTCCTTGAGGTAGTCACCTGCAAGGATACCAAGTCCACCTGAATAAATTTTAAGCGAGGTGTCAAGACCATACTCCATACAGAAGTATGCAACTGAAGGCTCAGTTCTGTGTGCCTTCTCTGCCATATAGGCATTGAAATCTTTCATTACCTCGTCGAGTCTTGCAAGGAAATCCTTGTCCTTAGCAAGCTCATTGTACCTTTTTAGACTTACCTTGTCTAGAATCACCATCGGATTGTGACCATACTTGTGCCACAACTGGTAATCAATGCTCTTGAAAAGAGCTTTTGCGTTATCGTTCCAGCACCACCAGAGGTTCTTGCAAAGAGTCTCAAGACCTGAGAGCTCCTCTGGGAGGCGGCGGGTCACCATAACGCTTTTCCAGGATGGTGTACCGTTGTCGTTTCTGTTCATTTTACACTACTATTTTTCCGCAATTGCGTTGTTAACTCTAATTATAAAGTCGCTGAGCACATTCATATAATTGATGAATGCCTCATATGGAGTTGAATATGGATTGAATCTGCTGTGTACCTCACCGTCTGAGAAGAACTTGGTACACATATAATAAAGGTGATCACTAGCCTGAAGGTGGCCATAATCAGCCCAAAGTGTTGCGTCGTCAAGAAGCGAGAGTTTCTCCTGAAGCGAGTAAAGCTTGTTATATGCATCCTGCTGAAGCTCATTACCAAGCCAAGCAGAGAGATCTCTTTCTTCGTCTGCCCAAGAGATAGGCTCAACTACGCTGATATCACCTACACTTGTGTGCTTGCGAGCTGCTCTTGAAGGAGTAACAAACTCAAGTTCTGGCTGAGCTACTACTGAAGTAAGGAAAGCCTTCATAAAGTCAAAGATACCGCAAGAAGCATCCTGATGCTCACCAAATGTCTCATAGTCCATGAAGAGGTTCACGATTTCTCCCTCAGCACCATTGAGCCAAGAGATGAACTTATCAGCTGTAAGAGGCCACTCACCCCAACCCTTATCTGAGAAACGGAAAGCGATATCATCACTAAGCGAATAGTTACGGAGAAGAACCTTCTGAGAGCTCTTGAGATCGTTGTTATATACATAGTTAGGGCTCTTCCATGCCATAATGTGACGAGCACCTTCTGTGAGCAGTGTCTTAAAGCCAAGCTTATATACCTCAGCACCGATAGAGTCTGAATAGATGAGCTCAGTATTTCTGAAGACCTTTGGAGTCTGGCCAAAGTACTGCTCGATAGCAGCCTTGTGCTTGAGAACCTGATGCTCAAACTCCTGCTTTGATGCAAGAGAAGCAAGAGAGTGGTTGTATGTCTCGCAGAGGAACTCAACGCTACCAGTCTCAGCAAGAGCGCGGAAGCTGTCGATAACCTCAGGAGCATAGCGATCAAACTGCTCCAATGCAGAACCAGAGATAGAGAAAGCAAGCTTCACCTTACCCTTTGTAGCCTTGATAGCCTCAAGGAGAAGCTCATTCATAGGAAGATAACACTTCTGTGAGATGCGCTTAAGGATGGTTCTGTTGGTAAAATCATCATAATAATGTGAATCCTTACCAATATCAAAGAAACGATACTGACGGAGACGAGTTGGCTGGTGTACCTGGAAATACAGGCAAATTGACTTCTTCATATTTTTACTTGAGTGCTGATTCATAAACTTTCTTGAGCTTTGCTGTGGCATCATTCCACTTGAGCTCGTTAACTTCATCGTATCCCTGCTTCATCGCAAAGTTTGAGAGAGCAGGATAATGGAGGAGGGCATAAATCTGGTCTGCCATAGTATCCACATCCCAGAAATCTACCTTGAGGGCATACTTGAGTACCTCTGCAGCACCTGACTGGTGCGAAATAATTGACGGCACATTTGAACGCATAGCCTCGAGAGGCGAAATTCCAAATGGCTCAGATACAGAAGGCATGATGTATACATCTGAAAGGGCAAACATCTTCTGCACTTCCTGACCTCTAAGGAAGCCTGTGAAGTGGAATCTGTCTGAGATACCCAGACGTGCAACCTGACGGATCGAGCGGTTCATCATATCACCGCTTCCTGCCATCACAAAGTGTACATTCTTGGTTCTCTTGAGCACCTTTGCCGCAGCCTCAATAAAGTACTCCGGACCTTTCTGGAAAGTGATACGACCAAGGAAGGTAACAACCTTATCCTGAATACCTCTATCAACCTCGATATTATCGCGGCCGCTGAAGTCCACAGCATTGTGTACAGTAACTACCTTGCTTGGGTCGATACCATATTTATTGATCACGATATTACGAGTCAGGTTGCTGACAGTCACAACCTTATCAGCTGCTTCCATGCCTCGCTTCTCGATCGCAAACACTCTCGTATCCACCATATCGTCTGTACCTCTGTCAAATGAGGTAGCGTGCACGTGCACTACGAGAGGCGCACCAGTGAGCTCTTTTGCTGCGATACCTGCAAGGTATGTGAGCCAGTCGTGAGCGTGAATCACATCAAACTCGCCGGCGTGCTGCATTGCGATAGTACCGCAAACCTGAGCATAACGCGAAACCTCCTCAAGAAGGTTTGCACCATATTTTCCAGAAAACTTAAACTTCTGACCGAAGCCGATAGAAGTTGTTGTCTTCTGCTCTTTCTTCATCTTTTCAATAGCCTCAAAGTACTCCTCAGGATCTACATAAGGAACCACGTTTGAGTCTACATTGATAAACTTCACTTTATTAAGGAACTCGTCCACAGTCTCGCTGACGTTGGCTACAGCCACATCACTTGCGTTGATGATGGTTGCGCAGCTCTGGTCCTCGTCACCCGAAGCAGATGGCATCACAAACAATACCTCTACTCCATTGTGAGCAAGACCTCTAACGATACCTTCACAAGCAGTACCAAGACCGCCTGCAATATGAGGAGGGAACTCCCATCCAAACATCAATACTTTCATTACTTACCCTCCTTAAATTTATTCATTTGATACTCTATGGTCAAAAGGGCAGCAGTACTGAGTGCTGAAGAGATTGCTCCGTGTGGCTCGTGTGGAGGGTCTCCATCATAAAGCTCAGAGAATGCTCCTACACCGTGCTTGCTAAGGTCTTCATAGAAGCCCTCAACCAACCATTCTGCTCTTTTGAGGAATGAAGGGCCCTTAACCTTGAGCGCTGTTACAATAAATGGCTCAAGAAGGAATGGACGGGCACAACCCTGATGGTATGCAAGGTCTCTATCTGTCTGTGAGCCCTCATATACATCCTTATATTTACCATCTCTTGGAGAGAGGGTACGGATACCACGTGATGTAACCAACTCGTTCTCTACAACCTTCAGGATGCTTGGAACAAGAAGTTCATCTACTGGAGAATACTTGCAATAAACAGCACAAAGCTGATTTGGACGCACGTCCATATTCTGTCCGAAGTTATCTACATAGTCAGCAAGGCAACCGCGAGACTCGTTCCAGAATGTCTTCTGGAAGTTTGCCAGAACGAGGTCGGCAATACCCTGCCACTTTGATACAAACTGACTCTTCTTGGTACCATATTTTTTCTCCATCTCAATTGCAAAACAGATGGCGTTGTACCAAAGAGCATTGGTCTCAACCTGGAAACCTGCTCTTTCTGTCACTGGACGACCTGCAACGTAGGCATTCATCCAGGTAAGAGCAGTACCTTCCTTCTGAGCCCAAAGGAGTCCGTTAGGCTGCATAGAAACCTCTGCACGCTCTCCAGGGAGATAACTCTCAAGGATACCACGCACGATGATTCCATATTTCTTCCAGACTGCCTTCTCGTCTGCACCATATTCGATATATGACTGGAGAGCGCTTGCAACCTGAAGCGGAGCCTCAACCTGAGTAGTTCTGCGGAACAATCTCTCCTGCTCGTCAGCTACGATATTGTCAAGAATCTCTTCAAAAAGTTTCTTGTTGCCAAGTCCGTGGAGTGCGAGACCAGGAAGAGCAAAGAGTGTTTCTCTGAGAAGACCGGTATACATCCAAGAGAAACCAGCATTGATTTTCTTGCGATTGTTATGGTCTGTAATCAAGATATCAGCACATTTGCGAAGCTGATCTGAATAGCTTGTAATCTCTCCGGCAGCCTTGACCGCAGCTGTAAAAGTCTTCTTAAATGCTGCAGGATCCTCCTGAAGCACCGATGCAGAGAAAATGACTGAAGCGCCCTTCTTGAGAGAAACCTCAAAGAAACCAGGCACAAAGAGATCTTCTGTACAGTCAAAACCTCTACGATATTCGTCTGAATAGGTAATATTATTATTCCAGACTGGGGCTGTTACAAACTCTGCCTTAGCATCACTCATCTGCATATTGAGATCAGGGAAGTTGGCATAGAGTCTATAAGCGACACCGTTCTGAATCTCGGAACCATAGGTATTGGCATCGTTGTTCTGTCTGGTCAGATTGTGAACATTACGGAATGCCAGATATGGCTTAACTTGAAGTTTTACACTAGCAGGTGCTTCGAGAAGCTCATACTTGATGAGTACCTGATCTGAATCCTTTACGAGGACAAGACTCTTTCTGAAAAGCATCTCACCCACCTTGTAGGTAATTTGAGGCACAGGGTCAGCACTGAAATCCACGATGTATTTATGTCCTCTTGGCTCATAAATATCACCATAGCAGTGAATACCCAAGTTGAATTGCTTATTGTCCACGATGAGTGTCTCATCAGTATCTGACAATAACAGGAACTTATCACCGCCGAAGCGATCAAGAGTCACAGCCAGAAGGCCATGGTAGCGTCGGGTATTGCAAGACAAAATAGAAGTATTGCAATAGGCTCCGGTCTTGTTTGCACAGAGAATTTCTCTCTTGAGCGAGTAGGACAAGTTGACAAGTTCGGATTTGTTAAATTTTAAAAATGCCATATATAATAATTACAATTTCCTCAGTACTACAGCAACACGCGCCGGAAGATAGAGCGACAATTTACCCTCTTGAGTAAAATGGCACTCATTCTTCTTCAACCGTGAGAATCCGCCAAACCTATCTTCGTCGGAATTAAACTCCATTTGGTACTTTCCTTCAGGAGCATAGAAAGAAAAACCTTCGTAAGATTGCGTCGGATTGAAATTCAGCGCAAAGATACTATTTCCTCGGCTGAATATCAAAACTTTTGCACCTTCATCGACATATAATTGCTTCGGAACGTCATTTAAAACGTGTTCTTTTTTAATATATTGCACCATCTGCTCGTCAAAAAGACGAAGTCCTTTGTACCTCAGGTTGTCATCTTCGCTCAAAGACCACTGGCGACGTGCATGCTTGTGCGACCACTCATTTCCCTCGCGAGGAAAATCTATCCACTCCGGATGCCCAAACTCGTTGCCCATAAAGTTGAGATAACCTCCACCACAAGTAGCAATCGTCACAAGCCTGATCATCTTATGAAGGGCTATACCGCGATCTACGATCATATTCTGAGAGCCCTTGTGCATACTGAAGTACATCTCCTTGTCCAGAAGTCGGAAAAGGATAGTTTTATCGCCCACAAGAGCCTGATCGTGGCATTCCGCATAGGATATAGTCCTCTCCTCGACACGCTTATTGGTGAGTTCCCACCAGATGTGTCCCATACCCCACTGCTCATCAGAGAGCTCCTTTATCCATTTGATCCAATTATCTGCAACACCCATCGACATACGGAAGTCAAATCCCACGCCGCCACAAGGCACAGGGGCTGCCAGACCTGCCATTGCGCTCACATCCTCGGCAATCGTCAAGGCATTTGGATTGATTTCGTGAATCAGGATATTTGCAAGTGCAAGGTAATTGATGGCATTTTCATCCACGCCATTGTCAAAGTAGTAAGAATAATCGCCGAAGTCCTTTTCCAGACCGTGATCCCAATAAATCATACTGGTCACACCATCAAAACGGAAGCCGTCGATATGGTATTCTTCCATCCAGTATTTGCAGTTTGAGAGGAGGAAGTACTTGACCTCATCCTTGCCATAATCAAAACAGCGTGAGCCCCAAGCCGGATGATGTCCCTGCGGACCCTGGTAGAAATAGAGATCTTCCCTGCCGTCCAGACAGCCGAGTCCCTCAAGCTCGTTGGACACTGCGTGCGAATGCACGATATCCATGACCACAGCTATGCCGCACTTATGTGCCTCATCAACCAAAGCCTTGAACTCCTCAGGTGTACCAAATCTAGAAGACAATGCAAAGAAGTTGGAAACCTGATATCCAAATGAACCATAGTATGGATGTTCCTGCAGCGCCATAATCTGCAAGACATTGTAACCCAAAGTCTTAACGCGAGGAAGCACATTTCTTCTGAATTCTTCAAAAGTAGAAACCTTCTCTTCCTCGCCACTCATACCGATATGACATTCATATATGAGAGGGTTATTTCTTTTTCCCGGCTTGCGATGCTTCCATTGATACTGAGGGGCATCCCAGACCTGTGCACAGAAAAGCTTCGTTTCAGGATCCTGAACCGTGCGGGTAACATAGGCAGGAAGTCTCTCGCCTCCTCCGCCCGGCCATTCTATCCATAGTTTATACAAGTCGCCATGATGTAGGAACATCTCCGGGATCCTGAGCTCCCAGTTTCCTTGTCCTACCGGAGTAAAGGCATAACCCTCTGTGCGTTTCCAGTTATTACATTCTCCGATGAGATAGATGCGGGTCGCACTTGGGGCCCACTCACGGATCACCCAGAAGCCTTCCTCTTTGTGAAGCGGATAGTAAATATGATTATTGACAGCTGAACTCAGAGTCCCATCTCCTGCCAGTTTCTTCTTTTCAGCCATAATGCGGGCAGTGCGCGCATCGATAGCATCTTTGTATGGTTCAAGCCACGGATCAATTTTATAAATCTTCTTTCTCATAGCTCACTTGTTTTATTTCTTATGGTTCGTAAATAGTTTCTACACAGAGAGATGAGCTCATCAGAACGCTTGATGAGGGCATCAATATCTTCAAGAGCAGTGTCAGGATTTTCTACTTTTACAGCAATCTGATCCAGCTCTTCCAACGCTTTTGTATAATCAAAATCCACTTGCATATCACTTAGTCGTTGCTTCAATCTGACCATCCTCAAAGAGGATCTTTATATTTTCTCCTCTACCCAGGCGGCTTGCACTCTTAACGATCCTGCCATCTTCACCCACCACCAACGCATAGCCTCTCGAGAGCACGTTTCTCGGGTCTGACGAATGAATGCGCGAGGCAATCACATCCAGCTTTGCCTCCATTGCCGCGATGCGGGCAGAAAAAGCCATACGCAGACGCACTCCTCGCGTGCTGACAGCTTCATCTTCGCTTGCGACTGCATCTACAAACGCGGCAGCCAGTGCCGTCGGGGTTTTAACGAATTCGTGGGCAACCATATCTGCGACGTGATAGTCCTTGTCATGCCCTATGGCAGTATAGACAGGCACGGGGCACTGCGCTATGCTGACACACAGTCCGTAATCATCAAAGCACGCAAGATCCAGAGCAGAACCGCCTCCGCGAATAATCAATGCAGCATCATACTTATCCTCAGCACACTCCACGCGTGCGATCGCATCGCAAATCGAGTCCGGAGCTGTCGGTCCCTGCATCGTCGCTTCAAACAAATCCACCTCGAAGGCAAAGCCATATTCGTTTTCCAGCAGCTGGCGCTTGAAATCTCCAAACCCGGCAGCATCTTTTGCCGAGATCACAGCAAGCTTGTATGGAAGCTGCGGAGAAGGAAGCTCTTTCTGAACATCCAGGAGGCCGTCGGCTTCCAGACGCTCGATGGTGCGTCGGCGCTCGATTTCGGCCTGTCCCATAGTAAAACAAGGCTCGACTTCCTCAATAGTGAGAGTCAGGCCATAGAGCTCGCTATAACTCACCCACACACGGGCAAGGATTTCCATTCCGGCCTGAAGTGTGTCCCCTAAAGTTTCCTGAAGATAATGACGGATCGGAAGATAGCGGTTTTTCCAGATTACCGCCTTTGCCTTGGCTAGCAGTCTGCCCTTTTCACTCTGACAGAGATCAAGATAACAGTGACCGTTGGTCTTGACTTGGACAGATGCAATTTCTGCCCGTACCCACAAATTATGAGGAAATAGCTGCTCTATTCCTCCTCGTAGGTACTCTTGCAAGTCAAGAAGTGAAATATGGTCGTTTTCCATCTCTGCAAATTTAATAAAAATGGCAAAGATTTGCTATATTTGCACACGTTATTTAGAAACTGTTTTCACAATGAAGATTTCCGAGGCCAAATTTATCGCCAGCAGCACTCAGGTTTCACAGAAGCCGCAGAGAAAGCTGCCGGAATTTGCGTTCATCGGACGAAGCAATGTCGGAAAGTCAAGTCTGATTAACTCGCTGTGCGGCAACAAGAAACTCGCACAGACATCTTCTACCCCAGGCAAGACAAAACTCGTCAACCACTACCTCATCAACGACAGCTGGTATCTTGTGGACCTTCCGGGTTATGGATTTGCAAGGGTAAACCAGAAAGGCAAGGACAAGATCGCTTCTGTCATCAAGGATTATATCTTGAATTCAGAAGAACTAGTCCAGCTTTTTGTATTGATTGATTCCAGACACGACATCACCCGCATTGATCTGGACTTCATCACAGAGCTTGGTGAGCACCAGATTCCGTTTGCCATCATTCTCACAAAATGTGACAAGCAAGGACCCAACGTCCTTGCCAGACAGATAGAAAAGGATCAGGCTATTTTGCTTGAAAGCTGGGAATCACTTCCGCCTATCTTCAGTAGCTCTTCTCTCAACCACAGCGGCGGAGATGAGATACTTGGATATATTGACAGCATACTAAAATCACTCAAATAGATTATGATACACTCTCACAGATTGGAACTTTTTGCTTGTAGAGCATCAGTTGACTTTGGTCGCAAAGTCGTAGATCATCTTAACGCACTCAGAAATGAGGATGAGCCTGAGCTTCATCTTGGTTTGTTGGACATCACTCCATTTAGCGACGGAGAATTCCAGCCTAAATTTTCAGAGAGCGTCAGAGGTGCAACCGTTTACCTCCTTCAAAGCACAGTTCCACCTGCAGATAACCTCATGGAGCTTCTCCTCTGCATTGATGCAGCAAAGAGAGCTTCAGCAGACAAGGTTATTGCTGTGATCCCATATTTCGGATGGGCCCGTCAGGACCGTAAGGACAGACCAAGAGTTGCGATCGGAGCAAAGCTCGTAGCCAATCTTCTCAGGGCAGCAGGTGCTGACCGCGTGATGGCTTGTGATCTTCACGCCGATCAGATCCAGGGCTTCTTTGATATCCCTGTAGACCACATGTATGCCAGCAGAGTCTTCATCCCTTACATCAAGAGCCGCAACATTGAAGAACTCGCAATCGCTGCTCCGGATATGGGTGGTGCCAAGAGAGCAAACGCCTATGCCAAGGCCCTCGATGCGTCAGTTATCATCTGTCACAAGACAAGAGAAAGAGCCAATGTTGTGGGATCAATCACTGCAATCGGTGATGTTGTGGGCAAGAACATCATCATCGTTGACGATATGATTGACACTGCCGGAACCCTGTGCAAAGCAGCAGAAGTGCTTTTGGAAAAGGGAGCCAAGAGCGTGAGAGCTTGTGCGACACACGGTATCCTTTCAGGAGGTGCAGTTGAGAGAATTCATAATTCAGTAATGGAGGAAGTATTTATCACTGATACAGTTCCTCATCCAGAGCTTGCCAACGATCCAAAGATCAAAATCATCTCTATGACCGAAGTTTTTGCCCGCATTATCCATAAGGGCTACAACTATGAGTCAATCAGCGGTGACTTTATATTTTAATTAAGTATGTGGAGCACTTTTCTCGTTGTTCTTGTTTTGATCGGACTATGCATATTAGGCCTGTGCTTTAATATCATAGTGCGCAAGAAGGACTTTCCTCACTTTGATGTGGGCTCCAACGAGGAAATGCGCAAGCGAGGCATCCGCTGTTACAAAGATGTAGATGCCGAGTTACACAAGAAGCATTGTTCAGGCGATTTTTCAGAAGCCTGCAAAGATTGTAAATTATATGAGTCTAGTAGCGATAGTAGGGCGTCCTAATGTGGGCAAGTCCACCCTTTTCAACCGCCTCGTAGGTATGAGGCAGGCCATTGTTGATGACACCGCCGGTGTAACACGTGACCGTCATTATGGACGTTGCGAATGGTGTGGCCGTGAGTTTTCAGTAGTAGATACCGGTGGTTATACCACCAATTCAGATGACGTATTTGAATCCGCCATCCGCAGCCAGGTGCAGATCGCTATAGATGAAGCAGATCTCGTGCTGTTTATGGTAGAGGCCTCAACAGGCATTACCGATTATGACTCAGAAATTGCTGATATCCTCCGTCGTAGCAAGAAGCCGCTTGTCGTGTGCGTCAATAAAGTTGACTCCGGCGACAAGATGTTTGATGCCTACCAGTTCTATGGACTCGGATTAGGAGAGATATACAGTGTATCTGCAGCCAACGGCAGCGGTACCGGCGATCTTCTTGACGCAATTGTAGCTCAGCTCCCAGAAGAGACTGAGCCAGAGGAAGATCCTCATGCAGGTCTGCCTCGCATCACAATCGTAGGTAAGCCAAATGTGGGCAAGTCATCTCTCACCAATGCACTTCTTGGTCAGGAGAGAAACATCGTGACCCCTGTTGCCGGAACGACCAGAGATTCAATCGAGACCTATTACAATAAGTTTGGCTTTGAGTTTATGCTTGTAGATACTGCCGGTATCCGCAAGAAAGGCAAGGTACACGAGGATCTTGAGTTCTATTCTGTGATGCGTTCTATCCGCGCCATCGAGCACTCGGATATCTGTATCTTGATGATTGACGCCACACAGGGCATTGAGGCTCAGGATATGTCTATCTTCAACCTCATCATCCGCAACCGCAAGGGTTGTGTGGTAGTAGTCAACAAGTGGGATCTTTTTGTCAAGGATTCCAATACAATGAAGGAGTATACAGAGGGTATCAAGGCAAGACTCGCTCCGTTTAATGATGTGCCTATCATCTTTACATCAGTGCTCAAGATGCAGCGCATCCAGGATGTACTTAACGCAGCGACAGAGGTATATGCCAACTACTCGCAGAAGATCCCTACAGCTCGTCTCAACGAGGCCTTGCTTCCTATCATTGACGACAATCCACCACCAGCATGGAAGGGTAAGTATGTGAAGATTAAATATGTAACTCAGCTTCCTACACGCTTTCCAGCGTTTGCTTTCTTCTGCAATCTTCCGCAGTATATCAAGGATCCTTATAAGAGATATCTGGAGAACCAGTTGCGCAAGCACTTCAACCTGAAGGGTTGTCCGATACAGATTTATTGCAGACAGAAGTAATGAGAGTTACCGTTATACAGAAGGATATAAAGTGGGGCGAGGTTCAAAAAAACCTCGCTTCGTTTTCTCAGCTCATCGACAAGGCCCCCAAATCGGATCTTTATGTTCTGCCTGAGATGTTTTCTACGGGATTTATTTCCGGGGAGAGCAGCCTGTGTGAGAAGGAGCCGGCGGAGGGGCTCGCGTGGATGCGCGAGACCGCAGCCCGCACGCGGGCTGCAGTTGCAGGGAGCATCGCCCTGCAACTCTCCGACGGCCGACGCCTTAACCGCTTTTACTTTGTCTGCCCGGATGGCACAACTCATTTCTATGACAAGCACCACCTGTTTGGGGACGAGATCAACGACTTTACCGGTGGCAATGAAAAAGTTGTTATTGAATACCAGGGATTTAAATTCCTCCTGGCAGTATGCTATGACTTACGCTTCCCCGTCTGGCTTCGCAACTCTGAGGGCTACGATGCAATGATCATTGTCGCGAGCTGGCCCGCAGTAAGAAGGTATGCCTGGGATGTGCTTCTTCAAGCAAGAGCAATAGAAAATCACTCCTATGTGATTGCCTGCAACAGAGTGGGTCAAGACCCGGTTGCCAGCTACAGCGGAGGATCAGTAATCATAGATCCTATGGGCTCAATATCAGCAACTTGCCAAGACTCAGAAGAAGGCTTCTGCAGTGTAGAACTCGACGGGAGCAAGCTTGAGCAAGCTCACAGGAGGCTTCAGGACATTACTGAAAAGTATCCAGAAGAGATGAGAACTCCGATGGTTTAAGCCCCCAGCAAGGAGCAAGCAGAAGATCTTTGGGCGACTCAGAAACCAACCTATCCAAAGCAATATCCGGACGCAGCTTTGCAATAAACTTGCAGAGCAGTTCCGCATACTCGGCAGCGCTGAAGAGCTTGAGAGAGTCAGGATTCTGCTCATACTGCCGCGCGAGCGGAGTACCCTTGATTACTTGGAGTTGATGCAGCTTGAGCGTGCTGATCGGGAGCTCCGAAATGCGGGTCGCATGTTGCAGAAAATCTTCCTCTGTCTCGCCTGGAAGGCCGAGAATAAGATGTGCACCCACATCAATTCCTCGCTTGTCAAGCTGGCGGATTGCGTCGGCTGCGGTCTTGAAGTCGTGGCCACGATTGATCAAGGACAAGGTTCTGTCAAGCGTCGACTCTACGCCCAATTCTACAAGCAGGTATGGGTGTCCTGCGGGGGCTTTGTTTCCGAAACGCGACTCCAGCCAGTCCAAAAGATCTTCCTTGAGGCAATCAGGGCGCGTCGCAAGAACAAGCCCGACCACTCCAGGGAAGGCCAGAGCTTCTTCATACAAAGGGATCAGCCTCTCAAGAGGTCCGTAGGTGTTGGAGTATGATTGGAAGTAGGCTAGATAAACTCCGGAATCTCCTTTTTTTGAGCAGAATTTAATCCCTTCTGCAAGCTGCTCTGAGATGCTTCCGGAAGAGAGATGAGCATAGGCTGGATTAAAAGCAGCATTATTGCAATATACACAACCTCCCGTCCCCACACTTCCATCTCGGTTAGGACAACCAAGGCCCGCATTTACTGCAACTTTCTGTACCTTACAGGAGAACTTCTCCTTAAAGTAGTCTGACACTTTTTTATATCTCACCATCTATTTGTCAAAGGTAGATATTTTTCCATATATTTGTAGAAACCCATAGTTTTATCAATATGAAGACAAGACTTGTAACCACTATTGCTGCACTCTGCTTTGCAGTTATTCTGAGCGCGCAACCTCAACAGCGCCAGCGTCGCGCACCTCAGCCGACAGACTACCCGGGAGCTCACGATCCAGTAGTAGCATTCTGTGAGGGAAAATATTATGTATTCACCACAGGATTTAGAGTAGGTATAATGGAATCCGAAGATATGAAAGTATGGACACCTATAGGTTCTGTGCTGGAGGAGACTCCTGAATGGGCTCAAAAATATGCGCCTGGATATCGAGGTCACACTTGGGCTCCAGATATTTTTTACCACAATGGCACTTGGTATCTTTATTACTCTTGTTCTGCATTTGGCAAGAACACCTCTGCCATCGGAGTAGCGACAAACAAGACACTAAATCCTAAGAGCCCTGATTATAAGTGGGTTGACCAAGGTGAAGTGGTACATTCTATCCCGGGCAGAGATAATTGGAACGCCATCGATCCAAATGTCGCTGTGGACGAGAACGGTGTGGGTTGGATGAGCTTTGGTTCATTCTGGGGAGGCATCAAGATGGTTAAGCTTGATGAGACTCTCACTCGCATAGCACAACCAGAAGAGTGGTATGGCCTATGCTACCGCCCTAAGGGCACTCTCCCATCCTATGACGAGCCAGACACAGCCATCAAACCAGATCCAAGAGGAGAAATATATGATCCGGGTGAGGGCGCTGTAGAAGCTCCATTCCTTTTCAAGAAAGGAAATTATTGGTATCTCTTTGTATCCTATGACCTCTGCTGCCGAGGCGAGAAGAGCACATATAAGGTTGTCGTAGGCCGTTCAGAAAAGATTACAGGCCCTTACTATGACAAGAAAGGCGTGAGCCTTATGGAAGGCGGTGGCACTATCGTAGTGGAAGGAAATAAGCAGTATGCCGGCGTGGGACATAGCGCAACTGCCACATTTAATGGCAAAGACTACCTCTTCTTCCATGGATATGATATGACCAGAGCAAGCCAAGCTCATCTTCTCATCCGCGAGATAAGCTGGACTGAAGATTTATGGCCTAAAGTTACTCTATAGCTGTTAAATGACTAGATAACTTCTATCTGCTCAGCTTTTACCCATCCTTGGCGTCCGTCAGAGAGCTCAATATTTACCCAAGAGCCCACGGTGTCAAGGATGGTAATTTTTGTGCCTTCGTGGAGCACAAACAGATCCTTGGCAGAGTTCTGAGTCGGAGAGCTCTTGGCCGACACCACAGGATTCATAATTATTGCAGCATCTGATCGCTTATAACCGGCCTTCTGCGACGAAGACAAGCCGAAGCATATCAATGAGATAACTATTGTCACGATGGCAAATGCAAAACTAATTCTCTGCATCGCGCGGCGATCTGAACGAAGAAGGAAGATCACACACAGCACGCATAGTGCCAGCGCAACAAGGCCAAGTATCGCCCAGGTATTGGATGGGAGCATCTGGCTGAGGGTTCGGATCCACATTGTCAGGAAGAACTCCGGCACAGCCTCTATCTGATCTTGCAGCTCCTCTGAAACAAACTCAAGATTTACTCTTGCACTTTCATAAGAGGGGTTGAGTTTCAATGCTCTCTCATAGTTAAGCACAGCTCGTGCGACATCACCATTTTTATAGTGGGCATTTCCTAGATTGTAATATACCTCCTCGCTGGATACTCCGCTATCTAGGAGAGCATCCCACGCGGATATAGCCTGAGAATATGCTGCCTGCTCGTAGGCATTGACGCCTTCATACCAAAGAGTGTCTGCTCTCTGTGCAGAAGCACTAGAGCTGATACCGAGCATCAAGATTACTGCGATTACGGAAAGCGCGGAACCACCGCCTTTATTTTTGCGTTTCATACTACTCTCTATTGTGGAAATGCTTGATACTGCCTGATCATAATGTGCGCTCATCGCTTCCCTGCCCGAATCAGGGGCATAACGTGCAAATTCGCAAGCGGAAAGAAGATCAACAAATTCTGCGCAGCTCTTTGCTTCCGCTCCTGCTTCACTCAAGGTAGCAGCAATATTTTCTTTACTCATATCAGCTGCATCCATATTGAATTTATCCGAGATATATCCAAGCAATGCGCGATGCAACTCCTCATAGAATGCGGTATAGAGTCCTTTCTTGAGGAATGAGCCAGCCAGAGAAAGGCGAGACGACGCCATCTTTACTGCTCCTCTGTGCTTGCGTCCGACCACATCAGCCTTGCGCTCGTCCAGATAACCTAGAAGCACATAGACCGCTACACCCAGGCCAATAATCAAAGCAATAATAATCCAGAATAGACCGGAGCCCACAAAGAAAGAGCCCTCTTTTCCAAGAGAAGGAATAGCAGTAGTTATGTAGCGGATATCTGTGCCCAGGTCTCTTACACCCTTTTTCTGGGATGGGGTCACAATTTGACCGAGATTGGAAACCCCTGCGCTTGACTCAGACTTAGCCACATTCAGCGGCAATTCCCCTGAGGACAATGTCACATATTTGCGGCTATTGATATCATAGTAGCTATATTCCACCGGACCAATCACAAACTCTCCGTGGCTACGTGGGATAAACGGATATTCAAATACCTTTCCTCCAGGAATATCTGCAGTTTTGACGTCATAGACCTCAAAGTCCGGAGGGAAGTTGACAATCGGAGCTTCAAGAAGAGTCACATTGCCCCTACCTTTGACCGTCAACTTGAGCGATGCTGCGTCGTGGGTCTTGAGCGAATCCTTTGTGAGAGCGGCAGACATTGTAAATTCTCCCACACCTCCACCAAAGCTGATCGGTGCGCCAGAAGGCAATGCATTGACCTTAACCTTGACAGCAGGAGTAGTCACGCGCTTGCGGATAGTCTGGAAATCATCCTGGAAGAAGCTGTCAAAAATGCTTCCGCTTGAGCTACGAGGCACTCTGATATTGACAAGTACAACTAGTTCTGCCGGATCAATAGAGATTTCTCCTGCTTTCTGAGGCACCAGACTCCATCTACGAAGCACAGCAGAGTTATAAATCTTATCATCTACATTTTCTCTCTGGAACTCTATATTTGTAGGCGCCTCTATTTCCTGACTCCAGAAGGAGTTGAATTCCGGGAATTTTGCATTTTCAAAACCTGCGATATTAACTCTCTGATAGAGTTTAAGAGTTGCTGTAATGGTCTCTCCTACCATCACATTGGTCTTGCTGAAGCTAAGTTTCAGGAAAAGATCTTCCGAAGGCACCTGACCAGTCTGGGCACTCGACGCAGACGATGACGAAGAAGAAGCCCCGGCAGATGACGAGCCATCGCTAACTACCTCTATTGTAGGAACTTCCGAACTGATGGTTTCCCCCTTCACTTTTGCTGTCGCAACCGCGAGGCGGAAGGTTCCTGTGCTCTTAGGCATCAATATATAGGTATAGGTGGTCTGGACAGTATGGCTTTGCTGACCATTAATGTTACTATATGATGATGTCTTGCCTTTCTGCGGACCCCACACCAGCTGGAAGTCATTGCCCACTTCCCAGGAAAAGTCCTTTGCGTCGTTTTCTCCGGTAATAACAAAGGTCACATTAAACTGCTCGCCCACACCGACAAGATTGGGGGCTTTTACCTTGATTGTATTTTGAGCACAGAGTGCAAGGCTGACAAAAATTGCACAGAGTATAGATAATAATCGTTTCATTACCAATTCTTTTCTTTCTGTTGTGACTGGAGCAGCGCGGCCTTCTCCTTATTTACTTTATCTTGTGTTTCCTTTTCTTTTGCCTGAATAGCTCTCAACATCTGCTGAGCTTGCTGCTTTGATATCTGATTTTGCTGATTCTGCTGTTGCTGCTGGTCCTGATTCTGATTCTGAGAATCGTCGTTTTGATTCTGATCCTGGTTTTGATCTTGATCCTGCTGCTGATCATCATTCTGATCTTGCTGATCTTGGTTTTGATCCTCGTTCTGGTCCTGATTCTGATCTTGATTCTGGTCCTGCTGCTGTTGCTGTTGTTGCTGCTGATCTTTCAGCTTCTCCTTGGCATAGATATAACTCTCTTTTGCTGTCAGATCCTCCGGATCAATCAAGAGACTCTGCTTGAAAGCCTGAACAGCAGAAGCATAGTCCTCCATCTGCAATGCAGCATTTCCCATATTATAATGCACCTGAGACAATTCGTTCTGCTCGCTGATGCCCTTGAGCTGTTCTGCAGCGCCTTGGTAGTCTTTTTGAGCATACAAGGCAGAAGCCAGATTATAGTTGGAAGCAAGCGAGAGCGAATCCTTCACCAGAGCTTTCAGATAACTGATTTCAGCCTCCTTATAGTCTCCTTTCTTATATTTGCGGTTACCTGCACGACCATCCCTCTTGTCATTCTGGGCAGAGAGTGACAAGCAGACAGCACACATCGCAACAATCAATATCAACTTTTTCATTTGAACAACCTCCATTTTGGACGTCTATCACCAATGAGCATTTCTATCACGAGCAGGATAAATGCCAGCCCGAAGAAGTACATATATTGCTCATCATATTCTTCAAAAACAACGGAATTGAAGCGCTCGTCTTCCATCCTCTGAATCTCGTCAATAATCGGATTCAGACCAAACTCCTCATTGCCCGCGTGCACATAGGCACCCTTTCCTGCAGCCGCAACCTTGGTCAGAGTCTCTTCATTGAGCCTTGTAACTACAATCTCTCCCCTCTGGTCCCTCAACAACTCTCCATCCATCGGGATTGGCTGACCGTGAAGCGAACCCACACCGATTGTATAAACTCGGATTCCTGCTTCTGCAACTGTCTTTGCCGCCTCTACAGCATCATCCTCGTGATTCTCTCCATCGGTAATCACAATGATTGCACGACTCTTCTCGCTTTGAATACTGAAGCTTCTGGCTGCCGTCATTATTGCATCACCAATAGCTGTACCTTGAACCGGAACACTGTGAGTATCAATCGTGTTAAGGAACATCTTGGCTGATACATAGTCAGTGGTGATCGGCAACTGAACAAAAGAGCTGCCGGCAAAGATTATCAATCCGATTCTGTCCCCATCAAGTCTGTCTACGAGTCGTGAGATAGCCAATTTTGCACGAGAAAGCCTGTCCGGAGAATAGTCTTCCGCAAGCATTGAGTTAGACACGTCCAGACAGATCATCAACTCCGCACCTTTTGTCTCCCTCTCGGCAAGTTTTGCACCTATCTGCGGTCTAGCGAGGCCTATCACAAAAAGCCAGAACGCAAGACAGAAAAGAATAATCTTCCACCATCGCTTTGCGCCCGAATAAGAAGGCATCAGCTCCTTTACCAAAGCCTCTTCGCCGAAACGGCGAATGCGCTTCTTGCGCATATACTGCATAAAGCCGAAGCCTACCAGAATCAGCGGCACCAGCAACAACAGCCATAAAAATATCGGTTCAGCAAAATATAGCATTATGGTAATCTTCTGATTAATAGTCTTACAATAAGCTCGAGCAATAGACAGGCAAGCGCTGCAAGTGCATAACCGCCAAACAGCTCCTTATAGATCGGGAAGCTGTCAATTGTAGTACGAGCTGTTTCCATCTTGTTGATTTCCGAATAAATCTCTGCGAGCTTGGTATTGTCTGTTGCTCGGAAATATCTTCCTCCTGTAATCTGAGCAACTTCTTTAAGGAGTTCCTCGTCAATCTCAACCTTGACATCCTGAACTTCAACACCCCAAGGGGTCATCACAGGATATGGAGCAGTGCCATTGGCTCCCACGCCGATAGTATAGACTCTGACTCCGTAGGTCTTGGCGATTTCTGCTGCGGTCAGAGGTGCTACCTCGCCGCTGTTGTTGACACCGTCGGTCAGAAGGATCACTACTCTGCTCGGAGCATCCGAATCCATCATTCGCGCGACAGCGGTCGCAAGTCCGTTACCTATTGCAGTTCCGTCCTCGATGAGGTCGGTCTGAACTTCTTTCATCAGGTTGATGAGCGAAGCTCTGTCTGTAGTGAGCGGACATTGGGTATAGCTCTCTCCGGCAAAGACCACGATACCCATCCTGTCCGAAGGGCGCTGGGCAATGAATTCGATTGCTATATCTTTGGCCGCGTTGATGCGGTCCGGCTTAAAATCTCTCGCAAGCATACTAGTCGAGACGTCCATCGTAAGAACAATATCAATTCCCTCTGTATCAATGGATTCCATCTGACTTGAAGAGCGTGGACGGGCAACAGCAATCACAATCAGGCACAACGCAGCTATGCGAAGAACAAACGGAAAGTGCCTGAAAACATTAAAAAAGCTGAAGCCGGTTTTAATCCACGGCTGCAGTACTGATACTCTAAGATGCGGCTTGCGTTCTGTGAGCTCAAGATAAAGGTAATGTACCACCAGAAGCAGGGGTACAAGCATCAGCCAGAGAAGTTTAGGATACTCAAAGAACATCTTCTTTCTGCTCCTCCTCAAGCTCCAATTGGTAAGTGTCCATCACAAATTTCACGGCAAGCGGCAATGCCTTTGATGCTTCCTCAGGAGAAGTGGTCAGCTTGGCAAACTTGACAAAGTCCGCCGTCTCAAAAAGCGCCTTGAGCTCGTTATATAACTCCGGCGTGAGGGAGTTCTCCGATTTGAGGGCATCAAACAGCTCGGCAGAAGTCATCTCCGGAGCATCGATGGAATACCTGTCATCAATATAGTTTTTCAGGACATCAGTGATACCCGAATAGTAGGCTTTCTGCTTTTCTGGCGCCCAATGCTTTTCTCCACGGAACTTATCCAAGCCTCTAAGTGCCACTATATATGATGATTCCTTGACTGTCTCCGTTGTTTCCTTTGAACCTCGACGCACAATCAGCCAGACGATCAGGAAGACAAGGCCTGCAAATGCCAGAACTCCCACACACCATGGCCACACCTCATCAAAAGTAAGCGGATACTTCATCTGGTCCTTGAGCGGATAAACCTCAAATGTTGCAGTATCCACCGGCATTGTCTTAGCCTCAAAACTCTGTGCCTCAAACAACAAGGTATCCAATACACCCTTGCGCAATCTTGCCACCGCAATATCAGGCAGATGGTAATTTCCCTCTTCAAATGGTGCAATCAGGACACTTGCCTTCATATTGAAATGGGTCTTGGTCTGAGAAAGGGTATCAATTGCCCAACTTCTGACCAGAGCAAGAGTATCACCATCTAAAGAGCTGAAGTCCTGAAATCCAAACTGAGTTCCAAGCTCCACGCTATCGAGCTTGAAGCCATATTCCAACTGATCCGCAATGAGGATAGAGTCCCTCTGCTGCCTAGGCTCCAGAAAAGCCTGGCCGCGAGGAACCAAGTTCAACATCACAGTCAGTATGATTAAAAGAAATTTCATCGTTTACTAAACAGTGCCATCAAGGCCTTGACATAGTCTTGGTCTGTGGCAATAGAAACATTGTCTATTTTGTACTTATTCAAAAGCTTTGTCTCCTTCTCCTGCACAGAAGCAAACCAGTTCTCGTAGGCGACACGCACCTTGCGGCTAGAAGTATTTACCCAGGCAGCCTGACCAGTCTCGCTATCCTTGACGTGGACAAGGCCCACATTTGGAATACTTTTCTCACGTGGGTCAAATACCTTGATTACGCTGAGGTCGTGGCGATTGCTCACAATCTTGAGTGCATCCTCATATCGTGGAGCACCTTTTTCATCCACATCCAGCATGTCGCTAAGCAGGAAAGACGTGCATTTTTTCTTTATCGCATTGGTCAAGAAACGCAATGCCGCAGAGATGTCGGTCCCGTCGGAGGTCGGCTGTAGCTCCAGCATCTCCTTGATGATGTGCAGAAGCTGAGTGCGTCCTTTATTGGGTGCTATAAACTTCTCGACGTGATCCGAGAAGAAGAGCGCGCCAACCTTGTCGTTATTAAGGATAGCACTATAGACCAACACAGCTGCTATTTCCGCCAACTTCTCTCGTTTGATGGTGGATTGTGTTCCAAACAGTCCGGAGCGGCTCACATCCACAAGGAGCACAACCGTCAGCTCGCGTTCTTCTTCAAAAACCTTGACATGTGGAGCATTCTGACGCGCGGTGACGTTCCAATCCATCG
>JAEIGA010002296.1_pt1 | contig 30557 bp, 32 predicted proteins | sample 9270691 | NCBI WGS metagenome assembly JAEIGA01 (sample SAMN17057246, study PRJNA624740) | gut metagenome | biome: biome; isolation source: fecal sample | host: Bos grunniens | place: China: Xizang | collected 2019
AAAACTTAATGAAACAGCAAGAAGTTATAAAATGCTATCTGAAGAATCAAGAGAAATAAATGACTTTAATTTTGTTTGGTTTACTGATGGTTTAGGTTGGTGTACTGCGAAGAACAATTTAAAAGAAACTTTTGATTCTATGGAATATATTTATAATATAAATGATATGAGAAATGGAATAATAAAAGAAATTTTAAAATAAAAGGAGTATATAAATGAATATTGAAAAATTAAAAAATAAAACAAGAAAACTTTTAGGTGAAACAAAATTCATTACACTTGTTGGTGAACATGAAAAAGTTAATTTTTTAATGGAAATAATAGAAAAAGATATTGATGAAACAAAAATAGAATCTTTAAATGAAGAATTAGAAAAAATTTCAAATTATATCAGAGAAAAGCAAGAAAGAATTTTAAAAGAAAAAGACTTTGAATTTTTAAAAAATATTGCAGAAATATTAAGAAATCAACAAGTAAGAGTAGGAGATGGGGTAGTACTTGCAAATCCTGTATTTAAAGTAACTTATCAAGATGAAAATAAAAAACAAGTATTTTATTTTCTTACAAAAGATGCAGCAGAGAAATTTATAGAAACTAACAAAATATGGGCAGAAAGTTTAACTACAGAAAAAATATCTTCTAATGATGAAAGAAGAAAAGAAAATATATTTAATGTTGAAAGAAATCAAAATTTAGAGTTGGAGCAGTTGCTAGAAATAATAAAAAGAAACTTTTAATTAAAAATAAGGAAGATTGTACTTCCTTATTTTTGATTTTGTAAATATTCAATTATAATAGTAAAAAAGTATTTTGGTGCAATTAATTCTTGATTATAGATATGAAAAAAGGAGCGCAAAAGTTCAGTCGAAATATGATTATTCATAACATCTATGGAACTTCTGATACTCCTTTGTATTTTATTAACGCTAATATTGTTTTTCTTCGATACTCTATGATATAAGTCCTCAATTCGACACAATAACATTGGTTCATTGTAAGCAATGTTTATTGCATCTATTAAATATATTGTACCCCTTGAATATAAATTAAATTTTAATTCTAAAAGTAACGACTTTAATTTAGTTTGAGATAATTCTTCAGGAACTTTAGAAATATCTTTAATTATAGATAAAACATCATCTAAATTCGTTGGCTTTGGCATAATTCTATATACTTTTGCAGTATTATATAATTCATGCATTAATGAATAATTACCACTAATAACAATTATATTACATTTATTTTTTTCCTCAGAATCTTTAGATATTTGATTAATAACTTCTAAACCATTTAATTTAGGCATATCTAAATCCAAGATTAATACATCTGGTTTTAATGCCATATACATTTCTATTGTTTTTTCTCCATCTTCTGTTTTAGAAATTATATTGATATTTTTATCTTTGGTTAGAAATTTACAATACATTGAACTTATTTCAATGTTATCTTCTGCAATCATAACTTGTATCATTCGACTTCCTCCCACAAATTATTATGAATATTACAAAAAATACTGTCTGTTTTATATTGTTAACCTCTAACTTTTGGCAGTATTATAACACTTTTTCCTTGAAATATCAATGCTTTCGACAAAACTTACCAGTATTTTACATATAAAAGTAGGGAAAAAAGGGGAAATTTAGGGAAATTTTAGTAATAAATTGCAAGTTTAAGTAAAAAATCACATACTAAAGTATAAATTTTATATTATTCAATCAGGACAAAATAGTCTATTATTACGAGGTATAAATTTAAGATACTAATGTTTAAAATCAAGTATACTAATGAATTATATATCAGGCTTTTTAATAGAACTATTTTTGTCTGGAGGTATTATTATGAAATAATCTATTTTATATCTATATAATAATAAAAATAAGTATTTAAATTATACCTCTAATCTATGGATTATTGTGTCCTAGATTGGAGGTAATATTATGAGTGAAATAAGCTACAGCAATGAAGAAATTGTAAAAGCATTTAAATCATTTATCGTTAAAGTTATTGATTATGCTGCAATTGACTTTGCTCGCAAAATTAAAAACAAAAAATATGATGAGGTTTTATTTAGTGAGGCTGTTGATGAAAAAGTGTCGTTATCAAATTATGATAATGACACTTTTTTTGCCGAAAAAATATACAAAATAAGTTCAATAGTTTCAGAGTTAAGTCAGAAAGACAGAAAGATATTTTATTTTATGACTAAAGGAAAAGGAAATAAAGAAATTGCAAAAATTATGAATTTATCAGAAAAAACAATTAGAAATAAAAAAACTCTAATAAGAAATATCATAAAAAAGGAGTTAGAAAAAAATGAAATATGATGAAAAAGATAACCAAGAACTTGTATTGTTAATTAAAAAAGCTGTTCAAGGAAGTTCAAAGGCTAAATTTGAAATTATTTTAATGTTTGAAAATTTAATAAATAAAAAATCTCGAATTAATGGTAATTATTCACAAGAATGTAAAGATTATATAGAAGATAAATTATTTGACGCAATTGAAAAATTTAAGAAAATTTAAAAATTTTTCAAAAAAGTCGGGACATTTTCGATTTTCATTTCGCCTATGTTAAATGAAAGAATAATAAGTCTTTCATTTTATGGATAGTACATTGAAAATTAAATAGATTTTATTAGATCATACAAGAACTGCACTCTAGGTGGGTTAGCAACTATTTAGATTAACAATAAGAATGTTATCTTATTGCGAATGCAGTTTAGGATACTTTTGTACAGTCATAGTTCGAGCGTGAAATTATAAGAGTAGTCCATAATACTTTTATAATGATCCGTCCCAAGCCTTGAGTACAAGTCAGAGTTCTGGCTAGTTGAAATACTAATGTTGCTAGAAACAATAGCAGTCTAATAAATGAAAAAAGAAAAATATATACTTATTGAAAAATAAGTAAAAATGGAGGCAAAAACATGTTAGATATTATTTCAATGACTATATTATTATTTTTATTAATTGGACTACCATTAATATTAATAATTATTGGTGGTAATAAAGATAAAACTAAAGAAGAACAAGAATTTGAACTTGAAGAACAAAGACAATATTTATTAAATTACAATAGAAAAAAAGAAAAATATTCATGGGAACAAGTAATTGCTTATAGCGTCATAGCTTTAAATAATTTAAAACATTCTGCAAATGATATTACTTTAAAAAATATTGAAATGATTATCGAACCTTTAGATAAAATACATACTAAAAAAACAGTAGTAGAATATGCAAAAAAACTAATTGATGAAGAAACTAACTAATAAAACAAAGAACAAGTAAATTAATACTTGTTCTTTATTTTGTTAAATGTATAAAATAAAAATTTGTACATTTGTGAAGAATAAATATCAATGTTAGACTCCAGTAAATAGCAAATATAATTTGCTATTTAGATTTAATAAAGGAGGTACTAACAGATGTCTTTTTTAAAATATCAAAAAGAAAACCCTGAATTTCTTAACAATTATTTAAAATACAAACGATTTATAGAAAGATGTGCAGAAACAACTGTAAACGAATCATATTACGATTTAAGAACTTTATTTAGATACATAAAGATTTATCTTTATGATAAAAAGAAATTAAATACAATTACTAAAGAAGAATTTAAACAAATTACAATTATAACTATTACTATTAACGATTTAAGTAAAATGAACGAATTTGAACTAGAACAATATATAGTTTTTTTAGCTAATATATTAGAAAATGATGTGGCAAGCAGAAACAAAAAATTAGCATCTTTAAAAAGACTATATGAATACTTGGAAACAAATAATTTTATACCAACTAATCCTACCAAAAACATAAAATCTGGTAGAATTTCAAAAAGAATACCAAAATATTTAAATTTAGAAGATAGTAAAAAATTGTTATCAACAACTATAAACTCTGATAATAAAAACAAAATAAGAAATTATGCAATAACCTGTATATTTTTAAATTGTAGCTTAAGGTTATCAGAACTTATCGCTATTGATTTAACTGACCTAAAAATTGATTCTTCAGAGCAAACCATTAGAATAAATGGAAAGGGGAACAAACAAAGAATATTATATCTTAATGAGGCAGTATGTGAAGCAATAAAGTTATATTTAGAAATAAGACCTACTCTTGATAAAAGTTATATAGATTATAATGCTTTATTTTTAAGTAATAGAAAACAAAGATTATCTAAACGATCAGTGCAAACAATAATTAAAGAAGAATTACAAAGTGCTTTTAACGAAGATTATAAAAAATATCATACTCATACTTTACGACATTCTGGAACATCATTATTATACAATGAGAATGATATAGATATTTTTATATTAAAATTAATTTTAGGACACAAAAGTCTTGCAGCAACAGAAATATATACTCATGTATCAAGTAAAAAATTAAAAAATATTATGGAAAATTTTACAGTATCATGTATTATTGAAAGAATGGAGGAAAATAATGAATAAGAATAATATGCCACAATTTATAAATGATTTAATAAATTATCTTATTGGAATCAAGAACTTATCTGCCATATATGTTAAGAATATGGTTATTACAATAGAACAGTTTTTAGAATTTATAAATACTCATAAATTTAAAAACAAATATGATAAAATCGAAAAATTTACTTTAAACGATTTAAGAACAATTACTAATAGTGATATATATAATTTTATATTTTTTCTTGCTGAAAATCACTATAAACCTAATTCAAGAGTTGTAAAGACAGATCATTTAAGAACCTTTTTTAATTACTTATTTACTATAAAACATACTATTTTTAAAGAACCTTTTAAAAAGATTAAATGTGAAAGAAAAATAGAACAGAAATTACCAAATTATTTATCATTAGAAGAAAGTCAAAAAGTACTAAATTCATATAATAATAGTATTTATAAAAATAGTATAAAAATTAAAGCTATACTTCATTTATTCTTCAAAGAAAGATTACAGATAAATGATATTGTGAATTTAAATATTGATGATTTTAAAGATTCAAATAAAAATATAGCAAACGAAATTAAAGAATATATTGAAATTAGAAAAAATATGAAAGTAAATTCAAATGCTTTATTTATTAATAATAGTAATAAAAGAATTAGTAGATATTCAATTTCAAATATAATAAAAGAGCCATTAAAAGAAAAATTTGATAAAATAGAAATTAATAAATCTTCATTATTTATAAAAAATTTGTCGGATAAAGATATTGATTGTTTATTAAATAACTATATTTTAAATGCTAAAAAAACAGATGTTAGAAATAATGCCATATTACATTTATTTTTAAATTGTGGATTAAGATTGTCAGAAGTTTCAAATTTAAATATCTCTGATATTGATCTAAAAGAAAATAAATTTAAGATTATAGGCAAAGGCAACAAAGAAAGAATTGGATATTTAAATGAAAAAACAAAACTTGCATTAGAAGAATATTTAAAATTGAGAAATGAAATGAAAGTTAAATCAGAAGCATTATTTTTAAGTAATTATAATAAAAGATTAAGTAATACTAGCATAAAAAGAATAGTTCAAATAGCATACTTATTATCAAAATTAGATGAAAAAAAATATTCTGCTCACACATTAAGACATACATGTGCAACATTATTATATCGAGCTGGAATTCATATAAAGACAATACAAGCAATATTAGGGCATGTACGAATAGATACAACAGAAATATATACTCACTTATACAATAAAGATGTTGAAGATGCAATGCTTGGGCATCCACTGTCAAAATTTAAAATAAAAAATGCACTGGCATTTGTGTGCTAAATAAAATAGAAAGGAGAAATAAAGATGAACAACGGTATTTTTAATAAAGAAAATATAAAATCAGTAGAATTAAATTTATTAGATGGACAAGTAGAATTGATATTAAGGTCATTAGAATTATATTCGTATAATCTTGAATATATGTTAAATAGTTCAGATGTATCAGATAATTTAAGACAAGAAAAATTAGCCTTAATTAAATATACCTACGAAAATATACTAACATCACAAGCTGAACAAGTGAACGGAAAAGAAAATAATGCAGAAAATATACCATCTCTAGGTAAAAAACTTATAAAAGACGGAAAAATCATTAATATGATGACAAAAGAAAATGCTATATAATTTTTAGAATACTGGAAAATAAGGCAGAGTAGGAGAGAGGGACATAATTTAATATAATGATATTTCAATAATTAATTAAATAAAATAATAAAATTGAAAAATTAATTTATAATAAAAAATGAATTTATTATATAAAAATTAAATTTTAACATTAAAATATAAAAAAACATTTTATAATTTAAAATTTTAAAATTTTGTGCAAAGTTTAAAATTAATTCTGTAAAAAATCATAAATCGAACATTTGTTGTTTGATAAAAAATAATGAATTGATTTAAAAATTTTTATAATTTATCTATACTAATAATTTATAATTTAAAAGCTTAAAAATCGTTTTTAAGGAATTTTATATAAAAAGTCATAAAGTTAATCATTAAATAGAATTTCTATTTTAAAATCAAAATTTGCAAAAATATCGACTTACGAGAATCGATTTTAAGCCATTTTAATATTTAAGTAATATAACTTGTTGTCTAAATATTAGCTAATAATTGATATAAGTAGGTTTCGAGAGTTTTTATAAACGAAAATCTATAAAAATACTACTATCTGCAAAAACATCAAAAAGTGCCAAAAAAACGACGCACGAGAATCGATTTTAAGCCATTTTTAAAAAAGAGGCATATAGTTTGTTGTCTGCAAAATAAGGTAAATTTAGAGATATAAGGGTTTTGGAGATTTTTTAAAAAAATTATAGATATAAATATAAAATTATAAATGAAAATTTAATATGAATATAAATTTATATATAAATTATAAATTAATAATTATGACGAGCCACGAAAATCAAATTTAAGACGATTTAATAATAAAGTAATATAGTTTGTTGAATAATAATTAGCAAAAGTGTTATAAAAGGCAGTATTATCAATAGTTCAAGGGGACACCGTATATGGATGTCTATATTTTTACTCCTATTCCGTTTTGCACAAAACTTTGATTTTGCGCAAAGTTGTATAAAATAAAATAGGCCATATAATCTTGTAAACTACTCCTCTTTCTCTACTATTTTTTAAACTTGAAATTTTAGATTAACAATTATCATTTTAAATTTTGATTAATTATTTATGACTTAAATAAATTTATCTATTTCCTTTTATCCCTTTATATAAATTTATTTTAATTAAAATATTTTAATAATAAATTATTATATAAATTTAAAATTATAGTATTACTTCTCTCTCCTATTCCTTATAAGTATTGAAAGATGATTTTTTACATATTTATTATTTATGAAAAAAATATTGGTGAATAAAAAAGTAAGACTATACCGACTCCAGAGAGTTAGCACAGTCTTGGTGAGATCATCTTTTGATTTGATAGATAAAAATGTCATGGTGCGGTGGTGCGATTTTGAAACCGATTTTCCGCCAAAATGCCTGGGCGCCTTGTAGATGAACGGGACACTGCAATCGTATGGTAGATACTCCGTGTTTGGAGAATTCTTTTTGCAATTGCTGGAAATATGTTCTTCCTAACCCTTTTCCTTTATCATGAACTGTAAATTCCACGATATCGCAATTGGCTTCTTTATAGACAATATATGAAAAGCCATTAATCCTTCCATTTGTCTCAAAGAAGTATACCGCTTGATTAGGGTCGTTTATAACTTCCAGAAATTTCTCTTCAGTCCATAAGAATTTAGCAGCGTTTATTCGCATCATCAGCTTAGCGTACGGAGGCAATTCTTGTCCCTTTCCGATTAGGATGCTGTATTCTGTTTGTAGAAAAACTTTTTGATACACAGCATAGGAACCAGACTTTGAGGTTGCCCGTATAAGACGGTATGCCATACTCTCACCCCTTTGTTTTTTGATGATCTATAAAAGTATAACACATTTTTTATAAAAAGTCTATAAAAGCTAAAAAACGCTAAAATACAGTAATGAAGTTATATTACTTTTTTCTAAAAACGTCTTAAAATCGATTCTCGTGCGTCATTTTTTGAAATCTTTGAAAATAAAGGCTTTCAGAGATTATTATATAGAAAATTAATAAAAAATATGGAAGTTTGCATAAAAAATAAGATGTTTATATTTTTAATAATAAAAAAAGATAAATGTAAATATTACACTTATCTTTTTTATATATTATTCCATTTTAGTTTCAATTTTTTCTTCAATAATTTCTTCTTCAGGAGCTAAAATAAATCCTGTAGCAATCCATCTTGTTTTATGAGCACCTGTACTATCAATTGGATCATTTATCATTTCACCATTTATGGCCATAACACTAGAAGTACCACCATCTAAATTAGCTGCATTATAAGCACCATAATTTTCCATAATTTCAATTAAGTCATCCATGTCAGCACCCATCATTCCAGCACGTCTTCCATCTAAAACAAGGAATAAAACTATACCATCTTGTCTTTGGCCAATAGCTGTACGAGGAGCATCGCCCCAGCCACCATTTCCTAAAACTTCTGATGAAACACCATCTACAATAAGGAATGGCCCGAATGTAACACAATCTCTAATTCCCATAGATTGAACTTGAGACAAACTATATTTTCCTAAAACAAGTTTATCATCTTTAGTGAAACCAATAATTCCACCAGCACCATTATATGAAGCTTGTGTTTTTAATTCTCCATTTGAAATTGTTATTCCAAGAGGAGTAGAACCATTGCTATTAAAATTAGGATCAACAAATCCACCACCATTTATTGCAACTAAAGCATTGTGGTCTTTAGCCATATCTACTAAATATTCACCACGAGAACCTAGTTTTGAAGTAACAACTGTATGAACTCTTGATGGATCATAGATTACAGCTAAATACCCTTGATATCCATCACCTTTAATTTCGATAATTTTATAGTCATCATTATTAGGGTCTTTTTCCAAAACTTGTCTTTCATATTCATTTGCATATACTATTTCTTCTGGTTCTTCTTCTTCATAATCTTTAATTTCAATTAAATCTGGATTAGAAGGGGTACTTGATTCAATTACTCTATTTCTACTTAAAATATGATCAATTGTTTGGTCATCATAAAACCAAGTTGCAAAATATTGATGATTCATAGTAGTCATAGCTGTTGTTACAAGCCAATCTCTAAAACCATTCCATGGTCCATATAGTAAGAATAATCCTGTACACATTCCAAGTATACCAAAAATACATATTATTATAAAAAATATTTTTAGTTTTTTATGTTCTTTTTTCTCTTTTTTTGCTTTTTTATCTTCAATTCTTGTTCTTTTTTGTTTAATTTCTTTGTTTTCTTCTTTCATTTTGAACTCCTAATTAGTTATTTTTATTCAAAGAAATCAATTTTAATCTTTGAATAAAGTCATCATTTGTTTTTGTTTTCATTATTTCATTTAATAATTTTTCAGTCATTTCAGCTGTTCCTAAGTTAGAAATAGCTCTTCTCATGGCAAAAATAGCATTTAATTCTTCTTCAGATAACAATAAATCTTCACGTCTAGTACCTGATTTATTAATATCAATAGCAGGGAAGATTCGTTTCTCAGATAAATTTCTATCTAAATGAACTTCCATATTACCAGTTCCTTTAAATTCTTCGAATATAACATCATCCATTCTGCTTCCAGTATCAATTAGAGCTGTTGCTAAAATTGTTAAACTACCAGCATTTTCAGTATTTCTAGCTGCACCGAAAAAACGTTTTGGTTTATGTAATGCGCTTGGATCAAAACCACCTGATAAAGTTTTTCCAGAAGAAGGAATAACTAAGTTATATGCTCTAGCAAGTCTTGTTATACTGTCTAATAATATAACTACATCTTTATGTTGTTCAGTTAATCTCTTAGCTCTTTCAAGAACCATTTCGGCTACTTTTACATGATGTTCTGGTTGTTCATCAAAAGTAGAATAAATAACATCGCCTTTTATAGAGCGTTTCATATCTGTAACTTCTTCAGGTCTTTCATCAATTAAAAGAACTATTAGATTTACTTCTGGATTATTAGTAGTAATACTGTTAGCTATTTTCTTTAAAATAGTTGTTTTACCAGCTTTTGGTGGAGCAACAATCATTCCTCTTTGGCCTTTTCCTATAGGTGATATTAAATCCATTAATCTCATTGTATATTCATTTGAATTAGTTTCTAATTTTAATTTTTTGTTTGGATAAATTGGTATAAGTTCATCAAATTTTTTTCTTTTCATAGCATTTTCAGGATGTTCGCCATTTACTTCACCAACATAAATTAATGCAGGAAATCTTTCACCTTCTTTTGGTGTTCTTTTTATACCTTTAATTCTATCTCCAGTATCTAATTTAAATCTTTTAATTTGAACAGGTGAAACATATACATCTTTTGCAGTAGATAAGTAGTTATCACCCCTTAAAAAGCCATATCCATCTGGTAATAATTCTAAAATTCCTTCTACATATTGATCATTTTCACTTGTTAAATTATAACGCTGATTATTATCTAATTCAATGTCAGTATTTTCTGTTGAATTGCTATTTAAAGGCTTTTCATTTTTAGAACTAGATATAGCTTCAATTAATTCACTTTTTTTAAGTTTTGAAACATTTTCTATTTCTAAATCTTTTGCAATTAGACGCAAATCTGTTACTGTTTTGTTTTCTAAATCCATAAAAAACTCCTTTTATTTATATTAAATTTTAATTATTTTTGGAAAATATTTGAATTAATTTTAAGAAATAAATATAATTAATGATAATTTTTTTAAAATACTATAAGACTAAAATTGGTAGTATTTCAAATAGATAATTAATTTATAAGTTTAAATTAATTAGTATAGAATAAAATTCTATACTAATTAGTTTCCTTGAACAATATATACTCTTTCATTAGGATAATACATATCTAATTTTTCTCTAGCTTGTTCTTCGATAAATTCAGGAGAATTTATACTAGCTTCTTTTTCTTTTAATTTTTCTTGCTCTTCTAATAAAGTAGAGATTTGAGAAGAATGATAACTCTTTTGAGAGTTATATTCGTTTAGTTTAGTTTGTTGATTAATAACAATTATTGCTGTATAAACAATTATAATCAATACTACTATTTTAAAAAATTTTTTTGACTTTAATAAGTTCATTGGTATCTCCTTAAAATTTATCTATCTAATTAATATATTCTATGTTTTTCTTAATTTTCCCTTTATTTTCTTTAAAAAATGTTTATTTATAAACTTGTACGGTAAAAATATTATATTAATAATAAAGTTTAAAAATCTTAATATTCCCTTTACAATTAACGAAATTATTATAACACACTGTTTACTTATTGTCAAAGAATAAATGGTTATACCTAATATTAGAGCCAATAACATATATAGTCTAATTTCACCATTAGAGAATATTAATAGAGTTCTAAAAAATAAGAAACCAGAAATACTTAAAAATATGATATCTTGAATTAAAACTAATAAATTAGTAAATTTTATACTCTTTCTTATGCCTCTAAAAATATCAAAGATTAAATTCAAAAAGATTCCTAATAAAAAGAATATACAAAATAAATTGCTTTGTGAATAAATATTCATATATACTCCTTATTTAAATATTTTTCCTAAAAAGTTAGAACCTTTTTTATTTATATCATTTACATCAGAATAGCTCATACTATTAATAGTTCCATCAATAGTAACTTCAGCTATATCAATATTTAATTTATTAATTCTTAAGTTTTCGCCTTTTATTGTAAGTAGTCCGAAGCTCTGTTTCAGTTATTACCATTTGATCATCAAAACTTAAAACATCTTTAACTCCTGATATATTTAATTTTTCTCTGTTTTCTAAAAAAGTATTTTGAATTACATTTATCTTTTTTTCATTTATTTCTAACATAAAAAACCTCCATTTAAAAACTATATACTAAATATATATGTTTATAAATGAAGGTTTATGTTATTAAAATTAAATTTCTTTTATAAATTTATTATGGATTGCCACCATAGCTTTATTTGCATATTTTGTATCTACTAATACAGATATTCTAATTTCTGATGTAGTTACTAAATGCATATTAATATTTTCTTCATATAAAGCTTCAAACATGTCAGCCGCAACACCTGGCTTGTTCGCTATACCAAGTCCGATAATAGATACTTTTGATAAATCTTCAGAATGTAGAATTTCTTTAGCATTTAAAATATTTTGATTTATTTCTAATACTTTTAAAGCTTTTTGTAAATCATTTGAATTAATAGTAAATGTTATATTTTTTGAAACATTTTCACCAGATGCTTGCATAATAACATCAATACTAATGTTTTCTTTGGCTAACATTCTAAATAATTCAGCTGTTTTTCCTATTTTATTTTCCATTCCTACAATTGTTATTTTAGAGATATTATCATCTTTAGCAACACCATTAATAACTAAGTTTTCTAAAGAACCTTTCTCAGAGATTAGAGTACCAACACTATCTTTTTCAAAAGTAGATTTTACATATATTGGAACATTAAACTTCTTCCCTATCTCTACACATCTATTATGAAGTACTTTTGCTCCAGCACTTGCCATTTCTAACATTTCATCATATGAAATATTATTAAGTTTTTTTACATTTTCAACAATACGAGGATCTGAAGTAAATACTCCATCAACATCAGTATATATATCACATCTATCAGCTTTTAAGCTTGATGCTAAAGCTACAGCTGTTGTATCAGAGCCTCCCCTTCCAAGTGTTGTTATATTATAATTTTCATCTATACCTTGAAAACCAGCAACAACTACTACATTATCACTGTTTAATAAATTTGTTATTATTTCATTATTTATATATCTAATTCTACCATTTCCATAAATACTGTTTGTTATTATTGGAACCTGCCAACCAGTTAAAGAAATGGCTTTACATTCTTTTTTATTTAACATCATAGAAAGTTTTGCTATTGTTATTTGTTCTCCAGTTGAAACTAAAACATCATGTTCTCTTCTTGATGGAGAATCGGTAATTTCTTTTTCTTCTAAAATTAATTTATCTGTTGTTTTTCCTTGTGCAGATACTACTACAACAACTTGATTTCCCTTCTTTTTTTCGTTAATAATTTTTTCAGCAACTAATTCTAATTTTTCTGTAGTTGCAACAGAACTTCCTCCAAATTTTTGTATAACTATTCCCATGTAGTTACCTCTTTATTTTAAATCACATAACATTATTTAATTAAATACATTGTTATTTCTTTATTAATATTATATAAAAATTATATAATATCTGTGAATTATCTTATCATAATTCTTTAATTTAGACAATATTGAATATTGTTTTTAACCAATATATCTTTTTACCTCAATTTTTTCTTTTACAAGTCTTTGAAATAAATTTGCATCATCAATTGTTCCTATTATAGCTGCATAATGTGTTGGTATAGCAATTTGAGGCTCTATTGTATTTACAAGAGATGCTGCTTCTTTTGCATTCATTGTATATACTCCACCAATCGGAACAAATGCTACATCACAAGATACTTTCTTTGCTTCTGGAGTTAAATCTGTATCTCCAGTTATATAATAATGTACATCATTAATTTCTAATATATATCCTACCCAATTATTTTCAAATGGATGATATTGTTTTTCTAAATTATATGAATTTACAGTTTCGAAAGTTATATCTAATACAGAATATTGTTTGTTTGGAACTACAACTATTATGTTTGATTCATTAAATCCTAATTTATAAGCTTGTGTTAAACAATCTTCAGTTATGACTAATATAGTATCATCTTTTTTTATTTTTAAAATATCTTCTTCAGAAAAATGATCATAGTGTGAGTGTGTGCAAAATATTATATCTGCATCATGAAAATCTTCGTTAACTTTATATGGATCTACATATATAATATGTTTTTTGTTAATCTTTATACTGCTATGATATAAAACATCAATTCCTGTTAGCATATTATCCCCCTATTTATTTATACTACATTAAAACTATATCATACTTGCTTTTGATTTTCAATACCTCTAGTTAAAACTTCAAGTTTATGTATTATAAAAAGAAAAACGTGTTAAATTAAATTAACACGTTCATATATTTATTATCTCATTCTTTTTCTAATAAAAGCTATTATAATTCCTATTAAAATTATAATTATTGGTATTATAAATACTATAAATTTAACAACATTGTCTTGTTGAGCTGTCGCTGTAAATGTTGATATTTCAATATTTTTATGAATTTCTAAAACATTTTCTTTTTCTGATAAATATTTAAAACAATTCATAGTAAATTCCATATTTCCATTATAAGAAATTGGACGATCTTGAATTAATGAATCACCATCAGCTAAGAAAGTATCGTTACCAACAATTATTAATTTAGATGATATTTCTGGTTGTTCTTCTGTTTCTGTTTGAATTGTTTTAGTTAATATTCTACCAAAAACGTATACATTTGGTTTTAAAACATCTAAGTTTGGAGCATTATTATAATCAGCATAATTTAAAATATTATAAGTTTTTGTAGATGTAAATAATAATTCTTGTGGTGTAACATTTAGCTCTTCAATTTTATCATAATTAACATTTATTGCTTGAACCATTGAGAATATTGATGCATATTCTATTTCACTTGTTATTTTTGTAGCAGAAGAATAATTTGGTAATAATACCATTGGTGCAGCTTGATTTGAAATTGCATAATAATTACTTGGATTTGTGTCATATAACATACCATCTTGAATACTTACAGCATACAAATCTAAAACTGATTGTAAATTTGGAAATTGGCCTTCTCTATCAAAAGTAACCATTGCAACCATCATATTTCCACCATTATTTATATATTTTTTAATAACTTCTGCTTCATTTACAGTATAATCAGCAGTTGGTCCTAATATTGCTAAAATATCACAATCTGTTGGTATTTCAGTTGCTGAAAACAAATTCACAAATTCATATTCATATACAGAAAGTTCTAAATAGTTTAATAATTGAGATATTTCATCATCTTTGAATTCTCCATGACCTGAAACAAAATATATTTTTGGAGGATTTTCATCTGTAACTTTGACAATGGCATTTGTTAAAAGTTCTTCTGTAACATCTATAGGTTGAACAATACCATTTACATACTCAGATGTTTCAAAATCATATACAGATAATGATACATCGGCAATATCTGATACAACAACAATTTCTTTATAGATTCCCATATTATATTCTGTAATAATATCATAATGAGTTGTTTCTGTTACAATTTCATATTTTATATTTGGATTACATGCAGTATATTGTTTGAAAAAATTAACATATTTCGAATTTTCATCATATCCATAAATATATATTGTTACTTCTTTATCAATATTTTTAATAATATCTTTAGATGTTTGACTTAAAGTATAATGTTTATTTTCTGTTAAATCTATTTGTACTAAATCATTTTTATTAGCCCACATATTTATGGCAATAAAAGCACAAATAATAATTAATATAAGTAATATTGTTTTTAACTTATCCCCTATTATACCCTTTCTTAATTTTATAGAAAGTTTTTCGCCAAATGAAACTTTTCTTTCTTCAAGATTTTCAATTTTTTCTAATTCTTTTTTCATCTCAGCCCCTCCTATTTAACACTTTTTCTTCTTTGTAAAACTATAATTGTAAGTAGTATAAATAGAGCTGTAAAAGATACAAAATATACTACTGTATCTAATGCAATTACTCCAACTGCAAATTTGTCAAACATATATATTAAAGAAATGCTTTCAAAAAATGCATTTATATTTGGTAAAAACATTAATGCAATAAGAACACCAACAGTTAAAACACATGCGATAATTTGATTTTCTGTTATACTTGAAATAAACATACCAAAAGATGCATATGATATACTTAATAAAAATGTTCCTAATAATGTAGCTAATGCTATTTTTAAATTTGGCTTTCCAAAATGATTAAGTATTGCAAAATGTACTAAAGTACATGCAAGAGTTAATAATATTATAATTAGAGCTGCAATAAACTTCCCTAAAACAACAGAGATAAGACTTCTTGGTGAAGTTAATATTAATTGTTCAGTTCCATTTTTTCTTTCTTCTGCAAACATTCTCATAGTTAATATTGGTGTTATAAAAGTAAGAATTGTAACTGCATCAGCAAATACATATTCAAAATTCAAATAACGAGATTGATATATTCCAACAAAGAAAATTATTCCAAACATTAGCATGAATAATCCTATAAAAATATATCCAATTGGAGTCAATAAATAACTCTTTAATTCTTTTTTTATAATAGCTAACATTATTCATTTCCTCCTTTTCTTTCTTTTGATTTTTCTTCTTTAGCTTTTTGTTTAACTTCTTTTTTTAATTCTTTTTGAGCTTTCTTTTCTTCAGTTTCTTTTTTTAGTTCTTCAAGCTCTTTTTCATATTGCATTTGTTTAATTTCTTTATAACTATATTCTGGACGATTTTCTACTAATTTTATAAAAGCATCTTCTAAACTACGCTCTTCTTTTTTTAGTTCTAAAACTAAAATATTATTTTCAGCACATAGAGTAGCTATTTTCTTTCTTAAATCAGTATTAGTAGAATTTACTTTTAATATTAATTCATATGTTTTAGAAGAATCTTCATTTGTTTTGATTAATTTATTAGTTTCTACATCTTCTAATTTTATTATTATTTCTTCAAATTTATTTTCTGAATCATCAACAGTAATATTTATAATAGGTTTTGTTTCAGTTGATTTTTCAAGATTTTCAGGAGTATCTATAGCAATAATTTCTCCTTTATCAATGATAATTACTTTTTCACAAATTTGACTTACTTCTGATAAAATGTGTGAACTTAAAATTACAGTATGTTTTCCTTTTAAAGATTTAATTAATTCTCTAATTTCTTTAACTTGTTTAGGATCTAAACCAACAGTAGGTTCATCTAAAATTAATATCTCAGGATCTCCAACTAAAGCTCCTGCTAAACTAACTCTTTGTTTGAAACCTCTTGATAAATTTTTAGTAAGTCTGTTTCTTACTTTATCAAGACCTGTTTCCATTATAGCTTTTTCTATAGCAGCTTTCTTTTTATTATGAGGAATTAATTTTAAATCAGCCATATATGAAATGAATTCTTTTACTGTTAATTCATGATATAAAGGTGTTCCCTCTGGCATATATCCAATTAATTTCTTTACTTTTTTAGGTTTGACATCAACATCATAACCATTAATTATTATTTCACCTTGAGAAGGCTCAATAAAACCAGTAAGCATGTTCATTGTTGTTGTCTTACCTGCACCATTACGACCTAAAAAACCTACAATTTCTCCATCTCTGATGTCAAAATTAATGTTTCTTACAGCGTAAAAATTACCATACTTTTTGCTAACATTTTTAACTTCTATCAAAGTTTTGTCCTCCTTAATATATTTATTTGATTTTATATTTATGAACTTAAAATAAACTTAAAATTAAAGTTTTGCTATTAAAGCTTTAATCTTTATTCCTTGTTCTGTAAACATTTTTTCATGCTCAGTTTCAATATTAGTTTCAAAAATTGGTTCTGAGTGTAAATCATAAGTTTTAGTAACTATATTGAATCCTGCTTCATTGAAATATTCTAAAGATGCTTCAAATAATTCATCATCATCTGTTTTAAAATATATTTCACCTGTTTTATTTAAGAATTTTTTATAATTTTCCAATTGTCTTGTATGAGTTAATCTTCTTTTGTTGTGTTTCGCTTTAGGCCAAGGATTACAGAAATTTATATAAATTCTATCTACCTTATCATTTTCATCAAATACATCTAAAATTCTTTCAGCATTTGCTCTAATAAGAAATAAATTAGAAATTTTTTTATTAATTTTATTATAAGCCTCTTCTATATTTCTTTTTGAAAGTCCTAACATTGCTTCTATCATATCAATAGCAATATAATTAATATTTAAATTAGAACTTGCAAGAGTTGATATAAATAAACCTTTACCACAACCTATTTCTATATGTAAAGGATTATTCTCTTTAAATTTGCTTTTCCAAGTTCCTTTATGTCCTATTTCAGGATTATCAATATAGAAAAATGCTTCTTCTAATTCTTTTTGAGCCCATTTTTTTCTACGAATTCTCATATATCCTCCAATTAAATTTATTTAGCAATTATTCTAGCTTGAGCACTATAAGTGTCTCTCGATAATTTTTCTCTTTTTACTTCTATACCATTTTGTCTATATACTTTATAAGAATCAACTACATATCCTTTAGCTCCACTTTGTATAACTGTACCACTTCTGTATCCAGTATTTCTTCTGTATTCTGTAGAATATGGTATAGATTTTATAACTTCTGTTTCTATTGAAATATTATATTCATTATCAGTAGCAAGTCCATATATTGAAACTGTAGCTACACCATTTTGAACAGATGAAACTATTTTTATAGGATAATCTCTAGAATTTTTAAATTTAAAATCTGTACTTCCCCATACAACAGTTGCATCTTCTCCTCCATCTACATATGATGGTATAAACATATGATTTCTTCTATATACAATTTCTAAATCAGCGAATATAACAGCATCATATAATGTACTAGTTATTTGACATATTCCTCCACCTAATCCATTTGTTACCATGCCATCAGAAAACATTGCTGCATCCTTGTAACCAGCAGCTCTTGTTCTTTGTCCTACAACTTGATTAAAAGAAAAAGTTTCACCTGGCATTACAACTGTGCCATTAATTTTATTTGATGCTAGTCTTAAATTTGTTGTTCTATTTGGATTATTTACATAGTTAGTTGAAAAAGCAGAAAGCTTGTTCGGAAAAGCATCTAATCCTAAATCTTTAACTGTTGTGGTTGGATTTGTATATTCAAGTGCTATTCTATATTCTGATGCTTCACCACTATCTATTAGTGCTTGAGCATGCTCTGTATTAAAATTAACACCTGTTTGCTCAACATATATAGTGTAAGGGTTTGTAGTGAAGTATGCATTTTGTACTTCTCTATATATATCATTATGTATTGCTACTATATCCATTTTATCAGGATATGTTGTATAAGTTGGAATATCAAGTTTTGCTTGACTATAGCTTATATCTTGAAGAGAGCTTAAAATGATTTCTTTTAGTTTGGTTTTATATATTCCAGCGCCATTTTTTCCTGTTGTTATTACAAGTTCATTATTATCAATATAATAACTACCTTGTTCTACTTGATCAGGAAGTGAAATTTCTAAGAAATCTATATAATCATTTAAAGCTTGTTCATTGTATTTTAAAACTGGTTCTATATCAATTTTATTCATAAGTACACTAGCATATTCTGAAACATTAGTAAAAAAACCTTTATTTCTTCCTACATTATAAGCATAATTAACTGCTGCATCTACATCAAAATAAGCTTCAATTTGTGATACTTCTACATTGTATTCATAATCTTTGTATTTGAATACAACATAATCAGACATAACTTCATTTAAATATGCTTGTATTGTATTTTTAGCTTCTTCTTTTGTCATTTCAGATACTTCTACACCTTTAATAAATACACCAGCTTGTATTTTACCATTAGATATATGAGTATAATACCAAGTAGTAATTAAAGCTGTTAGTATACCTAAAAATATTGCGATTAATATTATATAAATAAATAAGACACTATTTTTTATTTTTCCCATTTACTTTGACCTAAATTCTTAAGAAACCTATTAATATAGACTTCATAAGTTTAACTTTCTTTTAATCTATTTTATTTTTTACAATACTGTAATCTCCGTCATCACTATCATCAGATAATAACATAAAAGCTGTAGCAATTGGTCTTGTTCTATGAGCACCTGAACTAGCTACAGGGTCATTGATTAATTTGTGATGTACTGTAAGTCCTGAAGAAGTTCCTCCATCTAAATTAGCTGCATTCCAAGCTCCGTAATTTTGGAAAATTTCAATTAAATCTCCATATGTAGCACCTTTGCTTTTTGCTGTTCTTCCATTAATTGCTAAAAATAAAACAATTCCATCTTTTCTTTGAGCTATTGCACTTCTTGGTTGAAGTCCTCCTCCACCGTTTCCTTTAACTGAAGCTGCTTCTCCATTCATTATTAAGAAAGGACCAAAGCTTGCACCATCACGAATATTTTCGTTTTTCGTTTGTGTAGCAGAGAATTTACCTAAAACTAATTTATGATCTCTGTTAAACCCTATAACACCACCTGAATTTGTATAAGGTGTAGTTGATAAAAGTTCTCCATCTTTTATCGTAATACCAGCTGGAATTCCTCCTGTTCCTTCCCAATTTTCATCTGCATATCCACCAGCATTTATTGCAACTAAAGCATCATTTTGTTCAGACATAGTAGTTAAATATTGACCATAATCTCCTAATTTATTTGATGTAGCTAAAACAATTCTAGATGGGTCATATATTACTGCCATAACTCCATCAAATCCGTCTCCCTCAATTTTTATTATTTTATAATCATTGTTTTCAGGATCTCTTTCTAATATTTGTCTTTCATATTCATTTGCATATGTAACTTCTTCTGATACTTCAGTATCTATAACAATTTCATCAGTATTTGTACTTCCAACTACTTCAATTACTTTATTTTTATTTAAACAATCATTAATAGTACTTTCATCATAAAACCAAGTTGCAAAATATTGATGGTTCATAGTAGTCATTGCTGTTGTTATAAGCCAATCTCTAAATCCATTCCAAGGACCATATAATATAAATAATAATACTGAACAACCTATAATTCCTAATATACAGCAAATTATAAAAAATATTTTTAGTCCTTTTCTTTCTTTTCTATTAGGTCTTTCTTCTCTATTTGAATATTTATAATCTCTTTTTTTAATTTCTCTATCTATACTAGTAGCTCTTCTCAATTTTTATTTTCCTCCTAATTATTCCTTTGTAAATTATTTATTATTTTGAGTTATGTTTTGTTTTAAATATGCAATCATAAAATCGTTTATATCTCCATCCATAACAGCTTGTACATTTCCTGTTTCAAAATTTGTTCTATGATCTTTTACTAAAGTATATGGACAAAATACATATGAACGAATTTGACTTCCCCACGCTATATCTTTTTGAACACCTTTTAAATCTTCAATTTTTTCTTTATTTTCTTTTTCTTTTAAATCTAATAATTTTGATTTAAGCATTCTCATTGCTGTTTCTTTATTCATTGTTTGTGAACGTTCTGATTGACAAGATACGACAATATTAGTTGGAATATGTGTTATTCTTACAGCAGAATCTGTTTTATTTATATGTTGTCCTCCAGCACCAGAAGCTCTATAAGTGTCAATTCTTAAATCTTCCATATTTATTTCTATTTCAATATCATCAGTTATTTCTGGTAAAACTTCAGCTGATGCAAAAGAAGTATGTCTTCTTCCTCCACTATCAAATGGTGATATACGAACTAATCTATGTACACCCATTTCACTTTTCATATAGCCATAAGCATAATCACCGCTTATTAAAAATGTTACACTTTTAATTCCTGCTTCTTCACCATCTAAATAATCAAGTTCTTTAATAGTAAAACCATTAGATGATGCCCATTTGCCATACATTCTATATAACATTTCAGCCCAATCTTGAGATTCTGTTCCTCCAGCTCCAGGATGAAGTGTTATAATTGCATTATTTATGTCGTATTTACCTGAAAGCAAAGTTTCAAGTTCTAAATTTTCTATTTGTTTAGCAATATCTTTAGAATTATTTAATAGTTCTTTTGAAAGTTCTGAATCATATTCTATAAGTAATAAATTACTCATATCAATTAAATTTTCTAAAGTACTTAAAATTGTTTCATAAGAATTTATTTTCTTTTCTATTTTCTTTATTTGTGAAAAAACTTTATTAGAGTTTTCTCTATCATTCCAAAAATCTTCTTTTTCAGTTTCGATTTTTAGTGTATTTAAAGTTTCTTTTAATGAAGAAATAGATAAAGAATCTTCTAAGTTATCTAATTTAGTTTTTAATTCTTGAAGCAATTTTAAATTTTCTTCTATTTCTAACATATTACCTCCTATATAATTTTATCAAAACCGATATTCCTTTTTAAAATATCTAATGCATTATTATGTCTTGTTTCACCATTCATACAAGCACAATAATCTTTTAATACATAAACATCATATTCATTTTCAAATAAATCAAACGCTGTTTTTAATACACAACATTCTGTATCAATACCACAAAGATATATTTTTGATATATTATTTTCTTTAATATATGTTTTTAATTCCTCTCCTAATGAAGAATATATATTTTTATCTATTACTTTACTTTGTTTTGTATCTATTAAAATTTTTTTATCTTCTTCTGTCATACAACCATTATAATTTAATTTAGTATACCAAATACTATCAGTTGAATTTATAAATCTAGTAAATGCAACATAATCATATTTATTTTCATTTATTAAATTATCAATTTTATTAATTAAATATTTTGTATTTTCATTAATAAAACTTGTTTGTAAATCAATTACTAATAATAAAGATTTCATATTAATATACCTCTTCTAATATTCAAATTTTAAATCAACAAAATTCTTTATTTTTTCGTATTTTATTATATAGTATTTACTGAAAATGTTCAAGAAAAATAAGCAATAAAAAAATTGGAAAAAGCATTTATTTTCTTTCCAATTTCTTATTATCTTTATATTAATTATTTTTAAAGTTTTTCAATTTTTCATAAATAATTTTTGTATATTCTCCTAAATGTTTATTCTCATTAAAAACTTCAGCTTTAAATTTACAAAAATCTTCGAATTCTGATATAGCCAAACTGACATTAGAAGCATTTACTTTATCTTCAAATATTTTTGTAGCAGTATTTATATATCCTCTTACACAACATCCTGCCATTGCTTTAAAATATGATTTTTCGGGTAAATCTGATTTTAAATATAATTCTATTGCTAATTCATCAGTAACTTTTCTAGGATTAGATATAATAATTTTATTTGTTCTTAAGACTCCATGTGGTGCAGATTCACTTGGACAATCAATTACTTCTGCTTCTTCTGGAAGCTCTACATCATATATAGTATCTCCCCTAACTAACCATCTTAATATTTTAGTTTCTGTTGAAAAATTAAATCCTCCCATTTTTTTAGGATCTAATTCATTAGGATTCCAATATTCAGCAATATTTACTTCATCGATTTTATATTCAAAACCAGATGCTCCTGATTTAGTTCCAAACATTACTTTTAAATATTTTTCTTTCATATTATACCTCATAAACTTCAAAATGTTTTTGTTTACTTTCATACTCATAAGTTTCAAAATTTAAAGTACTAACTACTGGATTAATTCTATCTTCTGGCAATTCTATTATCTCTCCATCTTTATCAAGAAAAGCAAAATGTATAGCTTCAGCTTCTATCCAAGTGATATAAGGATTATTTGAAATTTTTTCATAGTTATAGTCATCATCATCCCACCAAACTAAATTATTATTTTCATTTAAATATAATTGCGTACCTGATAACCAATTAAATTCATAATCTTTATCTGTATTAATATTTAGTTTTTTCACATTAATAAATTTAAGAATTACACCTTCATCATGAGTATCATATTCAAAATGAACATCTATAGTATTTTTAGCTAAATCATAATTTATATTAGTTATTCTATAATCATGTAAATTGCAAAACATTTCTAAAATTGTTTCAGCATATTCTGGATTCTTTTTTATTTCATACCATTTTTCCATATCGTTCTCCTATCTATATATTAAAAATAATTTTATGGTAATTTTTTTATTATTTTTTCTATTTGACTTAAAACATCTAAATCTTTTGAAACAATCGCATAAACATAATTATTATAATGAGATATAATAGGACAAGTATATGCATTCATATAATCATACGAAAATTTTTCAGTAATTGTATGATAAGTTTCTCCACCATCATTCAAAGAATCCGCTTTTATTTCTGAATATTCTGGATATTCTGATAAAAAACTATACATATCTATAATATCTTCAGCTAAATAATTTTCAATTAAAGCAATAGTTTCAGGAGATGTATCGCTAACTTTAATTATCGTTAATATAGGTAATTTTGATTCTACTAATTTTTCATTTTCATCGAATGTGTCATTGACTGTTATATTCACCCAATCTAAAGCAATACCATTTTCAGCTAATTTATACAAATAGTACCCATTAGCATATCTATCTTTATAATCACGTGAATCTTCCCAAAACACATTACGTGATGTTTTTTCAAGTTTATTAACATATTCCACTAATTCTTTTCCAGCACTATTATTCAACATTACACTTTTAACATCTTCATTTAAATATTGTATATCTTTAATTGATTTAACTTCATTATTTTTATTTTTATTATAAACATTTTTAATTTTTTCTATCGGTATAGATAAATTAATATTTTGACCATCTATTATTGTCGCAGTATTAATTCCTATTATTTTACCTCTTGAATTAAATAATGCTCCACCACTACTCCCTGATGATATGGGTGCAGTATGTTGTATTGTTTTATCATCTAAAATATTACTTATAATTCCATCACTAACGCTATTTTTAATTCCTAAAGGGCTTCCAATTGCAATAACCTTATCTCCTACATCATATTTTGTAGATATCTTTAAAGGTTTTATTTTATTTTGATTATTTAATTTCAATATAGCAATATCTTCTTCTTGATTATAATAAATAGCTCCATCAATATAAAGTCTTTCATCTGCTTCTGAAATTGCTTCTGCTGAGCTACCACCAGTAATTACATGTGCATTAGTAATTAAAATATTTTTATCAAATACAATAATTCCACTACCCGTTTGAATAATTTTTCCATAATTATCATATACATCAATTTTTACTACTGATTTTCTTATTGTTCCTATGCTCTCACTTTTATTTAGAAAAAATATTACACAAATTAAAATAATAAAAATTATACACATTATTTTTATAAATACATGTTTTTTATTCATTTTATTTTCCCCTTCCTTAATGTCATTATTATATCATTTAAAACACCAAAATAAAAGACACATCATATAAATGCGTCTTTATGTTTTATTGATTTTTACCACAACATTGTTTGTATTTCTTGCCTGAACCACATGGACATGGATCATTTCTTCCAACTTTAGGTCCGTTATTTACTATTGGTTGAGGTTTTGTATCTGATGCAGAATTTACTTTAGGAGCAGATTCTCCTACTTCTATTGCACTTTTATCTAAACCTTCACCTGTTATTCTAACATTACTTTCTCTTTCAAGTTTTATTTCTTTTTTAGCAACATGTAATAAAATTTTTGTTACATCTAATTTAATAGTAGCAATCATTTCATCAAACATATTACCACCTTCAATTCTATATTGTACAACTGGATCTTTTTGACCATAAGCTCTTAAGCCAATACCGTTTTTTAAGCTATCCATACTATCTATATGTTCCATCCATTTTGTATCAACAACTTTTAATATAACAAATCTTTCAAGTTCTTTTATATCTTCTCCAATTTCTTTAACTCTTTCTTCATATCTTGCTAAAGCTTTTTCTTGAAGTTCTTCTATAACAGCTTCAACTGATGGATGTTTTTGATTTAAAGCCTCAATACTTTCTATTCCAAAAGTTGATTTAACTTCATTTAATAGAGCATCTCTACTTAATTCTGGATTCATTATTTCTTCAGTATATGTTGAAGCTACCATTTCACAAGCATCTTTCATCATAGCTAAAACGCTATCTCTCATATCATTTCCATCAAGAACTTCTCTTCTTTGTTTATAGATAATAGATCTTTGCATATTCATAACATCATCATAACTAATAACATGTTTTCTAATACTAAAGTTTCTACCTTCTACTTTCATTTGAGCAGATTCAATTATTTTTGATAATGGTTTTGCAAAAATTGGTGTATCTTCATCTACTCCACCTTTATCAAATATTCTTGTCATCATATCTCCACCAAACAATTTAAGAAGATCATCATCCATACCTAAATAAAATCTTGATTCACCAGGGTCTCCTTGACGTCCTGAACGACCTCTTAATTGGTTGTCAATTCTTCTTGATTCATGTCTTTCAGTACCAATGATTTTCAAACCACCAGCATCTATTACTTTTTGTTTTTCATCTTTTATTTCATCATTATATTTTTGAACTAATTCTTTGAATTTACTTCTTGCTTCTAAGATTTCTTTGTCATCTGTTTCATTAAAAGCATTTGCTTGTTCAATAAGTTCTTCTGAATATCCTAATTTTCTCATTTCTTGTTTTGCTAAATATTCACTATTACCACCAAGCATAATGTCAGTACCACGACCAGCCATATTTGTAGCAATAGTAATAGCACCAAATTTACCAGCTTGAGCAATTATTTCAGCTTCTTTTTCATGATTTTTAGCATTTAAAACTTCATGTTTTAAACCTTGTTTACTTAAAATTTCACTTAACTTTTCAGATTTTTCTATTGAAACAGTACCTACTAAAACAGGTTGTCCTTTTTCATGTGATTGTCTTACATCTTCGGCAATTGCTTTAAATTTTGCTCTTTCATTTCTATATATAATATCAACATTGTCTAATCTCATTAATGGTTTGTTAGTTGGAATACTAATAACATCTAAATTATATATTTCTTGGAATTCTGCTTCTTCTGTCATAGCAGTACCTGTCATACCAGAAAGTTTTGTATACATTCTAAAATAATTTTGGAATGTAATTGTAGCTAATGTTTTAGATTCATCAGCAATTTTCACACCCTCTTTAGCTTCAATAGCTTGATGTAATCCGTCATTGTATCTTCTACCATACATGATACGTCCAGTAAATTCATCTACAATTAAAACTTCTCCATCTTTTACGATATAATCAATATCTCTTTTCATAACACCATTAGCTTTTAAAGCTTGATTTATGTTATGAACTATATCTGAGTTATCAATATCATTTAAGTTTTCTAAGCCGAAATAATCTTCAGCTTTTTTAATACCTTTTTCAGTTAATGTAGCAGTTTTTGCTTTTAAATCTACTATATAATCATATTTAGCATTATCTTCTTTTTGTTCTTCATCTTTTATATCTTCTTCGATTATAGTTTTAGCATTTAATCTTTTAACTAAAGCATCTGCTTTTTTATATAAATCTGAAGATTTGTTTGCTCTACCAGAAATAATAAGAGGAGTTCTTGCTTCATCTATTAAAATACTATCAATTTCATCGACAATAGCATAATTCAAATCTCTTTGTACCATATCTTGTTTTCTAACTACCATGTTATCTCTTAAATAGTCAAACCCAAATTCATTATTTGTTCCATATGTTATATCTGAATTATATGCAAGTTGTTTTTCAGCTCTTTGCATTCTACTTTGAACTAACCCTACAGTTAAGCCTAAAAACTTATATAGTTTTCCCATCCATTCACTATCTCTTTTAGCTAAATATTCATTAACTGTAATTACGTGAACACCTTTACCAGAAAGAGCATTTAAATATACTGGAAGTGTTGCTACTAAAGTTTTACCTTCACCTGTTCTCATTTCTGCAATTCTACCTTGATGAAGTACAATACCACCTATTAATTGTACATCAAAGTGTCTCATACCAAGAACTCTTTTTGAAGCTTCTCTTACTACAGCAAATGCTTCTGGTAATATATCATCTAAAGTTTTTCCATTTTTTAATTGTTCTTTAAAGTATGAAGTTTTATCTTTTAATTCTTTATCAGATAATTTTGATATTTCTTCTTCTAAATCATTTATTTTTTCTACTATAGGTTTTATTCTTTTTATTTCTTTTTCACTATAATTTCCAAATATAGCTTTTAATAATCCCATTATAAGTTTCCTCCTAGAAATGTAATTTACTTGTTTAATATATCATTGTTTGGCCAATATTGCAACAGTTATATTTAGACAATTGCATAAAAATTACGGCGAGGAGTATTAGTACCCCTCGCCTTGTTTCTTCGATATCACCTTAGTCCAAATGGAAGTCTTTCTAACGCCTTAGGAACACAAATTAAAACAGAATAATTTGGATGTTTATCTGTTACAAACTCAATTGCAATAGTATTTTCCCCAATCACTCTATCCTTGAAGTTCTGCTTATCATACCACCTTAATTCCTTTCCATCTTCAGCCCTTAAGAAATACAACTTTATAGGCCATTTAGAATAATAGAATCTAGTAGTATACATGATATGCTTTTTATTAACAACTGCGAGTTTCCAGTTTAGCACAAATTTTAAAGGTCTTACATTTACAAAAAATGGTAATTCTTCTCGTCTTACAAGCCAAAGATGATATACATCGTATTTATCGATGATTCTACTCTTGGGCGGAAAGATTTCAAAAGCTATTGGTATACCCATTCCATCTTTTGCATCTACACCTTTTAATATGCTTCGCTTTTCGCTCATTGTAGGCTCCAGAGCCTTACCAGTTGTTAATTCCTTAGCAATACATATATGTTTAGCAGCTCCCCATTCGGAAATAAACTCTCTCACTGTAACGAAATAGGACCAACTTGGACCCTTAAAATTCCAGTAAGATATTACTTCTTCATTGTATTCGTCTAGTTGCGTGAATACCCGTTTCCAGGTTGAATCCCGTTCCATTGCTGATACCTCCCCTGCTGTTTTTTTCTATATAACTATACCACGTTTTTAGCAGCTTTTCAATAATATTATAAAGGTTCTGTTTTATTAATATATTTTTGCATTAAATATTTTTATATGCATATATTTTAGTAAATTAATTAAAGGATGTGAAAATATGTTTATATGCAATTTTAAATTAAATAAAAAGAAAATATCAAAAATAATTTTAATTGTTGCGGGCATTATATGTTTTATTCTTTTGAGTTTAGCAATAGCAGAGTTTGTAAATAAACTTCAAAATAATACAGCTATAACTACTGTATCAGATGTTATTCCTTCTCCTGAAGTGGCAAATTTAACTGAAGAAAATTATACTAATATACTAAAAGAAGTGCATGAGAATTTAAATACTTATCTTGGTCAACAGATATCATTTACAGGTTATGTATATAGAGTTGCAGACTTAAAAGAAAATCAATTTATTCTTGCTAGAGAAATGATTATAAATAGCAAAAATCAAACTGTTGTAGTAGGTTTTCTTTGTGAACTTGATAATGCTAAAGATTATAAAGATAATACTTGGATAAAAATTACAGGTACTATACAAAAAGGATATTACTATGGCGATATTCCTTATATAGATATCTCTAATATAGAAGAGGTTTCAAAACCAGAAAAAGAATTTGTTTCTCTTCCTGATGATGCATATATCCCTACAGCTGTAATTTATTAAATATTAAAAGAGTGTATATAAAAACTACATACACTCTTTTGGCTTAATTAACATTCATGTTTTCCAGTATCTTCACAAATGCATTCTAAAGTATGACCTAATTCTTCTGAATCAATTTCTTTATTATGAGCCAAATCACCTAAAGTAAGCATTCCTACAATCTTATTATCTTGAATTACAGGTAATCTTCTTATTTGATTTTTAATCATAACTTTTATAGCATCATCTAATTCAGTATCAGGTGTAATTTTTACAACATTAATATTCATAATATCTGATATCATTGTTGTATTACAGTCTTTATTACACGCTACTCCTCTTACTATTATATCCCTATCTGTAACAAAACCTATTATTCTTTCGTCTTTACAAACTGGTACACATCCAACCTTATTTTGATCCATTAATTTTGCTACTTCTGATATTGAAGTATCTGGAGTAACTTGTATTACATTATGACACATACAATCTTTTACCCTCATACACTCCTCCATTTACGAAGTCTTATAAGACTTAAATAACAAAAAGTTATTAGACTTCAAAACAATTTATTAAATCATTTCAAAGTCTAATAATATTATAAGCAATAGTCACGTTTATATTCTGTTTTAATTTACCATATATGGTGAATTCATTATTGGCATTTGATAATAAGGAACATTCATCATTTGGTTATTATATGGAAATCTTCGAATATTTTGTCTAGAAATTAATTCCTTTATTACCAAAATTTTAATTAAATCTTTTAACAAAGATGTATTGTTAGATATATTATTATTTAAGTTTACATTTGAGTTTGCAGAAGAGGTATTTGTTTGATTATTATTTGTTCTTCTAATTTCATTTGATGAGTTAGTATTTGAAGTATTATTAGAAGAGCTATTATCAATATTATTAACATCTCCTTCAATAATACCTAATACATTATTTACTAAATTATTTATTAATTCTTCATTTATATATTGATAATTATTAGTTGAAACTACTCTTTGAATTACAGGATATATTATTCTATATATACTTGGATAATATCCATCTAAATTATTTTGATTTGGCAAATTTTGCATATAATACATATTATTAGGGTTATTAGCTAACCCATTAAAATAAAAAATATCCCTCATATAATCATCACAATTTTGATAAAACATTTCTCTTTTCCTCCTTTG
>JAEIGA010002297.1_pt1 | contig 30551 bp, 53 predicted proteins | sample 9270691 | NCBI WGS metagenome assembly JAEIGA01 (sample SAMN17057246, study PRJNA624740) | gut metagenome | biome: biome; isolation source: fecal sample | host: Bos grunniens | place: China: Xizang | collected 2019
AATGCCATGATTTTTACCTCCATATTTGTCGATGTAATTTTATTGTAAGAAAAACCTTACCGTACTAATATAAATCTAGCAAGGCAAACTTCGTCACATTTCACAAATCGAACAAATGTTCTAAAATGCGATTGAAATTTTGCTTGTGTTTGTGTAACATATCAATAGGGGATTTCGTTAGTGGTTTTTGCTACATAGAAAGGGGTGCAAGTAATGAAAGATGAGTATGACGAAATCATATCAATGTTACAAAGGTTAAAGGGCAACAAACGCGCGCTGGCCTATGTTAAGGGTTGGCTCGAAATGCTTGTAAACAAATATAACGTTTAATTATGAAAGAGCAAGGGTACGCATCATTGTAAGAATGGCGGTCTTTTGCTCTTTATTTAATTTATCAAACAGTTCTACTACTTCTAAGTGTTCCGGTGTCCATGCGATCATCGGAATTTCTGGCTTTTCGCCTGTTGTTAATTCTTCGATTGAAATACCCAAATATTCAGAAACAATCATCATTCTATCATTTTGCATTGTTCCTTTTCTTAATTGCCCTATATAGCCGTTTGAAAAACCGCAATCTTTTTCGAGCTTTGAAATGGGTATTTTTCTTTCTTTGCAAATGGTTTTAATGCGTTCTACAGCGTTCATAATCAATCTCCTGTAAAAATTTAGAGAAAACCCTAAATTTATGGTTGACAAATTAGAGAACACTCTATATAATGGGCTTAGGATTTAGAGAAAAGCCTAAATTCAGACATAAAAATAGAGCGTTCACTAATTTGGTTTCTAGACAATTCCTATTTTAGACAATTCTCTAATAAATGTCAATGAAATTCTCTAAATCCTAATTATAGGAAGGGAGGAAAAGTCTTGATTTACCCTAAAGTAATTGAATACTGCAACAAAAACGGGCTTTCCGTTTCTGCTTTTGAGAAAAAATGCGGTCTTACTAACGGGACAGTAAACGGATGGAAAGCAAGGGGATCTAACCCATCAATAAAAAGTTTGCAGAAAATTGAAGCGGCCACAAAAATTCCGATTAAAAAATGGCTTGCGGAATAGGCCAATTTGCAACGTTGGACAGAAAGGGGTTTTTACAATGTCAAAAATGACAACTGAGCAGGCGATTAGAGCAATGGAAATACTCGCCAAATTATACGCAGAGAAAAAAGGCATAAATTCCCCGCAAATTATTGTTGGCCAGAAAAGCCAAAAAAGAAAAGGAGCGTAAGGAATGTTAGTAAAGATTTTAGACGGCGCATTTTTTATATGTGGTCTGCTGGGCATTGGCTCATTCGCTGGTGCGCTTGAGAACAATGGAAGCCTATTATTCCCGATGATTTTATTGTTTGCGTCTTTTGTGTTTTACAAATGGGCACGTTACGAAAACGGAGATTTAAGGGGGCGACACAATGGATAACTATGAACGCTGGGAACGTCACGATGCGGAGCAGGAGCGCTGGTTGAATAAACGACCTGTTTGTTGCGAATGTGGCGAACATATCCAAGAAGAGCATTTGTTTGATATTGACGGCGATTTGGTTTGTGAAGACTGCCTTAAGTCTTACGCAGAGAGAAATTTTAAACAATCTACAGAAAAATATATGGAGGTATAGGTCATGTGGAGAATGACATTAACACAAATGAAGATTGACGAGTTTAACGAACGGAAGTTTGAGCTTGAGCAGACTATCGAAGTGGAATGCGACAACCTTGCATCATTGTCTGTGCTGGGCGAACAGCTTCTTTCAGTAAGCAAAAAGCCATTGAGCATTAAGTTTGAAAGGGTGGCCGCAGATGAAGTTAACGGTTAAGGAAATAGAAGACGTTCAGGTTGCACTTTTCGGTCGTATTCAGGCCGAGCTTGCAAATGGTTACGACAACGCAATTCATGATTCTTATCAAAGCAGGGTTGTGCTTCAGTTCTCTCAGGCAATCGACATTATGGAAAAATGGAAATCAAATTGTGATGCGGAGTGAATTGGTGGACTTCCGTTTCACACAGTAAAGAATTAAAAAAATCACTTGAGTATGGAGGATATTAAATGTCTACAGTAATTTGTATTGCCGGCGAAAGCGGCACGGGAAAAACTACATCAATGCGTAATTTGGATCCAAAGACAACGATGTACATCGATTGTGACAAGAAAGGTCTTTCATGGAAAGGCTGGCGAGGTCTTTTTAACGCAGAGTCAAAGAATTATTTAAAAACAGACTTTCCGCAGGTTGCATTGCAGGCTTTGCAGAAAGTCGACAAGGACAAGCAGTTCTCCCATATAAAGACAGTTGTGGTTGATACCATTAACGGTCTTATGGTGGCAGACGAAATGAGACGCTCAAAGGAAAAGGGCTACGATAAGTGGCAGGACTTGGCGCAGAGCATTTACGAGCTTATCGACTACGCATTAACAATGCGCGATGATTTGGCGATTGTTTTTGTGGCCCATACACAGACGGACCACGACGATAACGGCTATATGTTTACTCGCATTAAGACATCCGGCAGAAAACTTGACAAGATTACGCTGGAGAGCAAATTTTCCACCGTTCTGATCAGTAAATGCGTGGATGGCAGATACCTGTTTGAAACACAGGCGAACTTCTCAACAGCAAAGAGTCCAATGGGCGCTTTTGAAGAGAAAGAAATTGACAATGATATTGTGGCGGTAATTAACGCCCTTAGAGAATTTTAGGAGGATTTAACTTATGAATAAACCAAACGGATATGAAGAAACACAGGCACAGGGAAATTTCACACCGGTTGAACTTGGTGGGCATTTCCTTGTCATTAAAAACGTAGAAGAGAAAAAGTCCAGCACAGGCCGCGACATGATTGTAGTTTATTTTGATTTTGCGCAGGAAGATAAGCAGGCTGGTTATTTTGCAGAGTCTTTCAAGAACGACATTCGCCCTGATAAAAAGTGGAGCAATCAGGCGACTAAGTACATTTTGGTTGATGATGAAGAAGGCAAATGTAGCAAGGATTTCAAGACATTTTGCACTTGCGTTGAGCATTCAAACAATGGATTTAAAACTCTGTGGGGCGACAACTTCTGCGCTCAGTTTAAAAACAAGAAAATCGGCGGCGTATTTGGCGAACAGATGGACTTCTACAATGGCGAAGAAAAGAAAAAGAGAGTACTTCGCTGGTTTGTATCTGCTGACAAGGTTAAGGATGCAGAAGTGCCTGCAATGAGCATGACAAATGCCTACAAGAATAAACCTACCTCTAATGTTTCAAGTGGTGACGGCTTTATGAATATTCCAGACGGCATCGACGAAGACTTGCCATTTAACTAGGAATTAGCGTATGCAGATTGTCGTTGATACAAGAGAACACGCCAGCGAATGGAAACGAATTAGCAAACAATTTGACGCGCTTGGCGTGAAGTATTTTCGCTCAAAACTCTATTGTGGCGACTATCAAAATATGGATAATGCGCGGCTGGTTGTTGATAGAAAAAAAGATCTGCAGGAACTATACGGTAATATATGCGCTCAGCATGAGCGTTTTAAGCGCGAATTAGTTCGGGCCATGGAGCAGGGGATAAAGATTGTTATCCTTTGCGAACACGGCGAAGATATAAAATCGCTGGAAGACGTGTATTTTTTCTATCAACCACCTACAAAGCGTTGGCGTGTTGTTACTAAAGAAATAAACGGAAAGGAAGTAAAAGTCCGTGAGTCTTATATGCAGAAAGAGATAAACGGAAAAACAATGTATAAGTCGTTTTGCACTATCCGCGATCGTTACAATGTTGATTTTGTTTTTTGCACAAAAGAAGAAACCGGACAAAAGATTCTGGAGATATTGAAACATGAAAAGGAAGTATGAGTTTAAGGAGTTTGCTGATAGATTGTCGCAGGTGATTTACAAATCTGGCAAATCACAGCTTGAGGTTGGGAAAGCCTGCGGGCTACCAAAAAACAGCATCTACCAATACACAGACGGCACTAGTTTGCCAAACGCATATATATTGGCTGTGTTGTGTGCGGTTTTAAATGTGAGCGCAGACTACTTATTGTTTGGAGACAAGAAATGACAAGCGAAGAGTTAAAACAATCTTTGAGCATGGCTGAAGTGGTGGGGCAATATGGCATGCGGCCAAACAGAGCGGGATTTATCTCTTGCCCTTTCCACAACGGCGACAGAACACCATCTATGAAGATTTACAAACGCGATTATCATTGCCATGCATGCGGCGCTAACGGCGATATATTTTCATTTGTTATGGGAATGGATAATTGTGATTTTAAGGCGGCGTTTAAGGCGCTTGGTGGCTCTTACAAGGCCACTACAGATTATCAGCGCAACTTGCACCGCTATCGCTTGGAAAAGCGCAAAGAAGCGGAAAATAAACGCTTGCAAAAACGCGAACAGGAAAAGCAAAGCATAAGCGATGAAATCAAATTGCAAAAGATTTTTGCCGCTTCATATCCGGTCATGTCGGATGAATGGTGCGACGCTATAAATCAGCTTGAGTATTTGTTTTATCAGCTTGAATTACTGACAGAAAAGAGGTGATAGACAATGGATATCACAAAATTAAGAACACCCGATGAATTGCTGGCAGATAGCGTATTCGAAGAAGTTTTCGAGATACAGGATCCAATCGAGCGCTCGAAGTTGATTTTGGCCCTGCAGGACAAGGCTAAATTAATGAACATCAAATCAAAGTTTGACGAAATGGTACGGGCCTATAAAAAGGTAGACCGCGAACTTCGTAAATCTTCCGGCCAAGTACAGCAAAGCAATAACAGCTTTGACAACTATACGCAGTTTGATTATTTCGACGACGGTCACGAGCTTTATTGCGGGAATTGGATTGCGGACCAGCAGGGTGTTAGAACATATACGCTCTTTGGAGAGCAACTTGCTTGCTATCATCCAATACTCATTGTTCAGCGATTGATGAATGCCGAAACCGGAAAGGAAAAGGTCAAGATAGCATTTCAGAAAGGCTTTAAATGGAAAGAAATCATCGTTGATAAAGGAATGATAGCATCAAGTAATAAAATCGTTAATTTGGCCGATTACGGCGTTTCGGTAACGTCTGAAACGAGCAAGTCTTTAGTCAAGTTTTTATCGGACATTGAAAACTACAATATACAGAACATTGACACCCGCGTTTCCACTTCGAAGTTTGGCTGGATTCACGACGAGTTCATGCCATACGGATTGAATGTAGAGTTTGACTCAGAGAGCCGCTTTAAAGATATTTTTGAGTCGGTGCAATCGCATGGAAGTTTTGAAAAGTGGATGGAGTTGGCGTTAAAGGTTAGAAAATCCGGCCGCTTTGAGCCACAACTTTACATGGCCGGTAGTTTTGCATCTGTTCTGCTCAAACCATTAAATGTTTTGCCTTTTATTCTTAACCTTTGGGGCGAAACGGGAAAAGGTAAAACGGTCGCGCTTATGCTGGCGACTTCCATTTGGGCTAACCCCGCAGAGAGCAAGTACATCACGGATCCTGTAAGTAGTCAGGTCGCTTTGGAAGTGCGAAACGACATTTTAAATCATTTGCCAATGGTAATTGACGACTTGTCAAAAACCAAAGACAAATACGGCGACGCATTTACGGATTTAATTTATATGCTTTGCGGCGGAAAAGGAAAGGACAGGTCAAACGTTAGCCTTGGGTTGAATAAGGCGACCACTTGGCAAAACGTTGTACTTACCAACATTGAGCGCCCGCTTGCATCCGAAACAATGCGCGGTGGTGCAATTAACCGTATTTTGGACTTTGAAATGGAAGAAGGAAGTATTTTTAAGAATGGCAATAAGGTAGTAAGCCTTATTTCCGAGCATTACGGCTTTGCCGGCAGATTATTTGTTCGGGCTGTCCAGCAAATGGGATTTGATGCTGTTCGAGAAATTCAGCAAGGCTTTTTAGAACAAATTGAGCATGTTGCAAAAGAAAAAGGCCAAGAGAAAGAAGAAAAGCAAACCATTCCACTTTCTGTAATGCTTACGGCTGACAAAATTGCTACAGATAACATTTTTAAAGACGGCATTTACCTTGACATTGACCGTTGCGTTGATGCTCTGAAAAACAAGGGCGAAGTTAGCGAAAACGATCGTGCGTATGAATTTATCATGTCGGAAATTTCAATCAACATTAACAAGTTTGAGCCGGATGATGATGGAAACTACAAGGGCGAGTGCTGGGGCTGTATCGAGAACGGCTACGCGATTATTCTTGTTAACGCATTCAACAGGATTTGTGAGCGCGGGAATTTCTCAAACAAAGGCTTTTTGAGTTGGGCCGCTAAAAAGAACATGATTATTACTTCTGGCGGGAAAAACACAAAAACCAAACGCTTTGGAAACTCAACGCCGCGTTGCGTATATCTCAAAATGGATTCTGGCTTGGTGGATGCAGACGGTTTTGTTGCTGTTGATGAGCAAGAAACACTTCCATTTGATTAGTGTTTGTGTCACTTGTGGCACTTGTGTCCCGAAAAAAACATAGCCTTGCATATATAAAAAATAAAAAATATTTATTTTGTTTTTTTCCTTATAGCAAGCAAAAAAAACGGGACACGGTGACACATGCCGTATTTAAGCCATTTCTTGGTGTCACAGGGTAAGGTCACAACATATAAAAATAGTGTCACAGGAGTAGTTATGAACGAAAAAGAGTTAATCTACAATCTTATTTTAGATATTTGGAGTTTGATTAAGAAATACGATTTTAAAAAATTAAATGATATTGAGTGGGGCGAGTTTGCAGAACAAGGTCTTTTGCTTGAGCAGAAGTACAAAACCAAAAGCAAAGAAGCATTTGCTTTATTCAGAGAACTTTATTCTGCAGTTCGCCACTATTACGAAAGCAAAAAATAGGAGGTACAAATGGACTACAACAAATACGCCAGCCGTCAGGCAAGGTACAAAGGAGAAAAAACAAGAGCGATTATTTTGGGATATATCAAAGAATACATTTCAGAGCATGGCCGCGCCCCTATGCTGGTGGAAATCAGCAAAGAAATAGGCATGTGTGTTTCAACAGTTAGTAAGCAGGTCCAGCGCTTGGCGGAAGATGGACAGTTGATCATTGACTACAATAGCAAATCAAAGAGAAACCTTGTTTTGCCAAAGGAGGTTAAATGATTAAATTTATAAGTTTGGCTGTTGCGGTGCTTTCTATCGTAGCGCCGGCAGAGCCAAAATCCGAAGATACATACATCGATGAAGAAATACAGGGTTATGTGCAAGAAATTTCCGAGCTTTATGATTTAAACCCGAATTTAATTCTTGCCATGATTGAAGCGGAGTCTAGCGGCCGCAGGAAAGTTGTTTCAAAGGCTGGATGTGTTGGCCTGATGCAGGTTAGTCCTAAATGGCACAAGGACCGGATGGATCGTCTTGGCGTTACTGATTTAAAAGATGCCTACGGCAATATCCTTGTTGGTTGCGATTTTGTGGCAGAAATGTTTGCAAAGTACGACGACGTTTACTGTGTGCTTATGGGATACAACCAAGGCGAATACAGCGGCGCAATTGGTAAGGCTATGGAAGGAAAATACAGCGCTTATGCAAAGAAAATTGTTAAGCGAATGAACGAGCTTGATGAAGTGAGAGGTAATTGAGTTATGACATTTAGAGATAAGTTAAGACAAGAAAAACCACATATGTTATCAGAAAACAGTTCCGGAGGTTGTCAGGGTTGCCCTTGCGATTATGGCTATGAAGAGCCGAAGGGGTTTAGCCATTGCGTAACCACTACTTGTTGGAAATGCTGGGACAGGGAAGTGCCTAGTGACGCTGTTCCGGTTGACGGAAAGGAGCGAGTGTAATGGGAAGATTGATTGATGCAGATGCTTTGATTGAAAAAACTAAAAAATTTTTAATGGATAGGGCATTGATTGAAATATTTGAAACACTCATTGACGATACCCCAACAGCCTATGACGTTGAAAAGGTTGCGGCAGAGTTGGAAGGCGAAGTTGAGTATCAAGACAAAAAGGCAGATGAAGCAGATGTGTTTGAAGAAGTATCTGTTTCAAGTGCTAGAATTTCAATGCGAAAATGCTATGAACACGCAATCGAGATAGTCAGAAAGGGTGGTGCAGAATGACAGAGCAGGAAGCAATTAAGGATATTCAAAGACAGTTAATGGAAATCAATTCAGAAGAGCCAGATATAACTCTGTCAACAGAATCATTAAAAATGGCAATTAGGGCACTTGAAATGCGAATACCAAAGCAACCAATAACATTTTATTACGCAGGTGCTCGTTGTGTAAAATGTCCAACATGCAGAAGTATAATATACGATCCTGATTGGTATGGTGACATGAAGCGGGAGTACCATAAACACATTTGTGTTGATTGCGGTCAGCGATTAACACAACCATCGAAAAGGCATTTAGGAATTTGGGAAGAAGCAGAGCAGGCATTGGCAGAGATGCAGAAAGGGTAGGATATGAAAGTAGATATTATCAGACAGGAAACAGTAGTAAAGAAAGAAACAGTTGAAAAACAAGAAGCAGTAGAACTTCAAGAATATTGGCTTATTCGTGGAATTAAAGTCAATACCCATTCAAAGTCGAAAGAAGTTATTGTCGAATTAGAATTTGAAACCGAGCCTAGTTCATTAGAGATTGCACAATTTTTGGCAGACAATCCAAAGGCAAAGTTTTGTTCAGTAGAACACAATTACAGGCTGAAAGGGTAGGTGCAGAAGATGCTGATTAGAAGTCAAGATAAATCAACGATTGTAAACGTTGAACGAGCAACAAAAATAAATATGTGTCATGGTAAAAATGGTATTTACGGTATTCTTGTTAAGTTTCCATTTACAGATAACAAGTACAAAAGCCACATAGACGTTTTGGGCGAGTATTCCACCGAAGAAAAGGCACTTAAGGTGTTGGATATGATACAGATTGCATACTACGATTGCGACGAAGCGTTTGTTATGCCACAAGATAGCGAGGTGTAGAAGATGCCTATTGAAAGAATATGGTTACAAGTACATGATGCAGAAGTTAGGGCAGACGAAAGAGAAAAGGCTATTGATGAATGTATCAAAATCATAGAAGAAACTGTCTGGCGAGATGCCGAGATGCTTGTAGAGAATATTAGAGAGTTTACGAAGGTAGGTGGCAAGAATGAAAAGAATTAAAGGGTTTGTAGAACTAATCAAAAACATATTATTGTTTCTTATATTTGGTTTTTGGTGGGTGTGGGCGTTGATTTTGATTTTGTTTATCGGCTATCAAATAAGTGTTTCAGACTTGCCTGCTTGGTTTAAATTTTTCTTGTTAAAGTAGAAGGAAGGTGGGCAGGATGATTGATGAAAAGGTATTGATTGAGAGATTGGAAGAAGAAAGTTATTGGACACCAAGTACATTTGATGAAGATGGATATTCCAATGATGATTCAGAAAAAGTAATTGATTTATATAGAACAATCGAAATAGTAAACCAATTAGCAGAAGAACACAACAATGGTTGGATTCCTTGTAGTGAAAGGTTGCCTGAAGAAAATGATTGGTATTATACAACATTAAATTATAGAAATGCGGTTGATTCAGGGATATGCAAGTTTGTTGATGGGAAGTGGTCATGTTCTGAAGACTTTGAAGTGATTGCATGGCAACATAGACCTGCACCATATCAGAAGAAAGAATAACAGAAAGGAGCAATATGCGAACAAGAGAAAAATCATACCAAGATTACGGACTTACTTGTGAAGAAGTCGCGTATATTAAAGATTTTTGCCGGACAGCTAATGAAGAGCAACAGAACATGATCAGAAGTGCGCTGGCAGAGTTACAACCTTATATTGCGCCGTTTGTTTTTTACTCTCTTGTTCAAAATCTTTCTTATGAACAGATTAATAAACACAGCTATATTTACATTGGCAAGGGAGATTTTTACGGCTACCGCCGGCAGGGTATGGCCGCCATTAAGCGGTGGATGATTTTGTATAATGAATGGAATTTTTAAAGAAAGGGTGGCAAATGAAAGTATTAGAATTATTTGCTGGAACAAGAAGTATCGGGAAAGCATTTGAAGAAAAAGGACACGAAGTATTTTCGGTAGAATGGGACAAGCGTTTTGAAAATATAAATCTTTACGAAGATATAAGCAAAGTAACAGCAGAAGATATACTGCAAAAGTTCGGCAGGCCTGACGTTATTTGGGCATCTCCTGATTGTTCCACTTTTAGCATTGCCGCAATTAGCCATCATAGAAGAAAAAATCAAGAAACAGGCAATTTGGATCCAATTAGTGATTATGCGAAATTTTGCGACATGGTGGACCAACACGTTTTAAGTCTTATTAAAACTTTAAGCCCTGCTTTTTACTTTATTGAAAATCCGCGTGGCGGAATGAGGAAAATGACTTGGATGCAAGGTTTGCCAAGATATACTGTTACATATTGCCAATATGGAGACAGCCGGATGAAGCCGACGGATATCTGGACCAACCATCCAAATCCGCTATTTAAGCCTATGTGCAAGAACGGGGATCCGTGCCATGAAAAAGCACCAAGGGGAAGTAAAACAGGCACTCAAGGATTAAAGGGAAGTAAAGAAAGAAGCGTTATACCTGAAGAACTTTGCAAGCATATTGTTAACATATGCGAAAATCAAATGAAAACGTTTAATTGATAATGTGTACACAAATCAATGCCCCACATCTTATAAAATGAAGGTGTGGAGCATTTTTTATTAAAAAACAGCATGACGAGCCACATTAAGGCTTGCGAATTAGGAAGTGATTATATATGGCTAATGAGCAGAATTTAATACCAAATTCAGAGCGAACTCCCGAAGAACTCCGAGCTATAACGAGAAAAGGTGGCATTGCATCGGGAGAGGCTAGGAGAGCTAAAAAGACCATGGCGCAACTTGCTGAACTTATGTTGAATAGCAAGTTAAGCGAGGATAAAAAAACGGAAATACAGTCTCAATTTGGGGATATTATAGACGAAGATGCAACGGTTGCAAGCATGATGGTTGCAGGTCAAATCAAATCTGCCATTGGTGGAAATACAAAGGCATTTAATGCTTTGACAGAATTAAGCGACAAGGCAAAGGCATCCAACAAGGCAGACAAGTACGAGCTTCCTGCAAGAGTTCTTGGTAAAGCTTTTGTAGACATTAACAGACAGATCAAACCAAATATAGAATATGTATTTGAGGGCGGACGAGGCGGCTTGAAGTCCTCGTTTATTGGTTTCAAAATTATTGAACTAATCAAGAACAATCCAAGTATGCATGCTTGTATTACAAGACAGGTTGGTGCAACTTTAAAAGATTCTGTATATGCGCAAATGAAATGGTGCATCAATATGCTTGGATTAAATGACGAGTTTGAATGCACCAAAAGCCCACTTGAAATCAAATACAAAAAGACAGGGCAAATGATTTACTTCCGTGGTTTGGATGATGAAACTAAGTTAAAGTCTATTAAGCCGGAGTTTGGGTACATCGGCATCCTTTGGAAAGAAGAAAAAGACCAAATGAAAGGCGACGCGCAGGAGCGTTCTGTCAATCAGTCCGTGTTGCGTGGTGGTAACGATTCTTATGACTTTTCGTCTTACAACCCTCCAAAAAGTAAGAGCAGTTGGGTGCATAGAGTTAAGTTGACGCCAAATGAGAAGCGCGTTATCCATGTATCTAACTACACAGAAGCGCCGCGCGATTGGCTGGGCGAAAAGTTTATCAGCGATGCGGAACACTTAAAGGAAGTAAACCCTGAAGCATATGAACACGAGTATATGGGTATTGCGAATGGCGACGGCGGTAACGTTTTTGAGTATTTGGAAATACGCGAGATTACCGACGAGGAAATCGCAACGTTTGATAGGATTTATCAAGGAGTGGACTGGGGATGGTACCCTGATATTTTTGCTTTTAAGCGATTGTATGTAGATGTCGCAAGAAAGAAAATATATCATATTGCGGAAATCACGGGTAACAAGTTAAAGAATGAAACCACGGCGCAAATGATTATTGACGCTGGTTTTGATGATTACTCTATTACTTGCGATTCTGCGGAGCCTAAATCCATTAATGACTACCGTGACAAAGGCTTGCCAGCAAGAGCCGCCGTGAAAGGCGCTGGCTCTGTTGATTATGGCATGAAGTTCCTGCAGGGTTATACGCATGTTATTGATCCACGTAGGACTCCTATTACATATCAAGAATTTACTGAATATGAGTATGAGCGAGACAAGGACGGAAATGTAATAAGCGGCTATCCGGACAAAGATAACCATACCATTGACGCTACAAGGTATGCGGTGGAAAGCCTATATAACAAGCGAGGTACAAGTGCATAATGAGTATTTTTACAAGGATTAAAGGGTGGTTTAATATGATTTTTAAAAACAAAGCGAAAGAAGATTTTTTAATTGAGCCAATTATTTCTAGCAATATGGACCGCATGATTGAGAAGTGCTTTGATATCTATCAGGGCAACCCGTTCTGGCTTGACGGCGACGACCATATTAAAACAATTAACTTTGCAAAGGCTATTTGCTCTGAAACGGCAAGACTCGCAATGCTGGGAACGAGCATTAACATTACAGGAAGTGCTAGAGCGGATTGGTTGCAGGCGCAAATCGATAAAATCTATTTTGAGCTTAGAACATGGTTTGAGTATGGTTGCGCATATGGAACTATTATCTTGAAACCAAGCGAAACGGGCGTTGACTTTGTTACTCCTGACAAGTTTATTGTTACTTCTGCCAACAACGGCGAAATTGACGGCGTAGTGTTTATCAATCAAAAGGTTGTAGACAAGAAATACTACACTCGCCTTGAGTATCATCGTTTTGTTAACGGAATGTATGCAATTAGCAACAAATGCTACATTGGCGACACTAAAAACGATCGCGGAGAGCGCATTGATATTGCAAAGACACCGTGGAGTATTTTGGCAGAAGACGTTTATATTTCCAATGTTGACAAGCCGCTTTATGGTGTTTTTGCAACTCCGCAAGCAAATAATATAGACGTTGACAGTCCTATGGGGCTTGCAATCTTTTCTGATGCAATCGAAGAATTGCTCGACCTTGACGTTGCGTACAGCAGAAATAGTAAGGAAGTTAAGGACAGTAAACGTACAGTATTGCTTGACAGCGATCGCCTGTTGCCAAGTGGCGGCAAGGTTGCAAAAACAAGTGTTAGTTTTGCAAGCACCCGTGAAAGCATGGGCTTGCCTGACTACGTTAAAAACGTGTATGGAAACGGCACGGAGGATTTCTACCAAGAAATCAATCCACAGCTTAACACAGATACCCGTCTAAGCGGCATAAATGCCCTTTTAAGCCAAATTGGATATAAGGTTGGTTATTCCAATGGGTACTTTGTTTTCAATGAAACACGGGGCTTACAGACGGCCACACAGGTTGAGTCCGACGACCGCAGAACGATTCAGTTTATTAAAGATATTCGCGATCAAATCGAGAAGTGTCTTGATGGCCTGATTTATGCATTAAATGTATTTGCGGATTTGTACACATTTGCACCGGTTGGGACTTATGAAGTAACCTATGGCTTTGGCGATATCACTTACAACGTGGAAGAAGACAGAGCGCGTTGGTGGGGTTATGTAGTAAGCGGCAAAGTGCCGTTTTGGTATTACATGACTAAGTTTGAAGGAATGAGCGAAGAAGAAGCAAAGGCGCTTGAAGCGCAATCAACGCCGCAGACACCGAGCTTGTTTGGAAATGAGGAGTAATTTATGCTAACACCGGAATATCTCTTGCACATTAGTGAAGGGGCGGAAGAAATCGCAGAGCAATTGCATAGCGACATTATCAATCGTATTGTTGACAGAATGATGTTGCGCATTGGCCGTGGAGAAAACTATCTGCTTACCGCAACGGATAAGTGGCAAATAGAGCGCCTGCAAGAGACCGGTGCCTTGCTGGAAGATATTCAAAAAGAAATTGCAAAGGCCACTAAAAAGCAGGTTAGTGAGATTGCAGAAGCAATGGAAGACGCCGGAGTTAAAGCGCTGGACTATGACGATAAAATCTACCGCGACGCTGGGTTGTCGCCTAAAGCGCTGGAACAGTCGCCGCAACTTGTGCGCCTTATGCAGAGAAACTATGAAGCGACTTTGGGAGAGTGGAACAACTTTACCAAGGTAACCGCTGATCAGGCACAAAAGTTGTACATCGGCCAAATGGACAAGGTTTTCAATCTTGTTGCTACAGGCGCATTGTCCTATACAGAGGCTGTTAAAGAAGCATTAGACGTCGTTTTAAAAGACGGCGTCGATGTTATTTATCCAACGGGCCACAGGGATAGCATTGAAACGGCAACGTTGCGCGCGGTCCGGACCGGAATTTCGCAGGCGTCTGCGCAGATACAAAGTAAGCGCATGGAAGAAATGGGCGTTGATTTGGTTTTGGTTTCTAGCCATTTGGGTGCAAGACCTGAACATCAAGAATGGCAAGGAAAGATTTACAGCCGAAGTGGTAGAAGTTCCAAGTATGCAAACTTTGTTGAGTCTACCGGCTATGGTAGCGTGTCGGGTTTGTGCGGTGCCAATTGCCGCCACTCTTTCAGTCCGTACTTTGAAGGAATGGATAACCCTTTTGAGCAGTACGACTCCGAAGAAAATCAGAAACAGTATGAAAAAGAACAGCGACAGCGTATGCTTGAGCGCCGCATAAGGGACACCAAGCGCGAAACAATGGCGCTGAAAGAAGCGGTGGATAATTGTGACGATCCCGCATTGAAAGAAAGCATACAGCAGGTGTATCAGCGCAAGGCGTTGTTGCTGTCAAAACAAAACGCGGCGTATAAGGACTATTGCTCGGCTAATGAATTAAAACCTTTGCAGGACCGACTTGCCATTGCGCGCTGGGATAGAAAGCAAGCGGCGGCCGCAAGGGGTGCGGCAAGAAAACAGGAAAGCATTGAAGAACAAGTAAAAGAATTAGAAAAACTTGACTATAGGCTTGTGGGATATAAAGGTTCGAAAATTTCTTTAAAAGAAAAATTGGATTTTAATAAAATGATTTCTGAATTGCCAGCCAAAGTAAAAAAGTCATTAAAAGATATTACTTTTTGTTTAAACTGTCCAGACGGCGGTGGTTATCACAGCAGAAGAAAAAAGATATACTATCCACCAAACGTAGGCAAGCGTGAATTTTACCACGAGATAGGACACGGCTTAGAAGACAATTTGTTTGACAAGAAAAAAGTAGATAAATTAAAAAATAAGTTAGTGCAAGGACTTGGAAAAAATGATATTATTATTAAAGAAATGGTATCTACAACCGGCGAAAAAGATTTTGGGTATTTTCTTAAAGGATCCAATTTTATTTCAATGTATCAAAGTAGGCTTTATGTAGATTCCATAAGTCAGGCGCTAAACAAAGACGGAAGTATAAATACAGACGTTCTTGGCGAAATTGTTTCAGTTGCAGTTGAAAATTATTTTGTTAACCCTGAAAAAATGAAAAAGCATTTTAAAGAAATGTTTGATTTTGTGGAGGATGCAATTAATGGATAAGCCTAAATATTTTGAAAAGCCTATATTTGACATTCCGCGAAATTCTGCAAATGAAGAATTGTTTAAATCTATTTTAGACGAAGAAGATGTAGAAAATGAAAGAAAAGATAAAGCAGATAAAGCAGATAAAGCATCCCATTAACGGGGTGCTTTTTTATTGCAAGCGTGTATACAAATTTTTTCTATTTTGCTGATATTATAATTGTGTACATGAATGGAGGTATATTATGAGTTATTGGGAATTTTACAACCCTAACCCAATGGGGAGCAGAGTTGGCGATTGTGCAATCAGGGCCATATCAAGGGCAATGGCACAGGATTGGGAAACAACTTACGCCGGATTAACCGCTTATGGATATATGATGTGCGATATGCCAAACGCTAATCATGTATTCGGCGCCTACTTAGAAGATAATGGCTACGAACAGTTCTTGCTTGACAGAAAGGGCAAAAAACTTTACACGGTAGTGGACTTCTGCAAGGACAATCCAAAAGGAACATACATACTTGCCATTGAAGGGCATGTGGTATGTGTTCAGGATGGTTTCTATTGCGATAGTTGGGACAGCGGTAATGAAGTTCCTATGTTCTATTGGGCGAAAAGATAAACTTAGGAGAAACGCAAAAGATGACATTAAATGATATTGCTATTTTTTTCAGAGATAATGGCGGATTTTTAGCCGTGTGTGTGTTTGTTGTAATGAGCTTGATTGAGATATGTCCGATTAAAATCAATCCGTGGAGTTGGTTGGGCGGCTTAATTAACAAGCCTTTAATTGAGCGAATGGATAAGCAGGAAAAAAGCACGGCCGAGCTTATGAATGAAATCTCGCAAATCCGCAAGGAAGTCAACGAAAATTCCGCGACTTCTGCAAGGTATAGGATCCTGCGTTTTGACGATGAGCTTTTGCATGACATGAAGCATACAAAGGAGCATTTTGACCAGATTCTTGTTGATATTGATATTTATGAGAAATTTTGCGCAAGAAATCCCGACTTTAGAAACAACCTTGCAACCATGGCAATATCACATGTTAAAAATGTGTATCAAAGATGTATCACAGATAATTCTTTTTTGTAATTGTTAGTGGGGAATAAACATTGAGAATAAGTGATTTTACAATGCCTGAAGTGAGACTTCTTTTGGCAGAATGTAATTTCACGAATGATGAAGCGGCTTTGTTTTTATTGCGAGCCAAAGACACACCGTTGGAAGTTTGCGCCGAGCAACTAAATGTTTCTGTTAAGACTGTAGACAGGTTGCACAGGCGTGTCAAAGATAAGATTGGAAGGACAATACATGAGATGCATTAAAGTAGATTTGCCAATGGATCTAAAATACATTGAAATAGATGCGTTTTCTGATTTGCATATTGGCTCAAAAAAATGCGATTACAAATTGATTCAAGAACGAGTTGATAGGGTTGCCAAAGATGATAACAGATATTGTATCATTTTATCTGATTTGATTAATAACTCGACGAAATCGTCGGTGGGTGATGTATACAGCGAGGAGCTCTCGCCAATGCAACAGATTCAAAAGGCTTGCCAACTTTTTGAGCCGATTAAGCACAAGATTATTGGAGTTACTTCTGGAAATCACGAAAGACGTTCATACAAAACAGACGGCATAGACTTAACATATTTTTTTGCTAAAGAATTAGGCGTTGAGCATTTGTATGATTACTGTGCTTGCTTGCTGTTTATTCGTTTTGGAAAAGCAAAGACTCATGGGGCGGGTGGTAGTCACGGTGGTAAAATGTGCTACACACTTTACATGACGCATGGCGATGGCAACGGTGGACGTACTATTGGTGGCAAAATGAACGGTTTGCAACGTAGGGGGCAGATTGTTGATGCTGACATTATTGTGACAGGCCATACTCACGCTCCTGCATCTTTCAGAGATTGCTTTTACAAGATTGACTACGCAAACAGTAATGTTTCAAAGCGAGAACAGTTATTTGTTAATGCTTCTGCAACACTTAAGTACGAAGAGTACGCCGAGCTTTACGGAATGCGACCAAGTAGTACCGCATCTCCGGTCATAGTCCTTGACGGGCATCGAAAGAATATGCAGGCTATAATGTGACCTTTTTATGAGGGATTAACGCTATGTTAGTCCTTCTTTTTTTGTGCGAAAATTTAAGTACAAAGAAACGGAGGGCTAATATGCAACAGTATAGTAATTATGTTCCATATCAACCAATGCCACAGCCATATGCAGATAGGCTGACGCAATTGCAAAATCAGTACAGCGCATTAAGCGCGCCGCAGATTTCAACTCCACAAGTAAATCAGGGCCTTTTGTGGGTGTCTGGCGAAGTAGGCGCTAAATCATACCTTGTTGCGCCTAATACGACGGTACTGTTGATGGATAGCGAGGGGCAGAGATTTTATCTGAAGTCAACAGACGGATCGGGTATGCCAAGCTTAAGAATATTTGAATACACAGAAGTGCCACAGAACGCACCACAAGCCTTAAATACGGCCGAAATTAACTTAGACGGTAAATACGTTACCCGCGATGAATATGACGGCTTAAAACGCTTATATAATAATATTTTAGAGCGTATAGATAGCATTGTTGCAACAGAGCCGGAAGTGAAACCGGCAAAGGTAAAGGGAAAGGTGGCAAACAATGAATCCGATATTTGATGCTCTTGGCGGTAAGCCAAATAACAATATGTTACAACAGTTTCAGGCATTCAAACAGCAAATGCAAGGGAAAAATCCGCACGAGGAAATCAATAAATTATTGCAAAGCGGCGCTATCAGCCAAGAGCAGTTAAATCAAGTACAGCAGATGGCTCAAGAATTACAGGCCATGTTTTTAAATTAGTGCAAATGCTGGTGTCGACACGGCTTTGTAAATATTCATAATCGGAGGAGATTATTACATGGGTGAAAACGGTTACTCTTTGACAGACATCGCGGCTGTGACAAATGGCGGTGGTGGCAACAGAAACAATGGATTTGGTGGAGATTGGGGCGCATGGATTATCTTATTCCTGCTTTTTGGCCTGTTTGGTAGAGGCGGCTGGGGTAATGACGGAGGAAACAGCGGCGGATCTTCTGCGCAGTATATCCCTTACGGCGTAGGCTCTAGTTGTGGATGCGGATGCGCTACAAGAGGCGACTTGCAAAATCAGGCTGTTATTACAAAACTTGACGGAATTACACAGGGAATTTGCGACAGCACTTATGCGCTTAATAACGCAATCACAAGCGGATTCCATGGCGTTGACACAGCTCTTTGCAACCTTGGTTATCACACACAGGCAGGTTTTAATCAGTTGGGTGCACAGATGGCAAAATGCTGTTGCGACATTGAGAGAGGCATTGACGGCGTAAACTTCAATATTGCACGTGGACTTTGCGATCTCAATAATTCCATGAACAACAACACAAGAGATATTTTGGAGTCTAACAACAATAACACCAGAGCAATTCTTGACTTCTTGGTACAGGATAAGATTTCTACCTTGCAGGCAGAAAACCAGACCTTGAGATTCCAAGCAAGCCAGACCGCACAGAATGCATTTATCACAGCAAATCAGGAAGCACAGACTGCAGAGTTGATTCGCAGACTTGGCGCTGATTGCCCTGTACCAGCATACGTTGTAAATGCGCCTACACCGGTAGCGTTCCCAACAAATTACTGCGGTCAGTTCACAGGCTATGGCAACTACGGCTATAACAATGGTGGATGCGGTTGTGGATGCAACTAAAACTGAATAATCAGTAACTTTCCCTTAGTGGGAATGTATGGCAAAAGTCATTATTACGCATTAAGGGTGGGCTAGTAATGGTCTGCCCTTTTTGCAGATTTGGAGGAGTATATTTATGGCTGAGTTTACAGGCATACTTTTACAGACAGTAGAAGAAAACGACAACGTTTTATTTACAGAAACACCGGTGTGTCCTACAAGATGCATTACTCATCGTGAGGGTAGTGGCGTTGTTAGAGTTCAGGGCGGAAACGGACAGCAGAGAGCGAGATATTTAGTGGCATTTAGCGGCAATATTCAGATTCCGGAAGACGGAACAGTTGGCGAGATTAGTGTCGCGATTTCCATTGACGGAGAAGCTTTAGCATCTACAGAAATGATTGTAACACCTACAGCCGTTGAAGCGTTCTTTAATGTATCAGCGCAGGCTTACATTGATGTTCCTTGTGGCTGTTGCGTGACCGTTGCTGTTGAAAACACATCCGATCAGCCTATTGAAGTTCAGAATGCTAACCTTATTGTGGTTAGGGTTGCGTAAGGGGGTGTCGGCATGATGAAAGATATAGAAAAACTTTGCAAGCTGATAGAAGAAGAATTGAAAAAGATTGCAGAAAAAGGCCTGACAACTTCAAATTTGGAAACAGCTTATAAATTGATCGATATGTATAAGGACCTTAAAAACACCGAGTATTGGGAACAGAAAGGCGAGTATTACATGGCTGTGCTTGAAGAAATGGAAGGCGGCGAAGGTCAGTATTCAAGAGAGGGCGGCTATAGCCGTGAAGGTGGACAGTATTCCGAAAGACGCAGACGTGATAGTCGTGGCAGATATATGCGTGACGGCGGTCAGTATGAAGAGGGCGGTCAGTATTCCGAGCGCAGAGCCGGCAGGGGTGGTAATAATCGCGGCCGCAATCAGTACAGCCGTGAAGGTGGTTACTCACGCAATGAGGGCGGTTATTCAAGAGATGGAGAAATGTTCGAGCGTTATATGGACAGTAAACAATCTTACCGTTCAAATGGTGGACAGGATGGAAAAGAGCGCTTAATGTCAAGTCTTGAAGAATACATGGATGATTTCACAGAGAAGATTGAAGAAATGGCTAGAGATGCGGATTTTCCGGAAGAAAAGGAAATGTTGCAGAAGTTCATTAAAAAATTGCAGAACATTAGATAGTCAAATGGGGCATTGAAAAATGCCCTATTTTTTTATTTATTTGCAGAAATGACTTGACTATTGGGGTCCAACGGGGTAGTATGTACTTACAAGGAACGGATAACACCCACATGAAAGGATAGGGCAAAGGATATGAGCAAAATTGAATGGGTTACGGTTTGGGAAGATAAAACAATTTGTGTGAGATACAAAGGCAAAACAAGAAAGATAAAACAGGGTGAAAAAATCCCTGCTACTGTATTTGAAAAAATGGATAGTTGCGAAAATCCAATAAACGGGGTAACAGTTTACGGAGAGAAATATAAACACTACGAATAAACATTATAAATCACACAGCCTTGCAGGTAGGCGGTTAAACCAGAAAAGGGAAATGTTATGACAATGGGATTTGACGAAAAGGTAGTTGCGATTGATGTTTGGTACGATAGGCATACTAGAGATTATTGCATTCAGTTGCTAAATGCAGAAGGTTATCAAGTTGGCGATTCTATAAGGGTTGGGACTAAACAGGATAGAGACGCAGAAGTGTCTTATTTGAAAGAAAAATACAATTTATAAAGGAGCGTAAACAATGAAAGCAAAAAGAAATGTAATGTTCAACAAGGTTGGAGGCAACGCGAGTAAAAACGCCCTGAATTGTAGGTTAAGCCTGCCGATGGATATGGTAAAGGCTTTAGAAATACGACCGAGTGATAGAGGCGTGGTACTTACCTGTGTTGACGGGAAGATAATAATTGAAAAAGACAAGGAAGAAGAGTAGAGCAATCTACTCTTTTTATTTTGCTATGCAACGTGTACACAAATTCTTTTTGCGGCAATGATAAAATATTTTTATGAACGGGATTCGTTCATCTTGTCTCATTTACCTCCTTTCAAGTAGATAGGTGCGCACTTCCTTAGTAGAAACGGTTAAAGCCGGAGGTTGAAAAGCGGATGCGATTTCCGAAGTGCGCTTTGCTGGCATTTCAGCACACTCCTGCCCACTAGCGGAAGGCTGAACAAAGGACCGTCACAAGGTCCGGTGGGGTTACCTTGGCAGAGGTTTATCTGCCTTAATCCATATTACTGTTGACGGACAGTTTAAATAAGACGTTTAGGAGGATATTTTTTATGCAGAACATTATTGAAATCTTGAAGTCAAACGGCATTGAAGTGCCAGAGGACAAAGTGGCAACTATCAATAAGGCCGTTGCCGAAAATTACAAAACAATTTCCGAAGTGGAGAAGAAAACATCAAAGCTGGAGTCGGAGCGTGATTCTTGGAAAGAAAGAGCTGAAACAGCAGAAGAAACAATGGCCAAGTTTGACGGCATCGATCCGGAGAAAATTCAGGGCGAAGTCGAAGCATGGAAAAAGAAAGCGGCTGACGCAGAAGAAAACGCAAAGGCGCAGATTTACAAAAGAGATTTTTCCGATGCTCTCAAGGCAAAGTTAGATGTAGTTCAGTTCACTTCTGAAGCGGCAAAGCGTGACGTGGTTGCGCAGATTGAAGCGGCGGGGTTGACACTCCGTGACGGACAGATTTTAGGTCTGGATGATTTAATCACACAGATTAAAAAAGCAGACGCTAGTGCTTTTGTTGATGTCCAGCAGGCACAGTTGGAAGAACACAAAGCAAAGTTTACGACACCAATGGAGAGAAGTGGTGGCAAAACAGGAACAATGACAAAAGACGAGATTATGGCCATTAAAGACCGTACAGAGCGCAGAGAAGCAATGCTGGCTCACAAGGACTTATTTAACGGCTTAGAATAATCCGTTTTGCACCGTCTATCAAATGGAGATAGACGCTAACCGCAAAAAGTTATGCGGTAGAAAGGATTTTAAACATGGCAGAAGCAAATTTGATCAAAAAGACAGACCTTGCAAAAGTTCGTGAGGTTGAATTCGTTAGTTCTTTCGGTTATTCCGTAAAGAAACTTGTTGAGGCATTTGGTATCACAAGAAAGATTGCAAAGCAGGCAGGCACAGTTCTTAAGGCTTACAAAGCTGTTGGCGAGTTGCTTGACGGCGCTGTTGGCGAAGGAGAAACTATTCCACTTTCCAAGTATCAGACAGAGCCTGTTACCATTAAAGAGATTACTCTCAAAAAATGGCGCAAGGCTACAAGTGCTGAAGCAATCATCGAAAGAGGTTATGATCAGGCCGTTGACCAGACAACAGACGCAATGCTTAAGGATGTACAGAAAGGCATTAGAGGAGATTTCTTCTCTTTCCTTGCTACAGGTACAGGCACAGCATCCGGCGCAACATTTCAGGCAACTCTTGCACAGGCATGGGGACAGTTGCAGGTGCTTTTCGAAGATGACGAAATCGGCGCTGTTTACTTTGTAAACCCACTTGACGTTGCTGATTATCTTGCAACAGCAAACATCAGCACACAGACCGCTTTTGGTATGACTTATGTTGAAAACTTCCTTGGACTTGGCACAGTTATTTTCAACAGTTCCGTACCACAGGGAAAGATTTACGCAACAGCAAAAGACAACCTTGTATTGTATTACATTCCTGTAAACGGCGCAGACCTTGGCGAAGCATTCAACTTCACAAGCGACGAAACCGGTTATATCGGCATTCATGAAGAAGCCGACTACACAAACATGACAGCATCCGATACCGTTATCGCAGGTCTTGAGCTTTTCGCTGATAGACTTGATGGCGTTGTTGTTGGATCCATTTCCTTGGGGGAATAGCAGGCTATAACTTGAACAGAGCCTATTCAGCCGAAAGCCTTAATGACATGACAATAGCAGAGATTAAGGCTTTGGCTGATGAATTAGGTTATAGCATTACTTCAACCAAAAAGGCTGATATCATAGCGGAGTTTTTAGCGCAGGAGGGATAATAAATGTACGTTAATTACGAATATTACAAATCCCTATACGGCGACAAGGCTCTTGGCGAGATAGAGTTCAATCGCCTTGTGTGGGATGCCGAAAGAGAAATCAACAAAGCAACCAGCGGAGTCGACGGCGTACAAAAACTTAAAATCGCGTTTCCGACAAACGATGAAGATGCAGAAGTGGTTAAAAGATGCGTGTGTGCATTGGTTGAATTCCTATACAAACTTGAAATTGCCGAAAGTGGCGCAGGTTTTGTGAAAAGTTCAAACGGAACAGTCCACGGTGGCATTGTTTCCAGCGTTTCGGCCGGTAACGAGTCGATTAGTTACTCAACAAATGAAACATCAATCAGTAGCGCTATTAAAAGCGAGAGCGACAGAAGTAAAACAATTTACGCGTTCATTGCATCACGACTTTATGGCGTTTCTGATGCAAACGGTATAAACCTGCTGTACGTTGGCAGGTATCCGTATGAAGTGAAACAGTAAGCAGGGGGATATCATGTATCTTGACACAATAACGCTTTTTAACAAATACGAAAGCCGTTTAGGGGATATGTGGTATCCCTCTGTCATTAATGGGGTTAATCTCAATATTGACAAAGCGGCTATAATTGCAAAATATGGCGCGGAAAGTAAAGACGCGGTTGTATTAAACATTCGCTACGTGTCGTTAAATGATAAAAAATTCATAGATGGAAAATTATACTTGCCACCAAAAGAGTGGGAAAATCAAACAAACGACAAGCTGAGCGAGAGTTTGACGCTTGCAAGTGGAAATGGCGCCGACTTTTTCCTTGTTGGAGATTATGGCGTTGCCGGTCCAATTGCGGATGATGATTACGACAATGGTTTTTACGACTACATGAATAAGAAGTATGATCATGTATTTGCAATTACTTCTGTTGGCGAGTATACAGTAATTCCGCACTTTGAAGTATTGGGGGCGTAAACATGGCTAAACGGCGAATGATTGCAAAAGTTAAGTATCACTATTCCAAGGCTGACGCCGGAAGAAACGCCGACATTGAGCTTGACGTTGATTTGTCTCGGTTTGAGGCACAATACGGCAAAGCGCAGTTTGCTTTGGATAGTGCTGTAATGACTTCTATGCAACCGTACATGCCACATCAAACGGGAACGTTTATAAACGTTACTAAGGCAATGAGCGCCGCAATTGCTGGTAGCGGTTATGTAATCGCGGCGGCCCCACCAATGGGTAGATTTTTGTATGAAGGTAAGGTAATGGTGGATCCGGAGACCGGCTCTCCATGGGCCAGAAAAGGTGCGAAGAAAGTTGTTACTGACAAGCCGATTTTGTATGGCAAGGGACACAATACAAATGTAACAGCCCATTGGTTTGATACCGCAAAAGAAAAGCATGGCGAGTCGTGGGTTAAAATGGTAAAAAATATTGCTGGAGGTGGCTAATGGCTAATCAACAGGTTAAATACGACATTGAGGGTTATAACGCCGTTACTTTGGCTTTAATGGAATTATTAAACCAATATCCCGCATTAAAAGAAGGAGACGAAATTTTGTTTTCCGTTCTTGACGAAGATGGCGGCAGGGCTATGTTTCCTGTAAGCGGTGCTGTAATCGAAACAGAAAAAAAGAACATTTTAGGTCAAGTGACGCAGGTTTGCTTGTATCCGTTTTTTGTAATTTACAGGGCCAGCGGGCTAAACGAAAGCAGAAAGGCTCGAATTAAAGAGTGGCTGGATAATTTAGGCGCTTGGCTTGAGCAGAAAGAAATCACAATAGACGGAAAACAGTATAAACTTGATAATCTTCCGCCATTGACGGATGGTCGCAAGTTTTTATCTATCAGCAGGCAATCTCCGGCGTACTTGGACACAGTAAATGAAAATCAAAGCGAGAATTGGGCAGTATCTATATCTGCTCGTTATCAATATGAATATGCAAACCTGAAAAGGTAGAAAGGAATAACTATGGCAAAGTTAAATCGTGAAGCGCTTGCGCACTATATCGACACAGCTTGGAATAAGAAAGTCGCTGACGCAAGCAAAGCAACATTTGAAATCATCGGTACCGATATCGAGGATATGTCCGTGGACATGTCATCCGATGTATCTCAGTCTAAAAACATTCTCGGCCAGACTAAAACAGTAGATAATGGATACTCTCCTACTTTGGATGCGGATCCATTTTATGCTGACACAGAAAGCGGCCTTTACGCACACTTGCGCGATATCGCTTTTGAAAGACTCAAAGGTGACGCTTGCAAGACTCTCTTGCTGGAAGTAATCGTTGAAGATACAGAAGCGGCAAGCCACACAGCTTATGTTCGCGAAGTAATTGTAAAACCTACATCTTACGGCGGCGGCACAGAAGGTTTCAACATTCCATTTAGCGTGTCTGAAGATGGCGCATGGGCTAAGGGTACTGTTACTGCAGAGTCTGTTAAAAATGGCGCACCGGTTTTCACACCGGCTGATGCCGAGCTTTAATTAAGTTTGGAGGTAAATGAGATGGCAAATGATATTAGAGTCAATAGTGGCATTCAAACATACAGATTTTTTGATGAAGAAGATAATTTAATTACTTCTTTTTCTATCAATCCCGCAGACATTTCCTTGTTGGTTAGATGCGAAGAAACGCAGGCATTTTTCGAAGAAAACAAATTGGAAAATGCAAAAACCGCACGCGAAATACTTGAGGCAAATAATTTAATTGAAAAGCAAATGAACTATTTACTTGGCGTAGACGATACTGTGTTTAAAAAGCCACTAACCGCCACAACGGTTATGCCTGACGGAAGAACTTTTGCGGAGCTTATTCTTGATACAGTAATTGAGCATATTAAGCCGGAACTTGAAAAGCGCGCAAAAGCAAAAAAAGAGCGCTTGGATAAGTATGTATCCAAGTACAATAAATGAGTGCGTATGAGTTGCCCACATCCCTTAATATAAGGGGTGTGGATTATGCTATCAGGAGCGATTTTAGGGCGATTTTAGACGTGTTGATTGCGTTGGGCGATAAAGAGTTAGAAGACAACGAAAAGGCGCTTGTTTTGCTTCAAATCGTGTATGTTGATTGGGTAAGCATTCCGCGAGATTGTTTGCAAGTTGCAATAGAAAAAGCAATGGAGTTTATTTCTTGCAATTGCAACGATGACAAAAAGCCTAAGCCGCAATTAGTTGATTGGGAACAAGACGCGAGTTTAATAATTCCCGCAATAAACAAAGTCGCACACACAGAAATTCGCGCCGTTGAATATCTGCATTGGTGGACTTTTTTTTCTTATTATATGGAAATTGGAGATAGTTTATTTGCAAGCGTTGTAAGTATACGTCAAAAAAAGGCTAAAGGTAAAAAGCTAGAAAAGCACGAGCAGGAATTTTACAAAGAAAACAAGGCATTAATTGACTTTAATAAATCTGAAAAGCGTAGCGAAGAAGAGAAAGAAATGTTACGCGATTATTTTGGATATAAAAAGAAATAAGCGGGCATCTAATTGGCTGATGCTCTTAACCTTACAAAATTAGAGGTATCTATTATGGCATTAGGGAAAAGCGATGGCTCTGTAATTATTAATACAAAGGTTGACACCAAAGGCTTTGGAACGGGTGTTAACAATATGCAAAAACAAATCGGCGGCTTGTCCGGTGCTGTTGCAAAATTAGGCCTTGCTATGGGTGCGGTTTTTGCCGTAAAGGAAATAGTTCAGTTTGGCAAAAAAGCGATTGAACTTGGATCCGATTTGCAAGAAGTTCAGAACGTTGTTGATGTGACATTTACATCAATGAGCGATCAGGTAAACGAATTTGCAAAACGTGCCGCAGAAGCCGCAGGACTTTCCGAAACAATGGCAAAGCGCTATGCCGGTACATTTGGAGCAATGGCGAAAGCATTCGGCTTTGCAGAAACAGAAGCGTTTGATATGTCTACCAGCTTAACTCAGTTAGCGGGTGACGTTGCATCTTTCTACAACATTACGCAAGATGAAGCCTACACAAAGTTGAAATCTGTGTTTACAGGCGAGACAGAGTCGCTTAAGGACTTGGGCGTTGTAATGACACAGTCAGCATTAAACGCATTTGCTCTTTCTAAAGGAATTGGCAAAACAACAGACGAAATGACAGAGCAAGAAAAGGTTGCGTTGCGTTATCAGTTTGTTTTAAACCAATTGTCAGCGGCAAGCGGCGATTTTGAAAGAACAAGCGACGGATGGGCTAACCAAATGCGTATTTTGTCTTTGAATTTTGATACGTTCAAAGCAAATGTTGGCCAAGCATTAATTAATATTTTTACTCCGCTTTTAAAAACGATAAACAGCCTTGTTGAAAAGTTGGCAGACTTATCACAAAAGTTTGTATCTTTTTCTCAATTGCTTATGGGAACTAAAAACGCCGACAATACAACAAGCAATTTAAAAGAAATTGAGCAAGGGTATGAGAATGTTGCGGATTCAATTAACGACGCAAAAAAAGCGCAAGCGGGATATTTAAGCGGAATTGACGAGTTAAATGTAATTAAAAAAACAAACAATACAACAGAAACAGAAGAAGCCGCATTTATCGATCCTGCTGTGGCTCAATCTTCTAATAACGAGCTTGAAGAAACTGAAGGATTGCTTTCTGTTATTTGGTCTAAGGTTTCTGAAATTTCAAGTTTGTTTACGGAGGGTTTTGCAAATCCGTTTGCTACCATTAAAGACTTTTTGCTTGAATTAAAAGATGACCTTTTCACTTTATTCGTGGATCCGTTTAATCAAAGCAAAGGCGTATTGCTTGAGTCTGTATTAAAAATCAAAGAAGGGTTTGTTACTCTTTGGAGCTCTGTAAAACCAATTTTAAGCGACCTGTTTTATGGGGTGTTTGATTTATACAATAAATACATTTCGCCTATCTTTGAAAAATTAGCGCCAAAAGTTACAGATTTATTCCAAAATCATCTTGCGCCAATGTTTACAAAGCTGGGAGAGTTTCTTGAGACTTTAGGACAGGGCCTTTTAGATTTGTGGGAATATTGGAAACCGTTAATGGAAGTTTTGATTTCAGTATTAATGCCTGTTGTGGCGCCTGTATTAGAAGCACTTGGTGAAGTATTTATTGATGTGTTTAATACAATATTTGACGTCATAGGTGGACTTTTTGACGCGCTGAGTGGTTTGGTAGAGTTTATTGTAGGAACGTTTACGGGCGATTGGGAGCGTGCGTGGAATGGAATTGTAGAAATATTTAACGGAATTTGGTACGGATTAAAGAGCGTTGTTGAAACATTTATCAATGCAACCATTAAATTGATTAATGGTCTAATTGAGGGAATTAACAATATCTCTGGCGCGGTTGGTATTCCGGCCATTCCTACAATTCCGTTGTACAGCTTAGACATTCCAATGCTTGCAAAAGGCGCAGTAATTCCGCCAAATGCACCATTTATGGCAATGCTGGGCGACCAGCGCAATGGAACAAACATTGAAGCGCCAGCCGACTTAATTAGGCAGATTGTCCGTGAAGAGTCAGCAAGCGCAGAGTTGCTTTCTTATCTGGCAGATATTGCAAGAAATACACGCGAAACAGCAGACAAGGACATGTCCGTCAATATTGGCGACCGTGATATTGCAAGAGCAAATATTCGAGGTAAAAAATCAATGGGCCGTTCCTTGATTATGGAGGGATAAAAAATGCAAAATGCAAACGACTTTATTATTGTAAACGGCGTAAAATTCCCGCCGCCAGATTTGGGGTTTGACATTGTTTATTCTCAAACGGTAGACGCAAGTAGAAATGCAGACGTTGCTATTGTTGGTCAGAAGGTTGGCAGACGCTTATGGAAGATTAACAACCTGCAATGGACTAATTTAGACGCACAGTCATGGGCCGAAATGAAAGCGGCCCTTGAGGACTTTTTTGTGCCTGTTACATTTACGGGCGACGATAACAAGCGCCACACAATCCACATGTATCCTAGTGATATGTCCGGTAAGCCTTTGCCGACAAGCGGTTTGTTTTATGAAAACTTTGAGACTTGCAAATTTAACCTTATTGATTGCGGGTGGGATGAAGAATGATAAATGTATCTAATAAATACAAAGAAGTAATGGGCCGGCCTATCAGAAATAGAACTTTTTTATCTGTGGGTATCGGTATAGTTAACCAAAACGCGCAAGCCGCCGCTAATGCAAGCGGTGAGTTTGCGTATTGGAGTAACGGTAATATTTTCAATATCAACCAAAGCAGAGTCGACTATGCTACGTTGGAAGAAAATTACATGAGAGCCGACGGCGGCATGGTTTTTGTTCCTGAAAATGACGAGCTTATGCAGTTAAATTACAGCGGATTAATTACGGAACAAGAGTTATCCACAGTTCGCATTGATTTTGGTGAGATTTACGCTATTAAGGGACTTACTCTTGTGTTTGGCTCTGCTTATCCAACGGAATTTGTAATTGAAACGGCACAAAAGACGCTGACATACACAAACAACGCTGAAAGTTTTGCCACAAACGATGTTTTGGGCGACACAGATTACATTTTAATTACTCCGGTTGCTATGGTTGGCGGCAGACAAAGATTTAGACTTAAAAGCGTGCTCATGGGCGTTGGTTTGCAGTATTCTAACGCGCAGACAAAATCTTTTAGCCATTCCGACTTTGTTTCTACCATTTCAGACGAGTTACCAAGCGAAAGCACAAGTTTTTCATTTTACGATGAGAAAAATCTGTTTGATGTAGACGACGACAGCTCTTTTATTGATTACTTAGAAACAATGCAGGAGATTAAAGTGTCATTTGGTCTTGAACTTGACGATGGCACAGTAGAATGGCATCAAGTGGCCACTAACTACTTGAAAGATTGGAAGAGTCAAAAAGGCGTGGTTGTTTTGTCCGCCACAGACAGACTTTCCCAAATGGAAGACGAATATAGCCTTGGCAACAAGATTTACACAAGAACAGCATATCAAGAAGCAGAAAGCATTTTCGCAGATGCAGGACTTCAGCCAGACGAGTATTTCATTGATGATTACTTAAATGACGTTACTCTTACAAACCCTATGCCAATAGGTAGCCACAAAGAATGCTTACAGTTACTTGCTAACGCTTGCAGATGTATTTTAAGGCAGAACGAAAACGGCAGAATTATGATTCAAGCAAATTTTGCAAACGTTCTTGATCCAGACGATTTAACCGTTTCCACAAACGGAACTACAGTATGGAGTAAGCCTAGCAATGTGCTTCTTGGCACAGATGTTGTTTACGGAGAGTTGGCAAAAGACTTCCTTAAGGCAGACGGTCAAATGTACTTCTTGCCAGAAGATGAAAGTTATCTTGAAACGGCATACGTTAGTGA
>JAEIGA010002298.1_pt1 | contig 30549 bp, 24 predicted proteins | sample 9270691 | NCBI WGS metagenome assembly JAEIGA01 (sample SAMN17057246, study PRJNA624740) | gut metagenome | biome: biome; isolation source: fecal sample | host: Bos grunniens | place: China: Xizang | collected 2019
AACGGAATGTCTTCACAGAGTGCAGCAGTTGTTAAAGACGATGTGTCCCGTCTTACTAAAGCGGATAGAGATGAGATCATCCGCAGAGTACAAAGAGGAGATATCATCAAATTTTAATGACGGTGAAATCTCCTGAAAAATCACAAACAAAAAGGAGATTTATTATGTTTGACATCATCAAAATCAATCTTCAGCTTTTTGCTGAGATGAACACCAACGTAACTTCTGACAGCGGTCTCTCCGTAGAGATGAAGACCTTCTACGATATGACTCTTATTGATGAGGCACAGGCAAACCTTGTGCACGATCAGTTCGGTCAGAAGAGACCTATCCCCAAGAACGGTGGTAAGACCATCGAGTTCCGTAAGTTTGCTTCTCTGCCTAAGCAGCTTAATCCTCTGACCGAGGGTGTAACTCCTGACGGTAAGAAGCTCTCCGTAAGTAAGATCGAAGCTACTGTATCTCAGTACGGTGATTACATCGTACAGTCCGATGTGCTTGAGCTGACTTCTCTCGATAACACCATTATCGAGGCTACCAAAATCCTCGGCAGACAGGCAGGTCTTACTCTTGACACCATCACTCGTAACATTCTTCAGGCGGGTACAAATGTAATGTACTGTCACAAGTCTGACGGTACTGTCCCTCAGGGACGTGGAGACCTCGATGACACTTGTGTCCTCACTGTTGATATGGTTAACAGAGCTGTTGCCTTCCTCAAGAAGAACAATGCTCCCAAGATTAATGGTGACTACGTTGCTATCATCCATCCTCTTGTTGCTTATGACCTCATGAACGATGAGAGATGGCTTGATGCTCACAAGTATGCACAGCCTGAGAATCTGTACAACGGCGAGATCGGTAAGATCGGTGGCTGCCGATTCATCGAGTCATCTGAGGCGAAGGTATATGAGGATGGTGTATTCGGTTGTCTGTTCATTGCTGACGGTGCTTATGGTATCACCGAGATCACCGGTGGCGGACTTCAGACCATCGTTAAGCAGAAAGGCTCTGCCGGTACTGCCGATCCTCTCGATCAGAGAAGCTCTATCGGTTGGAAAGCTATGAAGACCGCAGAGATTCTTGTTCAGCCTTACCTTGTCCGTGTGGAGTGCAAGACTGCTCTCAAGGAGTTTGTTCAGGAAAACTAATCAATCGGGGGAGGGTTTCCCTCCCCTCACATTATAAAGGAGGCTATTATGGCTACTGCTGAAAACAAGACACCTACCAAGTCTAAATACGATAAAATGGTGAAGGTCAAGATTGATCTCACAAGAACTGAGAAGGACGATGTTTATGTTGCTCTCAACGGCAAATCCTATCTCATCAAGAGAGGCGTAGAGGTTGAAGTTCCTGCAGGTGTTGCAGAAATCATCGATCATAGCGAGAAGATGCTCACACAGGCTATGGAGTTTGAAGCTCAGGCTGCTGCTAATGCAGACTTCTAATAAATAAAGAATACCAAGAATGGAAAGGGGGGCAGGCGATGCTCCCCTTTATCAAATAAGGAGGCTATTATGACCATAATCGAGGCTATTAACAGCATTGATGCCATCAAGCCTAACACCTTTGAACAGGTCGAGAAGATAGAGTGGCTCTCGATTCTTGATGGCAGAATTAAAGAGGAGATCATTGACACACACGAAGGTGCTGATGCTGTTGTATTTAACGGATACAGCGAGGACACCTCCCTTGACACAGAGCTTCTCGTTCCTGCTCCGTATGATGAGGTGTATCTCTTGTGGCTTGAGGCAAGGATAGACTATGCCAACAATGAGTATGGCAAGTACAACAACAGCAGAGCGATGTACAACAATGCTTACAACACCTACTGGAAGTATTACAACAGGACTCATCTTCCTCTCTCCAAGACGAGGAAATTCTTTTAAGGAGGGATACTATGTCTTATCTTCCCGAACTGTTTGAACTGAACACATCAAGAAGCTTTATTGATGCTTTTGGCGGTTACAATCATAACCTTCGCATCAGTGAGGCTGAATTCTATGACATGAAGAACATGACCTCCTCCCACTATCCCATACTCTCTCCGAGGGGTAAGAGAGGTATATATGAAACACCTGAGAATCCGCAGGGAATGATTGCAAAGGATACTCTTTGCTATGTGGATGGCTCTGCCATGGTTGTGGATAAATACCGGGTGGAGATGGGACTGTCCACAAAAGAGGAAGATTGCCCGAAGAAGCTTATTTCCATGGGAGCATACATCATCATTCTTCCCGACAAGATGTACCTTAATACATCTGATCTCACGGATTTTGGCAATATTGAGGCAGAGGTGACCACGAAGTCCCCTGTGTCCTTTGAGCTTTGCAAGATAGATGGCTCTGAATACTCGGCAGGAGCATCTGAGAGTGAGCCGACTAATCCCACAAGCAATATGCTTTGGATAGACAAGTCCTCTACTCCTCATACACTGAAGCAGTGGTCTGAGTCAAGCAGTATGTGGGTATCCATTGCCACTACATATATCAAGATTCGGTGTCCCGGTAGCATGATGGGTGCTTCCTTTGAGAAGTATGACGGAGTGACCATATCGGGACTGAAGGGTGAGACTCTGTATGACAGCACCACCGGAAATGCTATTGAGGATACCTCTGATATCTCTCAGATTGATGGTAATTTCATCATTTGGGACAAGGGTGATGACTACATTGTAATCATCGGTATGCTTGATGTCACAAGGACTATCACCAACAGTATCACTATTAAGAGAGAGATGCCCACCATGGACTTTATCACAGAGTCGGGGAACAGGCTGTGGGGATGCCACTATGGAGTTGCCAAGAATGGCGAGGTAGTCAACGAGATCTACGCATCAAAGCTTGGGGATTTCAAGAACTGGAATTGCTTCATGGGCATATCCACTGACAGCTATGCTGCATCTGTGGGAACTGACGGAGTATTCACTGGTGCTGTGACTCACCTTGGATATCCTATCTTCTTTAAGGAGAAGTGTATGCACAAGGTGTATGGAAACTTCCCTTCCAACTATCAGATACAGACCACTTCCTGCAGAGGTGTACAGAGAGGTAGTGAGGATTCTCTTGCCATTGTCAATGAGGTGCTGTACTACAAGTCCACACTGGCAGTATGTGCTTATGACGGATCACTTCCGAGGGAGATATCCTCTGCTCTTGGAGACAGGCTGTACTTTGATGCTGTAGCCACTGCTCACGGCAACAAGTATTACATCGACATGAGGGATGCTTCGGGAGAGCGGAATTTCTTCGTGTTCGATACGGCAAAGGGTATGTGGCACAAAGAGGATGACACACACGTTAAGAGCTTCTGCTCCTGCAGAGATGAGCTTTATTTCATTGATGCTGACACCGGTGCTATTAAGACTATATGCAGCAGTCTTGGCTCTGATGAAAAGGCTGTAAAATGGATGGCTGAATCGGGTGTTATCGGCACATCCTCCCCTGACAAGAAGTATGTCTCACGGATCACTGTGAGGATGTCTCTTGAAATTGGGGCAAGGGTGAGATTCTTTGCACAGTATGACTCGGCAGGAGACTTTGAGCATCTGTGTTCCATGACAGGCACTTCCCTTCGCACCTTCTCTATTCCCATCAGACCGAAGAGATGTGACCACTTTAAGCTCCGCATTGAGGGAGAGGGAGACTGCAAGATATACTCCATCGTTAAGACCATAGAAGAAGGAAGTGATATGTGATGACCATCGACATTCCTCGTCCCAATATAAACGCACCTACGGAGGCAGGAAGGCTTGAGCAGGTGCGAAGCTATCTGTATCAGATATCAGAGCAGCTCAATTGGGCACTTAACACAATCGAGACCGACACCAATAGCAAGATTCTTGAGGCATCGAAGCAGAACTCGGTAGCAACGGATACTCCTGAAGCGGTACAGAAGAACTTCAACTCCATTAAGGCTCTTATCATCAAGTCTGCGGACATTGTTGATGAGTATTATGAGAAGATCACAAAGAGGCTTGAGGGTATGTACGTTGCTTCGGGAGAGTTCGGTGAGTATAAGGAGAAGACATCGGCTACCTTTGAGGCTACCTCCAAGGAGGTAACTGCTAACTACAATAACATACAGCAGATAATAACAGACTTGGAGGGTGTAGAGGAAATCCTTGACAAGTACATCGAGACTGATGCCTACATCAAGACAGGTATTCTGTATTATGATCCCATCACTGGTGCTGCTGTATATGGTCTTGAGATAGGTCAGACCAACACCATTGGGGATGACAAGGTCTTTGATAAGTTTGCGAGATTCACATCGGACAGACTTTCCTTCTATGACAGCAATGATGTAGAGGTAGCATACATCAGTGACTATAAGCTGTACATAACCCATGCAGAGATCAGAGGACTTCTTACCCATGGTGGGTATGACATTGACTCCACAGATGGCATTGCCTATATGTGGAGAGGAAGGAGCTAAGTATGGCTATGACCGGGGGAACTGCCAAGCTTGTTAAGACTACATATCCGTTCTCGGATAAAAGCAAGGCAGTAAATCTTTATATATATTACAAATCGACTCAGGATGTAACTACTAATAAGAGTACCGTCTCCTGCGGTATGTATGTCACCACTCCTTCGGGATGGGACATCGGGCAGTGGGATGACTGGAATAGTGCATCTTATGTAGGTACACCGAACAACACCTTCAATGGAACTATTCCTAATTTCAGCGGTACAAGGTGGATCGCTGAGAACAAGACATTCACTGTAGACCACAATGCTGATGGTACAGGCAAAGCCACCATTCAGTGGAAGTGGGCAGTCAACTCTCCTTGGGGAGGATATGTTAATCCTTCGGGATCGTTCTCCATTGACCTTCCTCAGATACCGAGAGCTTCTACGCCTACGCTGTCAGCATCCTCAGTGCAGATGGGTAAGGCTATTACTATCTCGATGAGCAGAGCCTCGTCTGCCTTTACACATACTCTGAAATACACCATAAACGGCACTACAGGAACAATCGCATCGGGACTTGGTACATCCTACACATGGACAGTGCCGAAGGAACTTGTGCAGCACATTCCGAACAATCTGTCATCTGCGGTGACTATCACCTGCGAGACCTATTCGGGAGCTACGAAGGTGGGATCAAAGACTGTAGCATTCACAGCTACTGTGCCGGATGCATCAGTCCCCACTGTGAGTGCTTCCTCAACTCGCATGGGTGGTATGGTTATCATTACAACTAACCGAGAAGCTTCATCCTATACTCACACACTAAAATACACCTTGAATGGTACTACGGGTACTATAGCTTCAAGTGTGGGTGCATCCCACACGTGGACAGTCCCTGACCTTGTAGCTCTTATCCCTAATGCCACAAGCGGTACTGCCACTATAACCTGCGTTACCTACAACGGAACTGCTGCTGTCGGAGAAAAGACTGTCAGCATTAAGATCAATGCCTACTCTGCTACAGTTCCTGCTATAACAAGTGAGCTTGCACGGATGGGTGATGTTGCTACTATCGGTCTTAACAGGAAATCCTCAAAGTACACTCACGATCTCTCATACTCAATAGGAACTAAAAGCGGAACTATTGGGACAGGGATAACACTGACGAGCAAATCTTGGTCTATTCCTGCTTCCCTTGTATCGGAGACACCTAATGCGACCAAGGGTACAGTGACCATCACCTGCGTTACCAAGAATGGTACTGCTACCATTGGTACTGAGACGATAAATATAGCTGTCGAGGTTCCCGAAGCATCGACACCTTCTACCAACACTATATACGGCATCATGGGTGAATCCCTTGTTATATCTACCAATCGCAAGGCATCGCAGTACACTCACTCACTGAAGTATACGTTTGGTGGGGAAACTGTAGATATGGCTACAGGGGTAGAAGATTCGCACACTTGGAATGTTCCGCTGATTCTTGCAGCCAAGATTCCAAGTGCTCTGAGTGATTTGGTCACTATAACGTGTACCACGTATAACGGAACTGCCGCTGTAGGCACGAAGTCTTACTCAATCTCGCTCAGTGTTCCCGACAATGACTTGACAAAGCCTAACTTCACTATGGCATTCACTCCAGTGCATTCCCTTCCCGGTGCATTCGATGATGTGTTTGTACAAGGAAAGTCCAAGGTGAGTGTTACATTTTCCGCAAGTTCTGAGTATGCTGATATAAAAGGATACTCATACAAGATTGGCAGTGTTACAAAGTCAGGCAACTCTGCGGTATCAGAGCTTCTTGTCACAAGCGGAAGCATTGCTGTAGAAGGCACTGTTACCGATTCAAGAGGATACAGCAGGACTATCACTGAGTACATTGATGTCAGTCCCTACTCCAAGCCGAAGATCGTTGCTTACAGCGGTGAGAACAACATTATATGCACACGAAGCTTCAAGAATGGTACGGTGGACAATACGCAAGTGTATGTACTCATAAAAGCTTCTGCTTCATACAGCAAGGTGGTATCAGGTGATACACAGCATAACTTCTGTAGAATTCACTACAGGTACAAGACCGCAAGTGCTGATGACTACACCACTGATTGGGTAGAGCTACAAGGCACAGATGTTTCCCACGTTATTGAGGATGTGTTTAATGTCAAGACTGCTTACACACTTCAGCTATGGGTAGAGGATGATGTGGGAGAGGAACAGACTTACACCTACATCATCAAAGCTCTTCGCACACCTCTGCATTTGGGAGAGAGAGGAGAAAACCTCGGTCTCGGACAGTTCTGCGATTACGATGAGCCATACCGCATCGATGTGGGATGGAAGACCTATTTCAACACGGGTATCGGAAGGAAAGTCATCTTTGAGGCTTCATCGGGATGGAACAAAGGCGAGATACTGAACGAAGTATTCACCGATGCGGATACTATGAGCATCATGGAATACACTCTTTTTGTTGCCTTGGTCGAAGCTCCTATAACCAGTGGTGGAGGTGTGAAGCCTATGCTCTGCTTGAGAAACGGAGAAGACATCTACAGTAGTTTTGATTCCGTATCTTTGCAGATGCATTATTTCACCAGTCATAACACCATGAAGCTTTCGACCATAACTGACGGCTACAAGGTTACAGCACTTTATGCATTACTTTAATTAAGGAGGATAATATGCCCACTAACGAACAGAAAAAGAAGCAAGTGCAGGATGCTAATGAAAAGTATTTGGCTGCACGTTCTCAGAACTCAGCTCAGTCGATGCAGCGCTCACCGACCTCATCAAATCCGATGTATGACAAAGCATTGGATGCTCTTCGCAAGACTCAAAGTGCACAGTCACCGTCCATGACAAATTCTCCTGATGGTACATACGCAGAAAGCGACACCGTCAGACAGGCAAAAGATGCACTCTCATCCCTTCAGAAGCCGGGTGAGTACCAGTCTCCTTGGCAGAAGAATCTCGATGATATTATAAACAGAATACAGAACAGAGAGAAGTTCTCTTATGATCTGAATGGTGACGCTCTGTATCAGCAGTACAAGGATCAGTACATGACACAGGGACAGATGGCTATGATGGACACCATGGGACAGGCTTCTGCTCTTACGGGAGGATATGGCAGCTCATATGCTCAAGGTGTCGGTCAGCAGGCTTATCAGGGATACCTTCAGGGACTCAATGATAAAGTACCTGAACTGTATCAGCTTGCCCTTAATCAATACAACAGAGAGGGCGAAGAGCTGTATAACCAGTATGGTCTCATTGCTGACAGGGAGAACACCGACTACGGCAGATACAGAGATACTGTGTCCGACTACAACACCGAGAGAGGATACCTCACCGACCAGTACAACAACGAGAGGAACTTCGACTACGGACAGCATATCGATGATAGAAACTATGCTTATCAGGTAGCGAGAGATGCTGTAGCGGATGATCAGTGGAATCAGTCTTTCGACTATCAGAAGGACAGAGATGCTGTAGCGGATCAGCAGTGGCAGGCTTCGTTTGATGAAGAAGCAAGACAGTTCGATACCACAACTGCTCTGACAAGGGAGGAGATGGCAATCCAGCAGAAACAGTGGCAGGCTGAATTCGATGAGACTGTAAGACAGGCTGACCGAAACTATGAGCTTAATGTAAAGCAGATCGAGGAAGACATCCGTCACAACAAGATCACCGAGGCTCAGGGACTGCAACAGCTCAAGCTTGCTCAGAGTCAGCTTGAGGAGGAAAAGAGACAGGCTGACCTTGATTACGCCTACAAGATGGCTTCGCTTACACAGAAATCCAATCCCAATAACAAGCCTGATAATGGCAATGACGATGATACGCCTGATAATAACAATGACGGTGATAACAGCGGTTTCACCGGCACTACTTATGAAGAGGCAGTGGCTTACATGAAGAAGAACGGTGTAGTGGGTGCAGCAGCAGCAGGCATTATGACACGTAGCGAGTTCGCATCAAGACGAGATTATAAAGCTAACTTTGATGGGTATGAGGACTATCTCCGATACATCGTCCAGTATAACATTGAGAACAGACAGGCATAACTACACACATAAGGAGGCAAATTATGTCATCTTTCCTTGAATGGGTAAAAAAAGAGAAAGAGAAGGAGAAGGAGAAAAAGGATAAAGTCACTATCACTGCTCCACCTTCTACTTCATCTTCAAAAAACACTTCTTCCGATAACGGCTCTGAGGATAGTCCATCTTTCCTTGATTGGACAAGCACAGAAAAGTCAAATAACACGGTAAGAAATTCCCCGTTTCTTTCATGGGTACAAAACAAGAGGTACGGTACATCTTTTGAGGACTGGATTTCGGGTGCGACTGGCTTCGCATCCGAAGTTCAGGACAGATACAAAAAGTGGGATACTGACGAGGGTGCTTATAAAAAGTACACCTCTACAGCGGATACACTTCTTTCATTTGCGGATCAGTGGAAAGAAAAGTATGCTGATAACGAAGAGGTTGTCTCGTACATAGATGAGGTGGTTTCTCTTGTACAGGGTACTAAAACCTATGCTTCGCAATACTATGACCAATACTCCCAGTTTGGCTCTGAGGCAGAATACAATGAAGCCGTGAAGTTAAGCGACCTTTATGGAATGTCATCCGAGGAGATTCTGCCTCACATAGATGATTACAACAATTCTCAATCAGAAAAGGAAGAGGATATCTCCGCACTTCAGAAAAAGAAAAGCGAACTTGAGGCAAAGATAAAGAAGTGGAAAAAAGGAGATAAATCAGTTTTCCCGAATGTTGAAAAGTACAAGGAAGCTGAAGCGGAAGTCAAACGCCTTAACAACGTAATCACACAGACCGGGAAGAAGGAATACGGAAGTCCCATAGCCTACACCACCATGAGTGGGCAGAACATCACGTGGCAGGATCTGTATGATCAGAAGAAGGCAGAGGAAGATTTCAATGCTCTCTATACCTCTGTTAGCAGCAATGGCGATTTTAATGCGAGTGTGCAGGCTGCTAAGGGGTATAAGAATCCTGATATTAACACTGCAGAAAAAGGTGAGTCAATCATTAACAAGGTCACCTATGTCGAAGAAAATGACATTGAACTGCGATTCGGTGAGGCAAATGGCGGTGGAAGTAGCATCGTACATTCTCGCATAGGCTTGATGACCGAAGAAGAGAAGAATATCTATCACTATTACTTTGGCAGAGGAGAATATGACAAGGCTGACGAATACCTCGCCTCTCTTGATGCAACACTGCAAGAGCGATTTGAGAATGAGGAAGTTGAAGGCTTTAAGAGAGTTGCAGAAGAACTTCCCGTTACTGCATCAGTGATGTCAGTCTTTGCGAGTGTGTTATCGGGTGGAGAATACATCAAGAATACTATCAACTATTGGGATACAGGAGAGCTTGACAATAACCGTCTTGCAGATGTAAGCACTGCTATCCGTGAGGAGGTATCCTCTCAGGTTGACTGGGAGATAGGAGGCTGGGATGCCTTTGACTTTGTGTACAACACGGGTATGTCACTGGCAGACTCTATGGTAGCTACCACAGCATTCGGCTATGGTGGTGCTCTTATTCTCGGTCTGTCTGCTGCTGCTCAAAGCACAAACGATGCTCTCGAGAGAGGTATGTCAAACGAGGATGCTTTTTGGACAGGTCTTACATCGGGAATCTTTGAGACACTGTTTGAGACAGTTTCCATCGGTAACCTCAAGGCAATGAAGGGAGTTACTCCCAAGAACTTCAAGGCAATCACAAAAAATGTGGCAATATCCATGGGTGTCAATTTCACCGAGGAGACTCTGACCGAGGTTGCTAATGTTGCCTACGATAAGTTCATGAATGCTGACTTCTCTCAGGTTGAGACATCTGTGAGAATGCATATGGCTGCAGGTATGAGCGAGGAAGAGGCAAGAGCGCAGGCAAAGGGAGAGACTCTCGGTAGGATCGTTGAGGCAGGTGCAAGCGGTGCTTTGATGGGATTTGCTACAGGTGGCTTTTACTCAGGCGTAGGTCATGCGAAGTATCGCAGCAATGCCACTAAGACCGGGCAGAACATCATCGCTAACGATGGGTACAATGATCTCAAGGCTCTTGCGATGGATGTGTCGGCAGCGGAATCGGGTATCAAGGACATCGACAAGGCTGTAGCAAAGGCAGACAAGAAGCAAACTGCTTGGAATGTCGGCAGGGTATCCGCTGAAGTCGATGCAGTTCGCTTCGAGAAGAATCTTTCGGAAGTCAAGTCTGCACTTGTGGAAAACGGTATGTCGCAGAGACAGGCAGACAAGATTGCTCCGCAGATCATTGAGGTGGCACAGAAGCAGAATTCGGGAGTGGAGATCACTCAGGAGGACTATGCTGCCATCACAAAGAACGAGGCTGTGTATGCGGTGTACTCTTCCCTTATATCAAATCCCGATTCATCCGTAAACAGTCGTAATCGTCAGCACACAAATGCACGAAGCGGTATTATCACAAGCGAGGATGGCTCTACGGAGCTGTCTGACGCTGCTCAGAAGCGAGTAGCAAACAGAGTGGCACAGACGGTAGCCACAAATAAAATCGCCTCAGAGAGCCGTTTTGAGGCTAATACAGGCATCGTGGATGACACTGCCGATGGTGTAGCACCTATGACAGCGGAAGAAGCTGCTGAGTACAAGGGCAAGACCACCTACATGAATCCCGAAACAGGTGAGATAAGTGTAGTAAAAGTTCAGGGAATCTCCTCCATCAAGAATAAGCAGATGATACTTAAGCTTGAGGGTGGAGAGACCGTCAATGCAGATGATGTCAGATTCTCGTCCGAGGGTGAGGCTCTCGTATACTCCACTATGCTTGACATGGGTGTCAATGCAGGAATCGCAGAGGCTCTTGTGAATGAGTTCAAGCAGTCGGGAGTGGATGCAGGTGTATATGCTCTCGGCATCAGGGATGCTTATTTCTACGGAGAAAAGAACATTCCTCTGTCACAGCTTTCGGAGAACAGCTTTGCCCGGAATCTTTCCGAAGCTCAGAGACAGTATGTATATAAGCTTGGTCAGACTGAAGCTACGGAGCAGGCTAAGGCACAGCAGAAGGCGAAAGATGCTACTGCGAAGGAAGGCAAGAAAACCAAGGGTGCGCAGAAATTCGGCAATGTTATTGCCGAGGACGGAGTTGCTACCACGAAAGACGGGAAGATTATCGAGGATGGTCTGACTGAACTGCAGAAGGAGAGCCTTTACGCTATCAATGCATATGCAAAAGTGTCTCCTATCAACTTCCACATATTCCGTTCTCAGAAGATTGACGGTAAGTTTGTTGCCAAAATCAATGGAGAAGTGGTTGAGGAAAGTGCCAATGGTGTTTACATGGCAGGCACTAATGACATTTGGATAGACCTCAACGCAGGAGATATGGGTGAGGGTACTATGCTGTGGACGGCATCTCATGAGATATCCCACTATATCAGAGAGAGGTCACCTGTTAAGTGGAAGGCTATGGCTGACTATCTGATGGAGGAGTTCGGCAAAAACAAGAATGTATCCATCACCGAGCTTCTTGACAGTCAGAAGGCTAAGATTTTGGCAAGGAAAGATGCTTCTACCAAGACCGAGGCTCAGATCACAGACGAGGCTTATGAGGAACTTGTATCCGATGCACTGTCCGAGATGCTTGTCGATGGTACTGTGGTTGATTTCCTTGCCAACGTGAAGCAGAAGGACAAGAGCCTGTGGCAGACCATCATGGATGCTGTTGCTGACCTTCTCAGAAGATGGGGAGAGGTACTTGGTGTCTACAAGGGTAGAACTGCTGATGCTGCTGAGGCTCAGGCTCTCCGAGGTATGGAAAAGACATACAAGAAGCTTCAGAAGATGTATGCCGAAGCCTTTGCTGAAGCGAATGAGGTAGAGTGGAACTCTATGACACTCGAAGAGGTCACTGAGGAAACCGAAAACCTCATTGCAATGCATAACATCACCGAAGCACAGCTTGCTGAGGCAATGGAAAAAGGAGGAATTGCAGCACCTTCGATTGCTGTAACCAAGAAAGGTATCACCAAATTTGGTGAGATCTCACTCGTCTTTGACAAGACAAGCATTGATCCCAATGTCAGCAACGATAACAAGCTGTATGGTTCTGATGCATGGACTCCTAACCAGACTCAGCTTAAAAAGAATGCTGTTTTTGATGAAGCAAAGCTGACCGATGCCATAAGCGAGGTACAAGGCATTCTTGGCGAGCATTCTTCGGAGCTGTTCGACATGACTCCTGCACAGATTCAGGATGCCATGGCGAAAGCAAAAGGTGACCTTCATGCAGCCTTTGATAACAATATCGGACTGCAGACTGCCTATGCTCTCAGAGAGAGAGTTATTGATGCTATTCCCGTAAACGAAGACGGAAGCGTTGACACATCAAAACTTCGTGACGATCTCAAGCAGATGAGTTCGGGAACAGGAGTGATGTGGGGCAAATATCGCAGGCAGTTCGTTGAGCCTCTCATTGACTCTGCTATCACAAGCTATGATGCTGCTACTGCTGACGAGACCGTCAGTGTCATGAGAGAAAAGGATGCTACTGCCAAAAAGTTCAAGCTTGCCGAGGATGGAACACTTACCGTTCCTGCTGCAAGATATCGTACTATTTCCGCATTGAAGGCGAACGAGAACAAGCTTTCCGAAAATGCAGACAAGGCAGCAGCTGAGGTGGGCAAGAGGCTTATCGAATATGCCAATGAAATAGCGGCTAAAACAAACACTACCACCAAGGATGTTGTTGCTGCTATCAATCGTGCATATGAGCTTAGATACAGAGTAGAGGGTGTTGTAGCTTCTTTTGCGGAAGATGGCATCATCATCAATCAGAATGAAGGTCAGATTCTCCGCAATCTTTATAAGAATGCAGTTGAACTTCCCTCCGAATACTTTGAAGCAAAAGCCATGAGAGTAGTGCCTCTCAGCGAGGTATCTGCTGTTGTTGCTCCCCAGTCCTTTATTAAAGCCAATCCTGACATAGTGGAGTCCTTTGGGGAGATGGGTGTTAATGTAGTGGCTTACGAGGGTGGTAATGAAAGCTCAAGAATTAACAGCCTCAATTCCCTTAAAGGTGTTCGCTTCTCCGAGAGAGGCAAGAACACTGCACAGGAGGCAGAGGCTGACAACACTGCCAAGCTTGCCGAGGTAGGTATATCTGTTGATAGCGAGACAGGTGATGTTTCTCCTGTGAAGTTCTCCGTAAGAAATATTCCCGGCAAAAACGGAACTCCCAGTGTTGAAAATATAGCAAAGCTCGTTTCCGAGGCTACAGGCAGAAGCTATGAGGAGTCTCTCAGATGGGTACAGGCTGAATACTCTATTGCTAATATCATCCTTGGTAAGCCTGAGTTCCTCGACTTTGATCCCGACACAAGATATGACTTCATCAAAAAGAACTCTGACTATCCTCAGGGAACAGTTGATCCGAATAATCTGTGCCGTAAGAGAGAAGAATTTACTGTTATGTTCGATATGCTTCAGAGAATGTATCCGAACAAAACATTCACAGCTCTTGATGTGGCAGACATGAGGCGCATGCTTGATGAAGAAGGAATCACTGTAGCTTGTGGTGCTTGTTTCGTAGAGGATCGCAGACAGCTCCTCGGTGAGATTGCAGACACCTTTATCGGTATGTGGAAGGAAGCAGCCGAAACAGGCAAGCCACTTCAGAAAACCAATGCATCAGGTGTCAAGAAGAACATGACCGTAACTGCAAAGCTTGCAAAGGCTTATGGTCTGACAAAGGGCACTACAATACATGCCGAAGACAAGTATATTCCCAATCAGTATGATCTGACCACCTATGAAGGATTCAAGAAGCTTGAGCGAGAGCATCCTATGATAGCAGCATCCTTCGTGGGATATAACAACTCAAGAGGACAGCAGGCAGCAAGACTCATCGAAGGTAGAGCTGAATACACAAGACAGATACTTAACTGGAGCGACAAGAAGGTACAGAGTGTAAACAATCAGGGTGGTCTCCGTATATTCTCCTTCTCTGATTTCAAAGCGATAAGTATGCTCGATATCATTCAGGTAATCATAGACTGCTCTGCAAGAGGTGTTAAGATTCAGGGATATACCAAAGTCCCCGAATTCGCAAAGCTCATAAGAAACACAGGCATCAAAATGAACCGTTCTCTTATGCCGAAGGGTGAGACGGGAATCAAAACTGTCAACGGCAAAAAGGTGCTTGACTATGACACCAAGGAAGGTATCGATGTTAATGACAAAGACTTCCTCGATGAATCTGATAATCCCAATGTCGGTAATATCCTTGTGGGAATCAATGCGGAGCAGATCGGACTCGCTTTTCTTGATGAATTCGTAGACTACATTATTCCCTTCCACACCAACAAGTCAAAGGCAGTGTGTGAAGCACTCGGTCTTAAAACTTGGCAGAACTACAAGGAAAGTCAGCATGAGAGAGACATCGCATCGGGCAAGGCTTCAAAGCACAATGTCAACATCTATACGCAGGTTATCGACAAGTATAATCCTACGAACAAGGTGGAATTCGTTGATGCATTCCTCAAAGAGTGCAGAAAGCAGAAGAAAGTTCCTCGTTATGCAGAATTCCTTAATAAAGAATACAAAGAAAACGGTGCATATACCGATGAGGGTGGCAGCTTTGACTACACCTATCGTGAAGGATATCACAAGCTCCTTGTAGACTTTAAGATGTCCGACAAACAGGGCAACATCCTCCTTCAGCAGAATGTAACTCCCGATATGGACTCATCCTTTATGGAGACCATCCTCGCCAGAGAGGTTGAAAAGAAGGAAGGCTATAAATTCCCTCAGAATGTATTCGACAGAATTCAGGACAAGTATGGGGAGAAGCAGAAGCCTGCGATGAAGCTCTCTGCGAGAAATTCCAACGGAGAGACTCTCTCTAAGGGACAACAGGAATACTTCAAGGATTCAAAGGTAAGGGATGCTGATGGCAGATTAAGAGTTGCCTATCACGGAACGCCTAACGGAGTCTTTACAGAGTTCAAACTTAGCGAAGGCTCGCATAGTTCTTTGATGGCTCAGTATGGTGCAGGCTTCTACTTCGATACAGACAAAACATCTGCAAAGAGATATACTTCTGCTGTAAACAAGACAAGTGGAGTAAGTAATCCCAAAGTATATGAGGTGTATCTTAACATCACAAATCCTCTTGAGGTTACTGACACAAGCCGTGTAGTCACAAAAGAACAACTTGCAGCCGTAATTAAACGTGGTAACTATGAGTGGTTTTTCACAGATGGTATGCCTCATGAATTAAGAAACTGGCTCGGCAAGTCTAAGTCTGAAATTCAGCAGATGTCTCGTGATGAGGTAATCAACCACTGGGTAGATATGGTATATGAAAGAGCATCTTTTGACTCGGATATACTGTCTTCAATGGTTAAGGCTTTCAAAGGAGAGTCTGTTGTATCAGCAATGAGAGAAGTGTTCGACAAGGATGGCGTCAGAGTCAATGACAGGTACGGCGAGATGTGGATCGCATGGGATGCAAATCAGATAAAGGAAACAGACAATCTCAATCCCACGTCAAATCCCGACATTCGTTACTCCGAGCGAAACACTGACTCCAACAGAAGCCTGCTTGCGAATGCACTGGAGACTACTGTTCAGAATGACATTGAGGCTCAGAAGCTCGCTCAATACAAGGAGAAGATAGACCTCATCGATGCTGAACAGCGAAAGCTTGCAGAGATCAATGCAGAGATTCGTGAGCTGTCATTCTCCAAGGGTAAGAGGGATGCCGAGAGGCTGAAGTCCCTTCGCTTCGATGCTGTTCAGACAGCAAACAGAATCAACACCTATGACCGTCAGCTCCTCAATCTTGAGTCCACAAAGGTACTCAAGGGAGTTCTTGAGAGGGAGAAAGGTCTTGCGAGAAAGAGACAGAAGCAGCAGAATGCGGAGGTGCTGAAGCAGTATAGGGAGAAGGCTAACGAAGAGAGACAAAAGCTCATTCAGAAGCATCAGGAGTCTCGCAAGAAGGCTACCGAGGGCAGACATAAGACTGTGATGAAGCACAAGATCAGGGGAGTAATTTCCGAGCTTAACACTCTTCTGACAAGGGGAAACAAGGAAAAGAATGTCAAACAAGGACTTCAGGAAACTGTTGCAACAGCTATTGCTTCAGCGGAGCTTCTCTTCTCGGATGAGATCACCAATGAGATGATAGTGAGACATGGCTTCACACTTCCCCTTTCCGACAGAGAAAACAGCCTTGCATGGGATTATTCCAAGGCTCTGAACGAGATTGCTGAGTATGAATCTGCTCTTGAAAAAATTAGGAACAGTGATGACATCGGCAAGGAGCAGAAGCAAAGAGAATATCTTGACGGTATGTGGAAAGAAAAGCGAAAGCTCAAGAATCTTGATAAGAAGCTTGCTGATGCCTTTGAGAGAGAGCGAGTTGCTTATAACAGAACAACTACCACTACCATACTCAAGGAGCTTGCAAGCACTTATGCTAAGACACAGAATGCTGAGGAGGATTATCTCCGAGCTTCCTACGATGACTCTGTCCGTGAACACATCGAAAACCTTGCCGAATATCTCTCGGACGAGCCTACTGTCCGTGACATGAGCCTTGATAGTCTGCAGAGGGTATACAAGGCATACAGAATGGTGCAGACAGTTATCAGAAAAGCGAACTCCTCCTTCAAAGCAGGAAAGTCTGTGGCGATATCAACTCTCGGAAATAATACCATGGAAGAGGTTGAAGAAGTTGGAGGTAGCAAGACTCACGTTCTTGGAGGCAAGATTGGCGAGGCTGTTTCCGCAGTTAAGAGCTTTGCCTTCAATAACCTGAAACCTGTCTACTTCTTTGAGAGAATCGGCTCTAAGACATTGTCATCGCTTTTTGAGAATGTTCGGAAGGGAGAGGACACATGGGCGGTTGACATCACCGAGGCGAAGGACTTCAAGGAGAAGACTGCCAACAAGTACAGCTACAGCAAGTGGGACTTCGATAAAGTATATACCTTTGAGTCCACTACCGGTAAGAAGTACACCTTATCCCTTGAGCAGATCATGTCTCTTTATGCTTACTCCAAGAGAGAGCAGGCTCTGCCTCACCTCGCAGAAGGTGGATTTGTGTTTGACCAAGCTATCGAAACCTACAAAGAGAAGGAAGATGGTAAAAAGAGCAAGCTCAAGTACAGAGTCAACACAGCAACAGCCTACAAGGTATCTGCCACAGAAGTGGCGAACATCATCGGTAATCTGACAGCAGAACAGAAGTCATTCGTTGATGAGATGCAGAACTATCTCTCCGCTGTAATGGGTGCCAAGGGTAATGAAGTCACAATGGAGATGTATGGTGTTGAGTTGTTTGGCGAGAAGTTCTACTTCCCTCTCAAATCTGCCAAGCAGTATATGTTTGAGCAGAATGAGGTATCAGGAGAAGTAAAGATCAAGAATGCAGGCTTCTCAAAGGAAACGAAGAAACACGCAAACAATCCCGTGATTCTGAGCAACTTCATGGATGTGTGGGCAAATCATGTAAATGATATGTCGATGTACCATGCCTTTGTGCTTGCGCTTGAGGACTTCAACAGGGTGTTCAACTACAGGACATCTGCTTCGGAAAACCTTGACTCCGAGTCCGTGAAGGGATACATCCAAAACGCATACGGAAGTGAGGCTAACCAGTACATCTCACAGCTTCTCAAGGATCTGAACGGTGGTGCAAGAGTTGATTCAAGAGAAAACTTCGGACGAAGCCTCGTCAGCAGATTCAAGAAGGCTTCCACATTCGCATCGCTTTCCGTCATCATTCAGCAGCCTTCTGCTGTAGGAAGAGCTTTGGCTGAAGTAGATGCAAAATACTTCGACTTCAATCCGAAGCTCATTGACCATAAAAAGCATTGGGCAGAGGTTAAGAAGTATGCTCCTGTGGCTATCATCAAGGAGATGGGACACTTCGACACCGATATGGGTAGAAGCTCTGTGGATTACATCAAGGGCGATCAGTCCATTATGGGCAAGGCTGACGATGTTCTGTCCAAGCCTGCTGCCTACATGGATGAGCTTACATGGGTACATATTTGGACTGCCGTTAAGAGAGAGACCATGGCAAGGAACAAGGGTATCACCGGGGAGGCACTCTTGCAGAAGGCAGGAGAGAGATTCACTGAGGTTATAACCAAGACTCAGGTATATGACTCGGTGCTTTCACGATCTGCCAATATGCGTTCCAAGAGTATGTTTATGAATATGCTCACAGCTTTCATGGCAGAGCCTACCACCTCTATCAATATGGTTGAGGAAGCCATCAGCAACTTCAAGAGAGGCAACAAGCGAAAGGGAGCGAGACAGCTTGCTTCTGTAGCATCCTCGGTAGTTCTGAACTCACTGCTCGTATCCCTTGTATATGCTGCAAGAGATGACGATGAGGATGAAACCTACCTTGAAAAGTATGTAGGAAGCCTTACATCGGAACTGATAGACGGACTCAATCCTATCACATATTATCCCTACCTGAAGGATATATGGTCGATAGCACAGGGATACGATGTAGAGCGAAGCGATATGTCTATCATCTCTAAGACTGTCGGATCGCTCAAGGATGTCATCACTGCTATGAGCGAAGATACAGAAGGTATGACAGACGAGGAACTGGAAGAGCATAATAAAGCTATTGTAGATGCATGGCTTGGAGTGGCAGGAGACTTCTCTTCCCTCTTTGGAATTCCTGCGAAGAATATCATCCGAGATATCAAGGCAGGCTTCAATGTTTACAACACGGCAAGCAGAGGTCAGGAAAGCAGTCTGTCCCTCGTCTTGGATGAGGTTATAGAGTCTGCAAAGGGTGTTACACCTGTGTATGGATGGTTTGCCTCCGATAGCAAAACCAACAAGCTCTACGATGCCATCATTGACGGAGACACAGCTTACATCTCTCGTCTGAAGAGTGGATACAAGGATGAGAAGGCATATAACAGTGCAGTCAGCAAGGGCCTCCGAGAGAATGATCCTCGCATCAGAGAAGCAGCAGAGGCAAGACTCAGCGGAGATATGACTCTCTACAAGCAGATTGCTTTGGAGATTAAGGGAGAGGGACACTTCTCTCAGGATACCATCGTAGCTGCCATCAACAGCGAGATGAATGCTCTGAAGAAGGATGACAGCTCTTCCGGCACAAGCACGAGCAAGCCTATGTTCTCGACCTCAGACTACTACAAAGCAGCAGTCGGTGGTGACTCCGCTGATGCCAAGGCTGTCAAGGAATACCTCATCGAAAGTGGAAAGACAGAATCTCAGATTCAGAGCAGCTTCAACACCGCTGTTAAGGATGCTTACGAGGAGGGTGAGATCGATAGTATGAAGGCTGTATCACTGATGGTTGAGTTCGGAGGTAAGACAAGCAAGGAAGCTGACATCTCCGTGAGATACATCGACTTCAAGGCTGACTATCCTGACTATGCCGACAGCATAACCGAATCAAAGTTTGAGAAATACTTTGAGCCTATAGAAGACTATGGCAACTACAGTCTTGATGATATGGGCATCGGTCTTGATGATTATGCAGAATACTGCGAGAAGACCAAAGGCATCAAGGGTGTCGATAATGATGGAGACGGAAAGACAGACAGTGGTTCTAAGAAGGCTGCTATCCTGTGGGTGATCGATGATCTTCCTCTCACAGCCTCTCAGAAGGATGCACTGTACTATCTCAACGGATGGTCATACAAGACAATCTACGAAGCACCATGGCATTAACCACATAAAGCACACGGGGGAGGTGTTACATTATACCTCCCCTATATGCTATTCTTTTGAATGACAAGGAGGACATAACTATGGATTATGTAACACATCGGATATCACTCGATATCCACAATACATCGTCTCAAGCTTTGCTCCGAGTAAAGCAGGGGGAGACAAGTCGCAGACTTCTTCTTACTCTGCGAGAGGGTGGTCAGCCTTATGAGATAGCTGACGGATGCACAGCGAATCTTTCTGCCATCAAGCCTGATGGCAACAGCATATACAATCACTGCGAGATTGAGGGTGACACCATCATCTACACATTCACCGAGCAGACCACTATGGCTGTGGGAATGGTGAACTGTGAGATCATCCTGAATGATAGCAATAACAACAAGACCACAACTCCTCACTTCACCATTCTTGTGGAGGAGGGACTCTTCTCAGGGGATGAGGTTATGTCTACCCCCGAAGCCACTGCGCTTGATGCTCTTGTAGACCGAGCAACTGCCGCTACTGAGGCTGCGGAGAATGTAGTGGATGGACTCAAGGAGTATGCAGGAGACAATTTTGCTAATGCATTTGATGGGTATGCCGAGGGAGAGGTTATTCGGGTGGATGATGTTTCACCAGTTGAACATGGCATCACTTGCCGATTATCGAGTGATGATTTAACCGATTTTTCATCCGTCAAAGTTAGCCGATACGGAAAAAATTTATTACCAATAATCCAAAACCAAACTCTAAATGGGGTAACTATATCTTATACCAGCGATGGCTGTTATCATTTGGATGGCACTTGCACACGAAGTCATAATTTTGTTTCGCCAAGTACAGTCTTGTGTGGTGGCGTATATACTCTATCAGCCAATAATCCGAGCCATAACGGATTAACATCATATTTAATACAATTTTATTCTGTTAGCAGTGGAGAAGGCGTATATATTGTAGATAATGCGACCAATGGTGAGGCTACAGCAGAGTTTAACTATGGAAACGATTATATACTCAGAATTCGTATTCAAGAGGGAATTACTTATAATAACTTTGTCATAAGACCTCAGCTCGAATTTGGAGCAGAAAAAACACAGTTTGAGCCTTATATCAATCCTGTAACTTATGCGGTCGACACTAACGGCACTGTTGAGAGCATGACTTCACTCTTCCCTACTATGACAATCTTCACAGACACAGCCAATACCACCATCTCCTGCGAATACAACAAGGACAGTAACAAGGTTGTGCAGGAGCTGTATGACTATGTGGCTCAGGAAACCGCAAGTGCTACCAAGGTATCAAGTGTGAATCTTCTTGCAAGCAAGTGGGAGGGTGATGCGAGTCCCTACTCTCAGGTGGTTAGTATCGCAGGCATCACCGAGAACAGCATGGTAGACCTGACTCCGAGTGTGGAGCAGCTTGCTGTATTCTACAACAAGGACTTGGCTTTTGTGACGGAGAATGTTGATGGAGTAGTAACTGTATACGCCATCGGTCAGAAGCCTACGAATGATTACACGATGCCCGTAGCAATAACGGAGGTGAAAGCATGAAACGAATAATCGGACGAACTGTCGGGACTAACCTCAATCCCGAAAAGCTGAAGATGGAATCCGCTGAAGGGATGCCGAACATACAGACTCTACAAAATTCCGATGCTTTAATTGTATACGATCTTCCCGGAAAGAAGATGGCAAAGATAACTTGGGATAAGCTGAGACAGGCTATCAACTCTGCTTTTGAGGGATATGTTCTTGCAGGGGGAATCCTTGATTCCGAGAGTGGATATACTGCCGTACTCCCTGAGCTTGAGGATGATGCGGTGATTGCTCTTGTGGATGACATTACTAAGGCACTGAAGAACTACTACACCTCCGCAGAGGTTGATGAGAGGATTTCAGCCATTCCGAAGTTTACCATTGAGGTGGTATCTGCTCTGCCTACTGAGAATATCAGTGATACCACGGTGTACCTTGTTGTGACAAATCCGGGTGACAGCTCAGGACAGCTTTACACAGAGTACATCTACGTAAACGGTGTGTGGGAAAAGCTCGGTGAGCAGAAGATAGACCTCACGGGGTACGTTACCACCGAAGATCTTGACAATGCTGTCGATGAAGCTCTCACCGAGGCAAAGGAATCGGGTGAGTTTAACGGACGAGGTATCGCTTCAGTTGAATTTAACGAGCAAGATAACGAAGTATACATCTACTATGATGATGGCGAAAGTGAAACCATCGTGCTTTCGGGCAGGGGTATCACGGAGATGTATGTCGATGAGAACGGCTACCTGAAAGTTCATTATGCAGGAGAGCACGGAACTGTTGAAGTAGGCGAAGTTCGTGGCAGAGGTGTACTCGCCATGAGTATAGATGGCGATGGTCATCTTCAGGCTGTTTACACTGATGATCCGGGAAGCTCCGAAGATCTTGGCAATGTAGTCGGACGAGGTATTGAAAACGTATGGGTTGACGATGACGGTAATCTAAAGCTGGTATATGATGGCATAGATGAAATCTTTGATCTCGGACACGTTCTCGGTAAAGGTATAGAAGAAGTCTATATCGGGGATGACGGAATCCTGTACGTTACATACAGTGACGGGGAATCAAGAGACCTTGGAACTGTTGTCGGTCAAGGTGTAGAGAGACTTTTCGTTGATGAGAACGGTGATCTGTATGTAGAGTACAGTGGACTCCTCGGAGAGTATACCTATGTCGGTCATGTACTCGGAGAAAAAGGTGACAAGGGTGACAAGGGAGACACCGGAGCCACAGGTGCGGCAGGATATACTCCCGTGAAAGGTACTGATTATTTCACAGCGGCAGATAAGGCTGAGATGGTAAACCTTGTACTCTCTGCACTTCCCACATGGAATGGAGGTAGTTACTGATGGCACTTGATAAAGTTATAGACTCTGCAAAACTTGATGCAGACCTTACCTCCATAGCAGATGCTATCCGTGAGAAAGCAGGAGTATCTGACTCATTCGTATTCCCCGATGGCTTTGTTGAGGCTGTGAGTGGGATTAGTACGGGTGGGGGAGATAGCCTTGCCATACAGATCATAGAGGGCACGGTAACTGAGATCAATGATAGCACCGCCACAAAGATTGGTAAATTCGCTTTTGGTAAAGGTTCATCGCTTGCTGCGTCCGAAGCGAAATTAACATCTGTAAGATTCCCAGAGGCTAATAATGTTGACAATTATGCTTTTTATTATAATAGAAAGTTAGCATCAGCATCTTTCCCGAAAGCTACAAGGCTTGAAGAGCAAGCCCTCGCCTATTGCGAATCATTGACGTCTGTTGATATCCCAAGTGCCACCTATTTAGGTTTCAACTGTTTTTATAACTGCAAGGCATTAAAATCGTTGTATTTACCAAGCGTTACGGGTCTGAATCAAATGGTTTTTTCTAATTGCTCCGCTTTAGAGTGGATAGATTTTGTAAAGCTGGCACAAATACAATACTCAGTTTTTCCCGGTTGCAAAGTGTTAAGCACTTTAATTCTTAGAAAAGACTCTGGTGTCTGTGGTCTTGGAAGTTCATCTGGCTTCAACAGCACTCCTTTCGCATCAGGCGGTACTGGAGGAATTGTTCTTTGTCCTCAATCTCTAATAGCTGAGTATACTAACGCCACTAACTGGAGTACACTCTATGCGGCAGGGACTTGCCTTTTCTGGGCACTTGAAGATTACACCGCAGATGGCACTATCACGGGCGAAATTAACTGGGACAAACTGAACACCGACAGAGAGGGGGCATTTGCATGATAGTTACAGAGAATTACATGATTAAAGACAAGCCTTTCGTCAAGACATATTCCGACAAGGGTATGATGATCGAGCGAGAGGGTGTACAGTACAGCGAAGCAAACGATCCTGCGGAGTTTAACAGACAGTACACCGAAACGGATATTCCGATTGAGGTGGAGGAGGATATTCCCGAAGATATCCCCGAAGATGAGGACATGACCGAAATCGAAGAAAAGGCGAAAGCCTATGACATACTGATGGGGGTGAGTGAATGAGCTATATTGAAGATGCACGAAAGATGAGACCGATCATTGAGCAGGCATCCGCATCCCTTGATGATAAGACCGCATCGGAGGCGGCAGAGCTTTTCCCGAAGCTGAAAGGTGACGGCTCTCTCGTTAAGGCTGGTACGAGGATAAACCACAACGGCACTATCAAGAAAGCCGCTGTGGATCTGTGGGATATTGCGGAGAACAACCCCGACAATGCTCCTGCACTATGGGAGGATATCCAGTACCGTGAGGGATACAGAATTATTCCCGAAGTAATCACGGTGACTACCGCATTTGCAAAAGATGAGTGCGGATGGTGGGGTGATGTGCTCTACCGTTCACTCATTGATGCGAATGTTTATACCCCTGCAGAATATGCAAGTGGGTGGGAGGTGGTTATGTGACGTGGGAGATAGCACTCGGAGTGATCGCTCTGTTTGGATTTGTTATCACTTGTGTGACTGTGTCATCTAAGGTGGCTTCTGCTATGGGGGAATTTAAGTCCGCTGTGGCTGATCTCAAAGAGACTCTCAACGAGTTCAGATGTAACGCACACGATACCCATGACAAGCTCTTCGGTAAGCTTGATGATCACACCAAGAAGATTAACGATCACGAAACGAGAATCAAAATCCTTGAAAAGGGGGACAAGAAATGAAGAAGGTTTTCACGAAAGAATGGGCAAAGGCTGCGACAGTTCGTGCGATCAAGACTGCATGCCAGACTGCTGTTGCGGTGATCGGTACTGCATCGGTGATGGGTGATGTAAACTGGATCGCTGTTGCATCTGCATCTGCTCTCGCAGGTGTGATGTCCGTGCTGACAAGTGTGGCAGGACTGCCCGAAGTGAAGGAGGAGTAAATATGGCAAAGAAAGTATTCATCGGAGTAGGTCACGGAGGAGGTGATCCCGGTGCTGTGGCACTTGGTCGAGAGGAGGCTGATCTCAATCTTGCGATTGCACTCAAGTGCAGAGACGAGCTTGAGAGACACGGAGTCTCCGTTAAGATGAGCCGTACCAAGGATGAAAATGATACTCTGACCGAGGAGATTCGTGAGTGTAATGCATTCAATCCTGACCTCGCCATCGACATTCACAACAATGCAGGAGGCGGTGACGGAGTTGAGGCTTACTACCACTTTGGCGGTGGACTGTCCAAGACTCTTGCCACCAATGTGCTTGACGAGATCGTGAAGATCGGTCAGAACTCAAGAGGAGCAAAGACTCGTACATACAATGGTGCTGACTATTACGGATTCATCCGTGAGACGAAAGCTCCTGCGGTGATTGTGGAGTGTGCCTTCGTTGACAATGCTACGGACATCAAGATCATCGACACAACTGCCGAGCAGCAGACCATGGGTGTAGCTGTGGCGAAGGGCATTCTCAAGACTCTCGGCATTGCATACAAGGCTGAGAGTGCAAAGAGCACATCCGCTACTGTCACTCTTGCGGTGAACGGCATCAACTGCGTAAGGAATACCAACTTCCTCGTGATGTACTTCGGCAAGGCTTCCACCGGAACTAATAAGTGGGGTGCTGAGGTAGCCTTTGATGCGAATGGCAAGGCTATGGCTGATCCTGTGAATGGTGTTGGCAATATGTCCATCCCTTCGGGTGGCTTCGTGCTGTCGGCTCACGGCAGTGCTGTGAAGTGGCTTATCGCAAACATCAAGAAGGGCACGAAGGTTAGCATGACTGTCGGAGTGAAATAAACCTAGGAAAAGAGCATCCTTCGGGATGCTCTTGGTGTGGTGTTTATTATTTCCATCATCGGGGAGCATACGAATACGCACACCAATGATGGATATGGAAGGTGCAAAAAAATTACACCTTCAATTTCACATCGATATCAATAGGTGGTGTTGTCCAATTGCCTCCTGTTTTTAGTGGAGATTTGGTGCGAGTTCTCTTCTTCTCCTTGTCATAATACATAACCTGCTGACTCTTGATCCTTTCAGGCTTTTCCCTATTATAATCGATTCTATCTATACAGGCTTTGAGGAGTCTGTTTTTTTCTTCTGCATCCTTTTTAGGATCAAGCAAAGCATCGAGAGCTGTTTGGAATCGGGTGAGCTTCTCCTTGTAGTCTACTGGATCAGGCATTGACTTGCGAGCATTGCACATAGCTTCCTTGACCTCATCCTTCTCTCTCAAAAGCTTCTCGTTGAGTCTCTTGAAGATTTCGGGAGGCATTCTCTGTGAGGGATCGGGATTCGCCTGAGCTTCCCACTGTGCCAGTTCCTTTGCCTCAAGTTCTTGCATTTTCTTCTCAAGGCTTTTGAGGAGCTTCTCATGCATCTTCATTGAGTCTCCGCTGTTATTCTTTATGCGGATTTCAAAGTCCTCGATACACTGTCTCAGGATGCTGACAACATTCTTCTCCATTTCATCATAGGTACAAGAGCCTGTGTTACAATGCACTTGACCATCACAGAGGAGTCTTGGAGCACATCTCTCGCTTCCATCTGCATTCTTATAGGTACGAAGTGTCATCGCTCTTCCGCATTTACAATACAGCAGTCCTGCAAGGGGATTCCTAATCTTTGTGGTTACCTTTACACGAGGTTTCTTCCCTAATATCTCCTGAGCAGCATTAAACATTTCCTCAGAGATGATGGCTTCATGCTTTCCGTCATAAACGAGGAACTCGCCTATCTGTGCCTTCGGACGAGTCTTAACGATCTCGCTGTCTTCTACTATGGTAACAGTCTTTCGCCAGTTCCACTTTACCTTGTCTATGTAGTGGACATTTATAAGCAAATCCTTGAGTCCTTCAGGAGACCAATACTCTCCCTTCGGAGGTTTGATGCCGAGATTGTCAAGGTGATGACAGATGCTCGGTCTTCCCATATTCTTGTTAACGTGCATATCGAAGATCATTCGCACCACGTTTGCCTGCTCTTCATTTATAGCAAGAGTAGGACACTTTCTCTTCCCTTCGGTAATCCATACCTTATCGTATCCATATGGAGGTATAGAGCCTAAGAAGTTACCTTGGCTGACCGACAACAGCCTTCCTCTGCTCATCAGCTTCTTTGTATACTCAAGGAACTCGTTGCCTCGTTTCAGCTCTCTCTCAAAAGCATCTCGGTCATACTCGTCTCTGAGGTCATATGCCTTCTGAGGAGTGATAACAACAGTATTTGTATAGCGGAGCAGCTTAATCAGTCTACCTGCATCCTCCAAGTCACCACGGGACAATCTTTGCACTTCTACGGTGAGAATGGCTTTGTACTTCGGGGACTCAATCATTCTGAGTATCTTCTGAATCTCAGGTCTGTCGGCGATAGTTTCTCCCGACACTATCTCTCTGAACTTATTCTCCTCCGGAACAGCAGCACCGAGATTCCTTTCTGCCCATTCATCGAGGATGGATTCATGCTTCGACAGCACCTCCTCTACAGACATAAGTGGATCGTCAGTCCTCGACTTTCTCAAGTAGTCGATGACTTCTTCAGGTGTTAAATTCAATTGTTCTAAAATATTATAATACACTATTCGTCCTCCTTTATTACCATTCTAAATGCTTCTATAAATGCCATATCTAAGTCAGGAGTTTTGCTTGTCGATAAGTTATCTTCGTATTCTTTTAGATGTTTTTTCAATAGCCTTTGTGATAGACCTGCTTGCTCAAGTGATTCTACCTTAAGCTGCACGAATTTCCTTTTGTCATATTTTCTGCCTTTGTACTCAAACACCTCTTCCACAGCAGAGCCATCTTCAATTAAGCACTTTTTAACCATTATTCTAAACTTAATGTATTCAATGAGCATTGTTATAATTGCTGATAACATAATCCTTTACCTCTCATTCATTTAATTTGAGTTTGATGCAATAATCATGCAAGGCGATAATCTTATCTTTATGTAAGATGATCTCATCTTTGTGTTCAAGCTTTAGTCGAAGCAGGTCTCGCTCGGCAGTTAGGTTGACATCTTTGTCTTTAAGCACGGCATTTTCGGCACTGGCAAAAGCAAGCTCGGAGTTGAGTCTATCTACTTCGGTTGTTAGGCGGTCAACATCCTCTTGTAAAGCCGTGATTATATTGCTACCCATAGGAGCTTTATATCCTGCAAAAAGAGCGTCAATAGAAAGATCGAGAACTGCCGCCACTTCATAGAAAAGGATGATATCAGGCTCTTTAGTCTCTCCTGAGAAAAATCTTGCTATTGTTTTCTCAGAATGCTCTACTCTTTCAGCGATGTACTTATTGGTATAACCAAGTTCCGCCTGTCTCTCTTGCATTATTTTAAGAAATTTGGCTTTCTCCATGATGGATGTCCTTTCATATGGTCAAATTTGGGATGTCCTTTGGACACAAGTGGGAGTGCTTCGGACACAAGTGGGATGTCCTTTGGACAATAGTGGGAGAATTTCGGGTATAAGTGGGGTGTTCTTCGGACATAAGTGGGTATTGATTTGACAAGAATGCGGAGGTATAATTTGCTCACAGTCCACAAATTGGAAATGCAAACGATGTCGAAAATGTTTGACAGTTTTAACTCCTCGGATTATACTGGAATTAGAACAATCGTTTCCGTTTTTTGAGGGAAATCCCTTTAATGGGACAGAATTCTTGGTATACTTTAGTCACTTAGAACACTTGTTTTCATCTTCGGAGGTTTTATCATGTCAGAAAACGAACAAAAACTAATTCAAATGATCCGAGAAAGCGATAATCCGGGAATGGCTCTGCAGACAGCCGCTGTCATTATTCTTGGCTTCCTAAAGCAGCTTGAATCATCTGAAGTACAAGCTGCTGATTCTCTTCAGGAACTCGCCTGAATAAATTAATGAGTAGCTTCTCTCCCTCGGAGAGCTTTATTTCGGGGGAGGTATCCTCTTGACGTTCCATAGGAACATCATAACCGAGAAGCCAAGCCTCGCTCACATTAAGCACCTTTGCCATTTCGTATATCCTATCCTGTTTAGGCTCATATGCCTCACTCAAATAAAGGCTCAGAGAACTCTTAGGCACTTTAGCGAGTTTACAGAGATCAGCCTGCTTCATTTTTCTGAATTCCAAAGCTTTCGCTATTCTTTTACCGCAAGACTCTACTCTTGGACTGTACATTTCGTCACCTCCTTTTTTCTATATAATACCATAAAAGTTTGGATTAATCAACACTTTTGCAGAAAATGTACAAAATAAGTTTGGAAAATTTCCAAAAACCTCTTGACAAGATTCGACATTGGTGCTAAACTATGCCCAAGAAGTTCGGATTCCCGAACTGTTTCGAGGAAAGGAGAATCAAAAAATGTTCAATTACTCTAAGTTGCTGGGCAAGATGAAAGAGCATCATCTGACACAGGCACAGCTCGCTGATGCTATCGGTATAAGCAAATGCACCTTGAATGCAAAGCTCAACGGCAAGTACAATTTTACTGCCGGTGAAATGGATAGCATTTGCAGAGAGCTTGATATCCCTAATACCGAGATAGGCATTTATTTTTTTACAAAGTAAGTTTGGATTTCCAAACGGGAGGTAAGTATGAGAAAAGAACTTCGTGAGATTGAGGAACTCAATAATCCTAAGCCGATGAGATTCATCGGGGATGAGATCATCAAGGGAGCTGTGACTGTACTCGTTGGTGCAGCACTCGGAACTATCGGATACCTTGCCCTGCTCGGACTTGACCGAGTATTTCAGGCACTCGGAATTTGAGGACAAATACGAGTGATACTGCATATTATGAAGTAACAATGGTTTGGAGGTGTGCATGAAGAAGCAAGACACCTATGGTGAGCCAAGGATCATCAAATTTGACAACATGGTAGCTCGGGTATACAGTCCGATACTTACCGAAGAAGAACGAAAGCAGAGGCTTGATGCGATAGAGAAAGCTGCAGTGAGTCTTCTGCTATCAAAAGAAACTGAATAAAGGATGATGAAGCGAAATGTACAAGAATTTAACAAGGATATCCACCAAAGATATGAGTCACGAGGTGTGGCTTGAAGAACGAAAGAAGGCTATCGGAGGATCTGATGCTTCCTCAATCATCGGACTGAATCCGTGGTCAAGTCCCTACACCATATGGGCAGACAAGCTCGGTAAGATTCCTCCGAAGGAAGACAACGAGGCTATGAGGCTCGGTAGAGACCTTGAGGACTATGTAGCACAGCGATTCTGTGAGAAGACCGGCAAGAAGGTACGCAGGGAGAATGCGATTCTCTACAACGAGAAGTATCCCTTCGCTCATGCGAATGTGGACAGGCTTATCGTTGGTGAGGATGCAGGACTTGAGTGCAAGACCACATCGGTGCTGAACTTGAAGAAGTTCAAGAACGGAGCATTCCCCGACAACTACTATGTGCAGTGTGTGCATTACCTGATGGTTACGGGATGCAAGAGATGGTATCTCGGTGTG
>JAEIGA010002299.1_pt1 | contig 30546 bp, 24 predicted proteins | sample 9270691 | NCBI WGS metagenome assembly JAEIGA01 (sample SAMN17057246, study PRJNA624740) | gut metagenome | biome: biome; isolation source: fecal sample | host: Bos grunniens | place: China: Xizang | collected 2019
AGCGCCGATGGTACTGCAAATGTTTGTGGGAGAGTAGGTCATCGCCACTTTTATAAAGAAGCAGGAGTTCAAAAGACTCCTGCTTTCTTTTTATATACATGCCGACGCCTTCCTCTCCTTGTGGTGCCGTCTGATCGCAACCCACGCGGCACACACTTTGTCTGTGCTTCGCGTGATCTATTGCTGCCGGCACCAACGAACCTGCTTTTAAATGTTTGACAATCCCTGCTATTCGCGCTCCACGCGGTATGAACTTCGTCCATACTTCGCGTGACTATCCGCTGCAGGAATTGTCGAACCTGTTGCCAGGTTTGTGGGAGAGTAGTGGCCTAAAGGCGCTCCTTTGAGGAGCTAAAGTTGATTTCATCCAAATTCAACTGTACTCAACATAGTGCAAATAAATTTGCCTCTGTATTCGTTTGTACGAATTTTCCCGTCGTCGCAAAACTTGCGCCAATGAGCGTAACGCAAGTTTACTTGCAAGTTACAAAGCGAGTGCAGCCAAGTTTCGCAAAAGCAGTGCAGTGCTACGGTATCGCACTGCGATCGCCACTTTTTTTCGAGAAGCTCTGAATGAAAATTTGAAGTGAACCCCAAAGTTTGGACAAAAAACTTTGGGGTTCACTTCACTGAAGTTAGTCTTGTTTTTGTGATTACTTCAAATTCTCTTTGAAGAATTCTGCTATGCGTTCGAACAGGTGATAGCGTGTGTTGGCACCGTAGTAGATGCTGTGGTTGCTGTCGGGGTAGAGTGCTGTCTCGAACTTTTTGTTTGCCTGTGTGAGGGCGTGTATATAACGTATCATGTTGCGCAGGTGGACGTTGTCGTCGGCTGTTCCGTGAACGAGCAACAGTTTACCGTTGAGTTTTTTGGCATTGACAATGGCTGAGCCTTGGTCGTAGCCTTCTTTGTTCTCTTTTGGGGTGCGCATGTATCGCTCTGTGTAGACGGTGTCGTAGAATCGCCAGTCGGTTGGTGCGGCTACGGCTACTCCGGCTTTGAACACTGCGTCGTCCTGGCTCATAGACATTATTGTGTTGTAGCCACCGAAGCTCCAGCCCCAGATGCCTATGTTGTTCTTGTCGACGTAGGGGAGTGTGCCAAGGTATTTTGCTGTTTCAACCTGGTCGCCCGGTTCGTATTGTCCTATCTTAAGGTATGTGCATTTGCCGAACTCTGTTCCGCGACCGCCTGTTCCGCGTCCGTCAACGCAAACCATTATGAAACCTTCGCCTGCCATGTAGCTTTCGAACATTGCATTGCCGTAGTTACCGGTGTACCAACAGTCGTTTACCTGCTGCGAGTAAGGACCGCTGTACTGGAACATTACAACGGGGTATTGTTTTGTCTCGTCGAAGTCGTGGGGTTTAACCATCCAGCCGTTGAGTTCTACACCGTCGCTTGTGGTGAAGGTGAAGAATTCCTTTGTGGGCATATCGAACTCGGCAAGGCGTGCTTTGAGGTTGCTGTTGTCGATGAGTGTCTTTATTACTTTACCGCTGTTGTTGTTTGTGGTAACAACGTGTGGAGTGTTGATGCTTGAATGGGTGTTGATGAAATACTTCATACCTGCGCTGAACACGCCTTTGTTTGTTCCTTCGTTGGCGGTGAGCTTGGTCTTCTTGCCTTTGGCGTTTACCTTATATATATGTTCGCGCAATGGACTGCCTTCGTTGCTCGAATAGTAGTATTCGTTCTTCTTGCTGTCCCAGCCGTAGAAGTGTTTTACTTCGTACTCGCCTTTTGTGATGGGGCGTACAAGTTGTCCGTTGAGGTTGTAGAGATAGAGGTGGTTGTAACCGCTGCGTTCGCTCTGGAATACAAAGTGGTTGTCGAGGAACTCTATGCCTGTGTATGTCTGCTCGTTGAGATAGGTATCGCTCTCTTCGCGCATTATTGTACGGCTTACGCCTGAATATGGGTTCACTGCCTGTATCTCAAGAACGCTCTGATGACGGTTGAGTGTGATTACTGCAAGCATGTCGGCTTTCTTGGTGAACTTGATGCGTGGAATATAGCCCTCTTCGGGGATGTTTACATCGAGCTTGCGTGTTACTTTGCTCTTGATGTCGAACGAGTGTACCGAAATCTTTGAGTTCTCGGCTCCTGCAACGGGATATTTGAAGCTGTATGGCTTGCAGGAGTTGTCGTAATCAGTATTGTCGCTGCCGGTGGTGTACATTGGCATGTCGTACATCATTACGTTGCTTTCGTCGTATTTGATGTATGCGATTACCTTGCTGTCGGCACTGAAGTCGTATGAGCAGTTTGTCATGAACTCTTCTTCGTTTACCCAGTCGGGGATACCGTTGATGATTTTGCCGTATTCACCGTCGGTGGTTACCTGTGATTCTGCGTTGCCGAACAGGAGTTTTACAAGGTGGATGTTGTTGTTGCGTACAAAGGCAATCATTGTTCCGTCGGGTGAGAACTTAGGAACCTGCTGTGCGCCGTTCTGCGACAATGGTTCAACCTTGTTGTTCTTGCGGTCGAAGATGTAGTGCTCGGCGGTGTATGAGTTGCGGTAGATGCCCACTGTCTTTGTCTGCAAAAGGATAAGCTTCTCGTTTGGTGAGAACTCGTAGCCGTCGATGCGCTTCTCGTTGAATCCGCGTGCTGTGGCTGCGTTGAAAAGTGTGTCGACAATCTCTCCGTTCTTGAATGAACCTTTGAGAATCATGGTGCGGTCGTCGCTCATGCGTGCAAAGTGCTCACCGTCTGCCATTGGTTTGATGGCTGCATAGGTCTGTGGCCAGTAGCCTCCATACATGACGTCGCGCAATGTAACATCTCTGCCAGCAAAGGCTGATGTTGCAATGCAAAGCGCAACTAAAAATGAAAATAGGTGTTTCATGGTTTATGTATTTTATTGTTTACGTTATTCATTCCTGTTCTTTATACCACGAGGCATACATTATATAATCGTTGGCTATGCGCTCCACAATTTCTTGTTGTTGCGCGGGGCTTACCTCTTTTATCTTTTTGGCAGGCACGCCTGCGTATATGAATCCGCTCTCTACGCGCATGCCCGATGTTATCAATGCGTTTGCGGCAACTATGGCTCCGCTTTCAACAACGGCATTGTCCAATACTGTGGCTCCCATGCCTATGAGGCAGTTGTCGCAGATGGTTGCTCCGTGTATTGTGGCGTTGTGTCCTATGGAAACGTTGTTGCCTATGGTGGTTTTTGAACGTTGGTAAAGGGTGTGTACCACAGCTCCGTCCTGTATGTTCACGTTGTTGCCTATGGTGATGTTGTTCACATCGCCACGGAGCACTGTTCCATACCATATTGAACAGTTGTCGCCCATTGTTACGTCGCCTATGACGGCTGCCGTTTCGGCAAGGAAACAGTTGTTGCCTATTTGGGGCTTGAAACCGCGTAGCTCTTTGATTATTGCCATTTACTCTGCCTTTTTATTGTTATCAGCCTTGTTCCTGTTTTTGTGGTTTGGACGACGGCGGTGGCGCGGGCATTTGCCCTGTTGCTGTTCGCCTTGCGGCTTGCCGTTGTCTTGTCTGGCTTGCGGTTTTTCGTTGCCTTTCTTGGCTTGTGTGTTTCCTTTATTGTTCCTTTTATGTCGGTTGCCGGAGTTCTTGCCGTTCTTGCCTCTGCCTTTCTTTGGGGCTTCTTTTTTCTTTGGTTCGTATGCCGGTGCTTCGCCCAGTTCTGCAGGAACGGCGAGCTTTGGGACATCCTGCTCTATGAAGTCTTCGATACGTTTGAAGTATTCCTGGTCCTCCTCTGAAACGAATGTTATTGCACGGCCCTTTGTTCCGGCACGTGCCGTGCGTCCTATACGGTGTATATAGTCGTCGCAGTCGCGTGGCACATCGTAGTTTATAACAATGCGTATGTCGTCGATATCTATGCCGCGTGCAAGAATGTCGGTTGCAACAATTATGTCAATTTTGCGGCTCTTGTAGAGGAACATTATTTCGTCGCGCTCGCTCTGGCTCAGGTCGCTGTGCATCTCGCCTACGTTGAAACCTTGCTTCTTGAGCATAAGGGATATCTCCTTTACTTTTGTCTTGCGCGAGGTGAAGAGTATTACTCTTTCGCTGCTTTCGTCCTTGAATATATCCTTTATTATTCCGGGTTTCTGACCTTCGTGGCATATGTATGCCTGCTGGGTTATGCCGTCGGCAGGCTTTGCAAGAGCAAGGGTTATCTGTAACGGATCGGTGAGGATGTTCGATGCCAGACGGCGTATCTCTTCGGGCATGGTTGCCGAGAAGAGCATTGTCTGTCGCTCTTTTGGCAGTTGCTTGGCAATGGTCATGATGTCGTTGTAGAATCCCATGTCGAGCATGCGGTCTGCCTCGTCGAGTATGAAGAATGATACTTTTGAAAGGTCGATGTTACCAAGGTTTATGTGGCTTATGAGCCTTCCGGGCGTTGCCACAATGATGTCGGCTCCTTTTGCCATTCCGCGCAACTCCTGTTCGTATCGCTGTCCGTCGTTACCTCCATATACGGCAACGCCCGATACAGGCATGAAGTATGTGAAACCTTCCAACTGACGGTCGATCTGTTGTGCAAGTTCTCGGGTGGGTGCCATTATCACGCAGTTTATGGCATCTTCGGGGTAACCGCCCTGGCACAGCTTGTTCAGGACGGGCAACAGATATGCTGCAGTCTTGCCTGTTCCGGTCTGTGCCACGCCTATAAGGTCGCGACCGTCCATAAGGGGCTGTATTGTCTGCTCCTGTATGGGGGTGCATTCCTCGAAACGCATAGCGTCGAGTGCATCCAGTATCTCGTCTTCAAAATCAAAATCGGTAAAATACATCTTTTTTTATCTTGGTGCTTTTCGATAAAGTATTATTGCCAGTATGGCGTAAATGATATTGGGTATCCACACTGCCAGGGCTACCGGCATGTGTTCGGCAAATGCCGATGATATTGTCTGGAACAATATGTATGAGAAACTTAATCCCAAACCTATACCCAACGAGAGTCCCATGCCGCCTTTGCGTTTTCTTGATGAGAGGGATACGCCTATCACCGTCATTATGAATGCTGCAAACGACATGGCTATGCGCTTGTGGTATTCAATCTCAAAGGGTCGTATGTTTGCCATGCCGCGTGCCTGCTGTTTGTCGATATACAGGCTCAGTTCGGGGCTTGTCATGGTCTCTTCTTCGCCTTCGGATATAAGGAAGTCGGCAGGCTCAAAGGGTAGGATGGTGTCGAGCGGTTCTTTACGGCTCTCGCGTATCTCTTCCTTGTCGTCTTTGAGTTCTCTTATGAGCCAGCGGCGTGCTGTCCATGTGTGTGGCTTGTCGGGGTTGTAGGTTATGGTGGCAGCTTCCATGTGTGAGACAAGTTTCTTCTCCTCGAATCTGTCGAGCATGAAACGCCATCCGGTGTTGTTGCGACTCTCGTAGCGTTCGATGAATGCTATGGTGTTGTCGTCGATCTTGAGCTGTACGTTGCTGCCCGATTCAACTTTCTTGGCATTGCTGTGCCGTTGTTCAAAAGCGAGTCTTTTGGCATTGCCGTTGGGAATGATATATGCACTCAGTCCATATGTCATTATAGATATAAGTCCGGCTGCTATCAGATATGGCTTTATAAGTCTTCTGAAGCTTATGCCTGCAGCTAGCATTGCTATCACTTCGGAATTCTCTGCCAGCTTTGATGTGAAATATATCACCGAAATGAATACGAACAGGGCACTGAACGTGTTTGCATAGTATGGGGCAATGTTGACAAAATAATCAAAGATAATCTCGTGCGTGGTGGCATTGGAGTTCACGAACTTATCTATCTTCTCGTTGTAGTCGAATACAATGATAATGATTATGATAAGTGCCAGGGAAAAGAAGTATGTTCCCAGGAATTTCTTTATTATGTATTTGTCAATCTTTTTTAACTTTAAATAGTCAAGCCACTTCATTGCAACTGTTTTTCGTGTTCTTGTTGTTGGTTGTTCGGCGTATATTCAGGGTGTTATAGTCGACGGGTAACTTCCTGCAGCATGTTGCGTTTCCACTGTGCATAGTCGTCCAAAAGAATGTGCTTGCGTGCTTCCTGTGTGAGCCATACATAGAATGCAAGGTTGTGTATGGATGCTATTTCCAGAGCCAGCAGTTCCTGTGCAACGAAAAGATGACGCAGATATGCCTTGCTGTAGAGTGTGTCGACAAACGATGCTCCGTCTTCTTCGATGGGTGAGAAGTCGTACTTCCATTTTTCGTTGCGCATATTCATTATGCCGTGCTTTGTGAAGAGCATTGCGTTGCGTCCGTTGCGTGTGGGCATAACGCAGTCGAACATATCGACACCGCGCTCGATGGCTTCGAGAATGTTTGCCGGTGTTCCTACACCCATCAGGTAACGTGGCTTGTCGGTGGGCAGAATCTCGTTTACGACTTCAATCATCTCGTACATCTTTTCTGCCGGTTCGCCGACAGCAAGTCCACCGATTGCATTTCCGGCAGCTCCTTTTGATGCTATGTATTCGGCTGAACGACGACGAAGGTCGGGATACACGCAACCCTGTACAATGGGGAAGAGCTGCTGTTCGTAACCATACTTGGGCTCTGTCTCCGCCAGACGGTTTATACATCTGTCGAGCCAGCGGTGTGTTCGTTCCATGGATTTTTTTGCGTAGTCGTAGTCGGCTGTTCCGGGGGTACATTCATCAAATGCCATTATGATGTCTGCACCTATGCTGCGCTCTATATCCATGACTCTCTCGGGCGAGAAGAAGTGCTTTGAACCGTCGATGTGTGAGCGGAATTCAACACCTTCTTCGTTCATCTTTCTTATGTCCTTCAACGAGAATACCTGAAAGCCTCCGCTGTCGGTAAGTATGGGTTTGTCCCACATGTTGAATTTGTGAAGTCCGCCTGCTCCTTCGAGAACGTCGAGTCCGGGACGCAGATAAAGATGATATGTGTTGCCAAGTATTATCTGTGCCTTTATGTCGTCTTTAAGGTGTGGAATCTGTACACCCTTTACTGAGCCTACGGTTCCTACCGGCATGAATATAGGTGTCTGTATATCGCCATGATCGGTGCTCAACACGCCTGCGCGCGCCTTGCTGCCGCTGTCGGTATGTAATAACTTGAATTCCATTGTTTATACAGTTAAATTGACAGGGTTGTTTACTTTCTCGCTGAGCAATGCAATGTCTATAACCTCCTTGATATCGTTTACGTAGTGGAAGGTGAGTCCCTTGATATAAACCTCGGGGATTGCTTCGATATTGCGCTTGTTCTCGTGGCAGATGATTATTTCTTTTATTCCGGCGCGCTTTGCGGCAAGTATCTTCTCCTTGATTCCGCCGACGGGAAGTACTTTGCCACGAAGGGTTATCTCGCCTGTCATTGCGAGATTCTCTTTTACCTTACGCTGTGTGAGTGCCGATACGAGTGCTGTTGCCATGGTGATACCAGCCGAAGGACCGTCCTTGGGGATTGCACCCTCGGGTACGTGCAGGTGGATGTTCCACTTGTCGAAAATCTCGTATGGGATGTTCAGCTCTGATGCATGCGACTTTATGTATTCGAGTGCAAGCATTGCCGATTCTTTCATTACATCGCCCAGGTTGCCTGTCAAGGTAAGTTTATCGCCTTTGCCACGGCTGAGACTTGTTTCAACGAAGAGTATCTCGCCACCGACTGCTGTCCATGCCAAACCTGTTACCACACCGGCATAGTCGTTGCCTTGATATTTGTCGCGTGAGTATTCCTTCACTCCCAGAAGTTCTGTGAGATCGGACGGTTTTACGGTTGATATCTGCAGGCTTCCTTCGGTTGCTATCTTGCATGCCAGACGACGGAATATCTTGCCAATCTTCTTCTCGAGTGTTCTTACACCCGACTCGCGTGTGTAGTTCTCGATTATGGTTTCTATTGCGGCTTTGTTTATTGTCACCTTTTCCTTGTCTATACCGTTTGCCTTCTTCTCCTTGGGTACAAGGTGGCGTTTGGCAATCTCAATCTTCTCTTCGGTGAGGTATCCGCTGACCTCTATGAGTTCCATACGGTCGAGCAATGGACCGGGAATGTTTGCAAGGTTGTTTGCTGTGGCAATGAACATTACTTTCGACAAGTCGTAGTCTACGTCAAGGAAATTGTCGTGGAAGGTGCTGTTCTGCTCGGGGTCGAGCACTTCGAGCAATGCCGATGACGGGTCGCCGTGTGCGGAGCTTTGTCCCACCTTGTCAATCTCGTCGAGAATGAATACGGGGTTGTCGGTTCCTGCCTTTGCAAGGTTCTTGAGAATGCGTCCGCTCATTGCGCCGATGTATGTCTTGCGGTGTCCTCTGATTTCCGATTCGTCGTGAATACCACCAAGCGACATACGTACGTATTTGCGCTTGAGCGCGTCTGCGATTGACTTGCCGAGCGAGGTCTTACCAACTCCCGGAGGGCCATAAAGGCAGATGATTGGCGATTTCAGGTCGCCACGCATCTTGATTACTGCAAGATGTTCAAGGATTCTCTCCTTTACCTTTTCGAGTCCGTAATGGTCGCGGTCTAAAACCTTGCGGGCATTGTTCATGTCGAGATTATCCTCGGTGCATTCGCCCCATGGAAGACCTACGAACATCTGCAGGTAGTTGAGCTGGACATGGTAGTCGGGCGACTGTGGGTTTATGCGGCTCAGCTTGTTAAGTTCGCGGTTGAAGATTTCTGCTGTTTCGCGCGACCATTTCTTGAGGTCGGCTTTGTCGCGGAGTTCCTTTGCATCCTGGTCCTGGACATTGCCTCCGAGTTCTTCCTGTATGTTCTTGAGTTTCTGCTGCAGATAATATTCGCGCTGTTGCTGGTCGAGCTCCTGGTGTGTCTTTTTTCTTATTTTTTCGTTCAGCTCTTCCAACTGCAGTTCGCGGTCGAGAATTGTCATCAGGTGGAATGCTCTCTCCTTGATTGAGCAGTCCATAAGCAGAGCAACTTTATCCTTGTGAGGCAACTTTACGTTGGCGCAGAGGAAATTCACCAATGCGACGTTGTCGGTTATGTTGTCTATTGCAAATGCGACATCGGGCTGTGGCTCGTAGTGCTTGAACAGTTCCTTGGCTGCGTTCTTGCAACTGTGTATCAATCCTCTGTACTCCTCGTTCATGGGTTGGTCGGTCTCTGATGCATCTTCCACATTGCCGATGTGGTAAGGGTTGAGACGCTTGATACCCTTAAGGATAATTCTCTGATAACCTTGAAGAATCACAGTTGTGGTCTTGTCGGGCATGTCAAAGACACGTATGATTTTGGCTACTGTACCAACGCTGTGAAGTTCGTGCATTACAGGCTTTTCGGTAGATGGGTCTATCTGGCAGAAGACACCCATGCAGCCTTTTTTCTTCTCCATGGCTTTGATGAGTCGGAGAGATGATTCCCTTCCTACAGATACAGGGAGTACTGTGCCGGGGAATAACAGCATGTTGCGCAATGGCAATATAGGCAATTCTTCTTCTATTGCTGTATAGCGGGTGCTTTGTCCGTCGCTTTCGTCAAAATCGGCTATCATCGAGATTCTGTTCTCGTTGAAATTGTCGTCCTCCATAAATGTTTCCTTCTCTTTATTGTTGTCCATTATTGTATTTCCTTTGAATTCATATATCATGCAAAGATACTTATTTCCGCCGAGTTGTTGAAATTTTTTCGTGTTATAAATATTTAATTAATATAATTTATGTTATAAATAGATAATTTGGGATTATCCTTGATGAAATTGCTTGTTCCTGTTTCCTGTTTTCGCCAAATATGGTTAATTTTGCAGGCAATTACAGAGTTTGTCCAGGTGCCTGATAAAGAGAAAATATTGTTTATAATCAATCCGAAATCCGGTGTTCAGAGCAAGAAGAATGTTCCTGCTATGGTTGAGAAATATATCGACCGTAACAGGTACGAGCTGTTTGTGGAGTACACTGCATATGCCGGACATGCCACGGAAATTGCCGCATCTGCGGTAAACGACGGATTCGATGTGGTTGTAGCCGTCGGTGGTGATGGAACTGTGAACGAGGTCGCACGTGCTTTGGTGCATACCAAAACTGCGCTTGGCGTTATCCCCTGCGGGTCGGGTAACGGATTTGCAAGGCATATTGGAATTCCTGTTGATGTGCGTAAGTCAATCCGTTTTATCAATAAGGCTGAAACTGTATCCATAGATTATGGAAAACTGAACGGCTCTCCTTTCTTTTGTGCTTGCGGTGTGGGTTTTGATGCACTTGTCAGCATTGATTTTGCAAACGGAAATACCCGTGGACTGGCTACCTATGTACAGAAGACTCTTGTTGATTGGGTGAAATATGAACCCGAGGTTTATGAGGTGGTGGTGGATTCTGTAAAAAAGAGTTACAAGGCTTTTATAATTGCGTGCGGAAACGCTTCGCAATATGGAAACAATGCCTATATTACGCCTTTCGCTTCGATGCGCGACGGTTTGCTGAGCATCTCGATACTTGAACCGTTCACAACGGTGGAAGTACCGTTTGTCGTGGCGCAACTTTTTGCCAATATGCTCGACAGGAATCCGCACATGACAACTCTGAATGCGCGTAAACTTACCATAAAACGTAAAAAGGAAGCTCCGGTGCATTACGATGGTGAACCGGCAGTGATGGATGCCGAGCTGAATATAGAGGTTGTTCCGGATGGCTTGAATGTTCTTGCCGCTCCCGGTTGGGACGGCACGTGTGATATTATTCCGTTGCACAGGCAGTTTTTTGACGCAATAACTGGAAATGTGCAGTTGCCGGAATTTCCTTTGTTCAAATTGAGGTGATACAAAAGGAACTTTTTGCCTCAATGACGGTTATATCAATGAAAATGTCTTTTATGTTTAAGGGAATCTATAAAGTTCTAAAGAAATATCCTCTGTCGCTTGTGGTGCTGGCAGTAATTGTCTATCTGTCGTTCTTCAAGCCACCGACTGTTTCTTTAAGTATGGTAAAACATCTTGACAAGTTTGTCCATCTTGTCATGTATGGAGGATTCTGCTCGGTCCTGTGGTTCGAGTACTTTTTTACACACTGCAAGGTGAACTTCAAAAAGGTGCTTCTGTGGATATTCGTTGCACCAATACTTTTCAGCGGTGCAGTGGAATTCGGTCAGGCTTATCTCACCGATTATCGTGGTGGCGAGTTCGCAGATTTTGTGTTCAATACGGTGGGGGTGATTCTTGCCGCTCTTTTTGGCGTGTATGTGATACATCCTTTTATGAAAAAACACAACTTGTGCGGTAAAAGGAGATTTTAAGGAATCTTCAGGTAAAAATCGCGCAAAATATCTTTTGTTTCTTCGCTGTATTCCCCTCGTCCGTTTTCAAAGACAAGGGTGCTCTCAATGGGGCAAACGTCTTTATCGCGTACAAATTCTATCAATGCTCTCTTGGGCATTTTTGTAGGTGTGGTTTTAATGTGTGTAATACGTTTGACGTAAAAACCGTTTTCTGTTCCCGATGAAACCCATTCTTCCGCAATGTCGCACGGAATGATTATTGAAACTGTAACTGCAGGGGTAGAGACTTCGGCACACTTCGCAAAAAAACTGTTGCTGCTGAGGCTGTCGCTATGACGTGCAAGAGTGCGTGATTGCTTGTCGCATTTGAGGCTGTTTACAAAGTAGGGCGGGTTGCAGACAATGGTATCGAACTTCTTGTCGGAACTGTATTCCAGGAAGTCGCTGTTGACTATTTCTATACGTTCTGTCCATGGAGAATTCTTTACATTCTCTGTGGCTTGAATGCTCGCATCCCTATCTATTTCAATGCCGGTGACTTGAGCGTTGCAACGCTGTGCCGCCATAATGGATATCAGTCCGCTGCCACAACCGATGTCAAGGATGTGCTTGCTGTCTGAACACTCGAACCATCCTCCGAGCAAGCAGCCGTCGGTTCCCACCTTCATGGCGCAACCGTCCTGAACTATTGTGAATTGTTTGAATCTGAAATAGTTGTTTGGCATTGTCCTGTTTGTGATTTTACCTTCTCTTTACTTCGGTATCGAAACGGCGTGTTGCTTCGTTTCCTTCGCTGCAGGCACATGGACCGGTGATGCAACCGCCGGGGCACGACATCACTTCAACAAGCTTGCCGGGGCATTTGCCTGTCTTGGCATATGCACGCAACATGGCTATGTTCTTCTTGTGCAGGTCGGCTATTACAACGCCTTCGAGTTCTGCGTCGCCTATATGGTTCTTTACGGCAGTGAAGACACCTGCTGTCTTTGCAAAGTTATGTGCATCGCGAGATGCATGTTCTGTTGGAGTGTAGGGCATGGTGCTGTCTATGTCGATTCCCAATCCTTGAATTACGGAATTGAGTTCGCGGAAGGTCCATACATAATCTACATTCTCGTCGGCGGCTCCTTCGGCTTTCTTTGATGCGCAGGGTGCAATGAATACAGTCTTGCACTCTTTTCCGAATTTTTCCTTTGTGTAGTTTGCCGTGTAGTGCATTGGCGACCTTGTGGTTGAAACATATTTTACAATCTCGGGGATATGTTTCTTGGCAAGGTTTACATATGCGGGACAACAGCTTGTTGTCATGAAGGGTTCTCCTTCCTCAATTCTTTCTTTCAGTTCTTCGGCTTCGCGACGGATGGTCTCTTCGGCTCCGTACGCCACTTCCATGACATCACTGAAACCTATGGCTTTTAATGCTCCATATACCTGCTCTATAGGCTTGCCGAATTGGGCTAGAACTGCGGGAGCCACCATCGCTATCACTTTTTCTTCCTTGCGTATATCCTTCAGAACATCGAATACCTCGCACTTGTCGAAGATTGCTCCGAAGGGGCATGCATTAAGGCATTTACCGCAATAGATGCATTTTGCAGGGTCGATATGTTCAACTCCGTATTCGTCTTTTGAAATGGCTTTTACCGGGCATGCTTCTTCGCATGGGACTGGCATGTATATGATTGCATGGTAAGGGCATACCTGATGGCATTTACCGCAACTTATACATTTGTCGTGGTCGATGTGTGCCTTGTCGTCCTTGTCGTAATAGATTGCTCCTTTGGGGCAGCTTGTGTAGCATGGACGTGCCACGCAACCGCGACAAAGGTTCGATACTTCGTAGTTGCTCTTTACGCACGACGAACAGGCTTCGTCCATAACATGCAATACGACTCCGTCCTGCATGGAGACTCCTTTGCGCTTGTACATCCGTTTTACATAGATGCTCAGACGGTCCATTTCGTTGACTTCGTCCTGCATGGTGAAGCCGAGCATTGCCATTGATTTGTATTTGATTACTGCGCGTTCTTTATGTATGCAACAACGTCCCTTGGGCTTTTGGTTGCGTGGATACATCTCGTATGGCATGCTGTCGATTTTTTCGTGTAGCTCGTTATGCTTCCACATCGACACCATTTTGGTAAGGAGTTTATAACGTATAAACATGGTGGTCAGTTAAATTTTATTTTCAAAGATAGATAAAAAACGTCAAAATCAACTATTTTTGCAATAATGTTTCATTTGGGAACGAAAATAATGGAAAATGGTTTGCGCGAGCTTGTTTCATGTCTTTCGGGAGCAGAATCTGTTCCTGAACAAGTGTGGCGTTCTCTATTGTCGGTAGGCAAGGATGAACGAGACTGGCTGGCTGCAATGGCACGCAAAGTTACGGAAGATAATTTCGGCAAAGGCGTGTATGTGCGTGCACTGATAGAGATAAGTTCCTGTTGCAGGAATAATTGTCTCTATTGCGGATTACGTGCGGCAAACAAGGATGCTGTACGATACAGGCTTAGCAAAGAGCAGATATTGGAGTGTTGTGCCAAGGCGGCTTCGCTTGGCTTCAATACGTTTGTACTTCAGGGCGGAGAGGATGTGATGCAGACTGATGAATGGCTTGCCGACGTTGTTAAAGCCATAAAAGCGGAATATCCGTCAAAGGCTGTTACTTTGTCTGTGGGCGAACGTTCCGATGCAGGATTTGCCATGTTGCGTTCTGCCGGTGTGGACCGCTATCTTTTGCGTCATGAAACGGCTTGTGAGAAGCACTATTCGTTGTTGCATCCGTCTGCCATGAGTGCAGAAAACCGCAAACATTGTTTACATGTGCTGAAACAACTAGGTTTTCAGACGGGTAGTGGTATGATGATCGGTTTACCGGGACAGGGAGTTGATGAACTTGTTGCGGATTTGATGTATCTTGACATGCTTAAACCTGCAATGATTGGTATCGGTCCTTTTATCCCTGCAACCGGAACACCTTTTGCAAAAGAAAAGCCGGGCGATGTGGATACGGCGTTACTGCTTGTTTCGTTGTCGCGTCTGCGCTTTCCAAAAGCATTGATTCCTGCGACGACGGCTCTTGCAACACTCTGCGAGGATGGAACAGAACGCGGAATTCTTGCAGGTGCAAATGTGGTGATGCCCAATATTACACCCTCTGCATTTGCACGGAATTACACTATTTACGATAACAAGAAGTACCACGACAGCGAATCGGCAGAACAGCTTGAATTGCTTGAACGAAAGCTCAATGCCATTGACCGTTTCATTGATTACAGCCGTGGTGATTATATGATATAGAGATGTACAATCCAAAATCGACAATTGCAAGCGAATTCATCTGCGATGATGAAATTAAGGATACTTTGCGCTATGCTCGTGAGAACTGCAAGAATCGTGAGCTTATAGATGGTATCCTTCAGAAGGTACGTGCATTCAAGGGTATTTCGCACCGCGAGGCGGCGCTTCTGCTCGAATGTAATGATGCTGATGTAACAGAGCAGATATTCTTGCTCGCGAACGAGATAAAGCATCGTTTTTATGGTAACCGTATAGTGATGTTTGCTCCGCTTTATCTGTCGAACTATTGTGTGAACGGTTGTGTATATTGTCCGTATCATGCAAAGAACAAGGATATACGAAGAAAAAAACTTTCACAGGATGAGATACGTGCCGAGGTTATCGCTCTTCAGGATATGGGGCACAAGCGTCTTGCCATTGAGGCGGGAGAACATCCGTTGAAGAATCCTATAGAATATATTCTTGAAAGCATAAAAACAATCTATGAGATAAAGCACAGGAACGGTGCAATCCGCAGGGTAAATGTGAATATTGCGGCAACAACAGTGGAGAACTACCGACGTTTGCGCGATGCCGGAATTGGTACATACATTCTTTTTCAGGAGACTTACAACAAAACTGCATATGAAGCATTGCATCCCACCGGTCCAAAGAGCGACTACGCCTGGCATACCGAGGCTATGGACCGCGCCATGCAGGGCGGAATAGATGATGTGGGAATAGGTGTACTTTACGGACTGGAGACTTATCGCTACGATTTTGTGGGGTTGCTGATGCATGCCGAACATCTTGAAGCTACATACGGTGTCGGACCGCATACCATAAGTGTGCCTCGTCTTTGTAGAGCCGACGATGTGGATACCAATGATTTTGAGAATGCTGTTCCCGATGATATTTTCTTTAAGATTGTTGCTCTTATAAGGATTGCAGTACCTTATACGGGAATGATAATATCTACCCGTGAAAGCGAAAAGAGCCGTGAAAGGCTTTTGGGGCTTGGAGTTTCTCAAATGAGTGGCGGTTCGCGTACGAGTGTGGGCGGATATGTCGTTCCGGAAAATAAGGAGGATAATTCGGCACAATTCGACATTGCCGACCATCGTTCACTCGACGAGGTGGTGGGCTGGTTGCTCGATTTGAATCATATACCGAGCTTCTGCACGGCGTGTTACCGTGAAGGACGCACGGGCGACCGCTTTATGACCCTTCTGAAGAACGGACAAATATCGAACTGTTGTCTGCCCAATGCGCTTATAACTTTAAAGGAGTATCTTAAGGATTATGCTTCGCCCGAGACACGTGCCAAAGGCGAAGCTATGATAAAAAGCCTGCTTGCCGATATTCCAAAGGAGAATATCCGTGCAAAAGCCGGTGAATATATTGAGAGAATTGATGACGGAGAGAGGGATTTCAGATTTTAAAACAGTTTTTTATGTCAGATACAGCACGTTCCAGTCGCGTAAATATAGGAATATTCGGTCGTAGAAATGTGGGCAAGTCGTCGCTTGTAAACACACTTGCCGGACAGGCGGTGTCGATAGTTTCCGATGTTGCCGGCACAACAACCGATGTCGTTTGGAAGAATATCGAGTTGCCGGGTATTGGTGCAGCCGTATTAGGAGATACTGCAGGGTATGACGATGTCGGTGAACTTGGTGCAATGCGAGTGGAAACTGCCAAAAAGATTCTTTCTCGTATCGACTTGGCATTGCTTATCCTGAATGGCAATCCAACCGATTGTGAACTTGAAAAAGAGTGGATTGCAATGTTCGATAAGAGTGGTGTGCCATTTGTTGCAGTGCTGGGACGTTGCGATGAAGTCAATAATGTAAAGGAGTGGAAAAAGGTACTCAACAACGATGTTATTGCTTTCTCTTCTGTTACAAACAAAGGTAAAGAGGAGGTGCTTTTGGCTATGGCATCTGCATTGCAAAGCAATCGGAATACTGATGATATAACATATGGACTTGTTTCATCCGGAGACATTGTTGTACTTGTTATGCCACAGGATGCACAGGCCCCCAAGGGAAGGCTGATTCAACCGCAGGTACAGACATTACGCAATCTGCTCGACAAGCATGCAATTCCGCTATGCTGCACTCCCGAAGAATTGCCAACTCTGCTTGCTTTGCTAAATACTGCTCCATCACTTATAATAACCGATTCGCAGGTATTTGCACAGGTGGAAAAACTTAAACCAGAGAACTGCCGTTTGACATCGTTTTCTGTGCTTATGGCACGTCATAAGGGTGATATTGATGTCTTTCGCAAAGGCGCAGAGACCTTGATGTCCTTGCCAAATAATGCGAAGATTCTTATAGCCGAAGCCTGTTCGCATATTCCGCAAAACGAGGATATAGGGCGAGTGAAACTGCCGAGAATGCTACAAAACAGGTTTGGAGACGGTTTATCAATTACCGTGGTTTCGGGAAACGACTTCCCCGAAGACCTTTCTCCTTACAACCTTGTGATCCATTGCGGGGCATGTATGTTCACCAGACGGCATGTTATGGCGCGTGTGCATCAGGCTGCTGAACAGAATGTACCCATTACGAATTATGGCATTGCAATAGCAACTTTGACAGGAATTATCAACAAGGTTGTATATTGATTTTGCATCAAAGGAGTTTTTTGCTATCTTCGCAGAAGATTACAAAATAATTGACTATGAAAAGAGACAGACATATTTTTCAGCTTATAGAGACGGAATACCGTCGTCAGTTAAAGGGTATTGAACTTATTGCATCGGAGAACTTTGTGAGCAACGAGGTTATGCAGGCTATGGGTTCTGTTCTTACAAACAAATATGCCGAGGGTTATCCGGGCAAACGCTATTATGGCGGATGTGAGGTTGTGGATATTGTTGAGGATATCGCACGCGAACGTCTGAAAGAACTTTTTGATGCGGAGTGGGTGAATGTTCAGCCACACTCAGGTGCACAGGCAAATGCCGCAGTGTTCCTTGCCGTGTTGAATCCGGGAGACAAATTCATGGGTTTGAATCTTGCACACGGCGGACACCTTTCGCATGGTTCGGCTGTAAACACATCGGGTATTCTTTATACTCCTTGCGAGTACAATGTGTGTGCAGAGACTGGTCTTGTTGATTATGACCAGATGGAGGAGGTTGCTTTGCGCGAAAGACCAAAACTCATCATTGGTGGAGGTTCGGCATATTCACGCGAATGGGACTATAAGCGCATGCGTGAGATTGCCGACAAGGTGGGTGCTATCCTTATGGTTGACATGGCGCATCCTGCAGGTCTGATTGCAGCTGGTTTGCTTGACAATCCTGTGAAATATGCACATATCGTAACTTCTACAACTCACAAGACATTGCGTGGTCCGCGTGGCGGTGTAATCCTTATGGGTAAGGATTTTCCAAATCCATGGGGCAAGACCACACCAAAGGGCGAGGTAAAAATGATGTCGCAGTTGCTCGATTCAGCGGTATTCCCAGGTATTCAGGGCGGTCCGTTGGAGCATGTGATTGCAGCTAAGGCTGTTGCTTTTGGTGAGGCATTGCAACCTGAATTCAAAGAGTATCAGGCGCAGGTCAAGTTAAATGCTGCTACACTTGCCAAGGAACTTATGGATAGAGGCTTCGGAATTGTTTCAGGCGGAACCGACAATCACTCAATGCTTGTGGATTTGCGTGGCAAATACCCGGAACTCACAGGTAAAGTTGCCGAAAAGGCTCTTGTGGAGGCAGATATTACAGCAAACAAGAATATGGTGCCGTTTGATACACGCAGTGCATTCCAGACATCGGGTATCCGCTTGGGAACTCCTGCCATCACCACACGTGGCGTAAAGGAGGATTTGATGCCATTCATTGCAGAAATGATAGAAACTGTCCTGAATGCTCCTGAAGATGAAAAGGTAATTGCAGCTGTACGTCGCAAAGTCAACGAGACAATGGCTGAATTCCCGTTATTCGCATATTGATAGCCTATCAATGGAGTAAAAATCAAAGGTTTGCATTCACATGCAAACCTTTGATTTTAGAATATCATTCCTACGGAAAAACTGAGGATGTTGTCGCGTCTGTCGCTACGGAATTTTCTGTTGTCGGTGCTCGAAATTATATATTCCGAGGCTTTTGTAATTCCCCAATCATAGATGAAGTCGAAGAAGACATTTCCTATACTTACACCCAATCCTGTTTCCCAGTAGTAGCATCTTTTTTTAAGCACTTCTTCGAGATTCGCGTATTTGAAATGCACGAAATCCTGCTTACTATGTGCTGTGAATACAAATTTTGTCTTGGGACCGGTGAAGATACTCATATGGTATTTGCCTTGTTGGATTATATGGTATCCTACAACAATGGGTACCTGCAGGCATATTGTCCTGAGATTGTAAGTCGGTTGGGTGGGGTGAACGGGGTTGATGTCGCTTTCCTCGGTGTCCTTGAAATCAAATGAATGCCTTGCTATACCGAACACTCCTTCGGTCTGAACATACAGCCTGTTCATGGTGATCCTTGCAAATGGTGCAAAAGTATAGCCAATCCTGTTGCTGTGAAGCGTGTTGCAGTCGAACTCGTAACCTTCTATTTCAAATTCGGGATTGTTGTAGGCTATGGCTTGAAAGCCTGCCTTTACTCCAAAATTGAATGTCAGTTGCTTCTCCTTTCCCTGTGCACTGATGCAACAGGGAATGAATATTGCTGCGAACAGTATCAGGTTACGTAGATTCATTTTCTTACTTCTTTTTTACGCTCCAACCGAACTTGCCGATAAAGTCTCCTGTATGGAAATATTTGCCATGTGCATATACTAGCGGATCGGCTTCACCCAAATTCCATTCTCCCGTTTCGGGATTGAGGAATTTATCATCAGCCTGCACATTTACCACCTCGGCAAGGAACATGTCGTGAGAACCAAGCGGGATAATCTGTTTTACTTTACACTCGATGCTCAAGGGGGATTCCATTATTATAGGGGCTTTCACCTCTTTTGAAGGTCCGTATGTCAAGCCGGTTTCCTTTGCCTTGTTGTAATCCTTACCCGAACGCACTCCGCACCAGTCGGTGGCTTGCGCCATTTCAGCCGTAGTGAGATTGATGACAAACTCTCCGTTCTCCTTTATGATGGGATAGGAGTGTCTTTCGGGACGGACCGAGATATAGCACATTGCAGGATTTGTACATGTTGTGCCCACCCACGATACTGTAAACATGTTGTAATTGTCGGGGTTGTCGCCACAACTTATCAATACTGCCGGCAACGGGTATATCATTGTTCCCGGTTTCCAGTTAATCTTCATCTGTTACAACAATTTTACGTTGTTGATGTTCACTTCCTTTTCGCAATAACGGCATTTCAATGTGTGGGTTTCGTGATTTGCCACAACAAAGTGTGTTGCCATCGGTTCGTTGTTGGTGATGCAGTTCAGATTATTGCATTTGATGAGATTGTTTATCTCGTCGGGCATCTTCACTTCGCGTTTCTCCACAACCTTGTAGTCGCGGATTGTATTCAGCACCACATTAGGGGCAACTATTGAAATCTTGTTTATTTCGTCGTCGGTGAAGAATCTGTCCGAAATCTTTATAAGGCCCTTCTTGCCGAGTTTTTTGCTGTCGAGATTGTTACCGATGGTTACATTGTGTGTCATCTCGTGGATATTCAGCAAGTTAACAACTGCAAACAATTTGTCTGCAGGTATATGGTCTATTACTGTTCCGTTGCAAAGTGCAGATACCTGCATTGCTTTTTTATCATCGTTCATGGTTGCAATCTTTGTTAAATGGTTATTCCAAGTACGTCGCAAATAATGGCCTCTCTTACGTAAAGTCCGTTCTGTGCCTGCTGGAAGTAGTAAGCCTTTGGATTGTCGTCAACATCCTGTGCAATCTCGTTTACACGTGGCAGCGGGTGGAGTATGCGTAGGTTCTCCTTAGTGTTGGCAAGCATGGCGTTTGTAAGTCGGTAACAGTTCTTTACCTTCTCGTATTCCATGATGTCGCTGAAACGCTCGCGCTGCACGCGTGTCATATATATGATGTCGGCGTTTGCTATTACATCCTCGTTGAACTCAGTTGTCTCTGTGAAAGGAATGTTGTTCTCCTTGCAGAAGATGCGGTACTCTTCGGGCATGCGCAACTCGTCAGGTGCAATGAAATGGAATGTCGGGTTGAAATGACGCATGGCATGAAGCAACGAGTGAACGGTTCTGCCATATTTTAGGTCGCCGACAAGATGTATGTTCAATCCTTCCAGAGTACCCTGTGTCTTTTTGATGGAGTAGAGGTCGAGCATGGTCTGTGACGGATGCTGGTTGGCACCATCGCCGGCATTTATTATTGGCACGGGAGAAACTTCGCTTGCATAACGTGCAGCTCCCTCCAATTTGTGGCGCATGACTATTGCGTCGGCATAACTTGACACCATCATTATGGTATCCTTGAGTGTTTCGCCTTTTGTTGCAGAACTTGTTGCGGCATCACTGAAACCTATGACTTTTGCTCCCAAACGGTTTGCCGCTGTTTCAAAACTCAAACGTGTACGTGTCGATGGCTCGAAAAACAACGAACCTACAATTTTACCGGCAAGTACATTGTGATTGGGATTCTTTTCGAACATCTCTGCCACCTCAAGCAACGAAAGAATCTTCTCGCGCGAAAGGTCGTTGATTGATACAAAACTTTTACTTTTCATCGTACCTTGTCTCTATTTCAAAATTTCTTGTAAAGATAAATCAATAAAATTGTTAAACAAAATCTTGCCCACAAATATTTTTTACTCTTTGTATGGTGGAGACTCAGTTCAGAAAATATTCTGTATTTCCTTTCAAATATTTACAAAAGTGATAGAAATGTCGTCTCTATTTATTAATTTTGCTTTGTTTGGCATGGGAAATGTGTGTTATGCACTATTTCCGGTATAAACACGTTATTTGTAGAAAGAATATCTTATGAAAAAATTTTTGTTCACATATCTGTTGTCCATACTTGCCATGACAGTCTGTTCGCAGACCATGCCCGATATTCCGGCTCCTACTGCTTGGGTGGTTGACGCAAAAGGCGAGGAGGCTGAACTTGCTCCGGGTGATGATTTTTCGGGAGAAGCACCGGTGACGGTAAGGTTATCAGCGAATGCCGATGACTTTGAGGGCTTTTCGCTTGTCGTTGCATGGATGTTTACCAAAGAGGGTGAAACTGAACCATATCTTGTACGTTATGATGCCGATGTCGAGATTGATATAACAACAAGCGGCTCGACAATAATTCAGCCCAAGATTACATATACATCAACAGCAAACAGTGAAATATATTGGGAGTATGGTACAGAGACATACGAGCCGTTTACCATAACTCTCGCTGAATCGTCGTTGGAGGTTCCTAACGCCTTTTCACCCAACGGAGACGGTATTAACGATTATTTCAATGTCTATAATGCAAAATCGCTTATAGAATTCAGCGCTGCGATATTCAACCGCTGGGGACAAAAAATCTATTCCTGGGGACTCGATGAGGTGGGCTGTGAAAACTGCGGATGGGATGGAACATACAACGGCAATCCTGTAAAGGCGGGAGTCTATTACGTTGTGGTGAAGGCAAAAGGTGCCGATGGTATAAAGTATGAATTCCGTCGTGATGTGAATCTGTTGCGTGGATATAACGAGGAGGTTGCTAATTAAAACTTTTGATTGTGGATTCTGAAAAGGGAAAAATAGAGGTTTTCGGTGCGCGTGTGCATAACCTCAAGAATGTGGATGTGGAAATTCCTCATGACTCACTTACTGTGATAACAGGACTTAGCGGAAGCGGTAAGTCCTCATTGGCTTTTGATACAATCTTTGCCGAAGGACAGCGACGTTATCTTGAGACATTCTCAACCTACGCCCGTAATTTCCTTGGTGGTCTGGAACGCCCCGATGTGGACAAGATTACAGGATTGAGTCCTGTGATATCAATTGAGCAGAAGACCACGAACAAGAATCCGCGTTCAACAGTGGGTACAACCACCGAAATATACGATTATCTGCGTCTGCTTTTCTCTCGCGCAGCCGATGCATATTCATATCTCTCGGGAGAGAAGATGGTAAAGTATACCGAAGAGAAGATACTCGAACTTCTGCTCGAGGAATACGACGGTAAGCGTATATATATGCTTGCACCTCTTGTGAAAGGCCGTAAAGGACATTACAAGGAACTCTTTGAGCAGATGATGCGCAAGGGATATCTGAATGTACGTATCGATGGCGAGATGTGCGAGATGTCTTCGGGTATGATGCTTGAGCGATACAAGATACACGATATTGAAGTTGTTGTGGACAAACTGGTGGTGGATGCCAAAGATACGCAACGTCTCAAGCAGAGTCTTGCCACCACAATGACGCAGGGTAGCGGACTTGTCATGATTATGGAGATGCCGTCGGGCAATGTACGCCATTACAGTAGGCATCTCATGTGTCCGGTAACAGGTTTGGCATATAAGGAACCCGATCCTCATAACTTTTCGTTCAATTCTCCGCAGGGCTTCTGTCCGAAATGTAAGGGCTTGGGCGTGGTGAGCTGTGTAGATGTGGATAAGGTTGTTCCCGACCGTACATTATCGGTATACGACGGTGCACTTGCTCCGCTTGGTAAGTATCGTCGCTCGTCAATATTTCAGCAGATAGAAGCTGTGCTTCAAAGATATGATGCCGACCTTAAGACACCGGTAGAGGAGTTGCCCGACGAGGCTATCGATGAGATACTCTATGGTTCGCCTGTACCGTTGAAACTGAACAGCTCATCTGAAATGTTCTACGACAGCATTGCCACTTACGATGGTCTTGTGAAATATATACAGATGCAAAAGGATTCCGGAGTCTCGGCAAAGGAATTGCGTTGGGCTGAACAGTTCTCGGCAATGCAGACATGTCCCGAATGTGGTGGTGCGCGTCTGAACAAGGAGGCTTTGCACTATCGCCTTAATGGCAAGAACATCCATGAACTTGCCTCGATGGATTTGGCGCAGCTGCATGAATGGCTTAAGGAACTTGATTCCAACCTCACTGATAAACAACGCTCCATAGCATTTGAGATTGTTAAGGAGATTCAGTCGCGCATAGGCTTTCTGCTTGATGTAGGATTGGGCTATCTGTCGCTCAACCGTGCTTCGGCATCGCTCTCGGGTGGAGAGGGACAGAGAATACGTCTTGCAACACAGGTGGGCTCACAGCTCGTGAATGTATTCTATATTCTCGATGAGCCGAGTATCGGTTTGCATCCGCGTGATAACGACAGGCTGATCAATTCCTTAAAATCGTTGCGCGATATAGGTAATACCGTTATTGTGGTAGAGCACGACCGTGATATAATGCTGGCAGCCGATTACGTTATAGACCTGGGTCCGAAAGCCGGGCGTAAAGGTGGTGAGATTGTTTTTTCAGGCACCCCGGAGCAGATGCTTAAGGGCAACACCATGACTGCACGTTTCCTGAACGGTGAAGAGAAAATCGAGGTCCCGGCAACACGTCGTGAGGGCAACGGTAAGTCTATAAAGATTTTCGGAGCAAAAGGAAATAATCTTAAGAATGTGGATGTAGAGTTCCCGCTTGGAAAACTTATCTGCGTAACAGGAGTGTCGGGTGGTGGTAAGTCATCACTGATAAACAACACCCTGCAACCGATTCTTGCAAAGCATTTCTATCGCGCTTTGCGCGAACCGTTGCCATACGACAGTATTGAAGGCATAGAGCATATCGACAAGATAGTTGATGTAGACCAGTCGCCATTGGGACGTACACCGCGTTCCAATCCGGCTACATATACAGGTGTGTTCTCTGACATCCGTAACCTTTTTGTAGATTTGCCCGAAGCAAAGATACGCGGATACAAACCCGGACGCTTCTCATTCAACGTAACGGGTGGCAGATGCGAAGCCTGTGGCGGTAGCGGATATAAGACATTGGAGATGAACTTCCTTCCCGATGTAATGGTGCCTTGCGAAGTATGCCATGGTAAGAGATATAACCGTGAGACGCTCGAAGTACGTTATAAAGGAAAGTCTATAGCAGATGTTCTCGATATGACAATAAACATGGCTGTCGAATTCTTTGAAAACGTTCCTGTGATATTGAACAAGATAAAAGTGTTACAGGAAGTCGGTCTTGGATATATAAAACTGGGACAGCCATCAACAACGCTTTCGGGTGGTGAGAGTCAGCGTGTAAAGCTAGCCACAGAACTTTCAAAACGCGATACAGGCAAGACACTCTATCTGCTCGATGAGCCTACGACAGGCTTGCATTTCGAGGATATACGTGTGCTTATGAATGTAATCAATCGCCTTGTCGATAAAGGTAATACAGTGGTAATAATAGAGCATAATCTCGATGTTATAAAAATGGCGGATTACATAATTGATATGGGCCCAGAAGGCGGCAGGGACGGTGGAACAGTAATGGCTACCGGTACTCCCGAAGAGGTCGCCACCAAAGGAGTGGGGCATACAGCCCCTTACTTGGCAAAGGAATTGGGGATGTAAACTAATAAAATCAAAGACAGCCTTGAGCTGTCTTTGATTTTATATTATGGAAACGCTTCGCCTTTTTCAAGAACTTCTACGGCTTTCAGCACTGTGGGGTCATCGAGGTTTATGTATTTCACATGCTCGAGCATTCCTTGCATCTGATATATTATGTGGGAATAGAGCGAGTGGGTGAGTACATCCTTTGATTTTGCAATAAGGTTGTTACGACGTTTCAGCCCTTTCTTTTCGGCGTACTGTACAAAATTCTCAAGAATGGGTTGTGTGTCGAGGTGGTTTACCAATTCCTGGTATGTCTTGTAATGCGCCATTCTGTGGCGGTTGTTATTGCTGTATTGCAGTGCAAAGCGCGATACGAGTCCGCGGGTAAATGCTTCCTGTGAATATGATGTAAGGTCGGTCGTGTCGCTCGATACGAATATGTCGGGCATTATTCCACCGCCTCCATATACAATTCTGCCTTTACGTGTCTTGTATGTCTGTTTTTCGTTCTGGTGTATGCTGTCCTGTGAAAAGAATTCGCCACGGTTGTATCTTTCGAGCAGGTCCATTTCATACTTCTCTTTTTCGCCTTTCTGATATGGCTTTTGTATGCATCGTCCCGATGGGGTGTGATAGCGTGCTATTGTGAGACGCATCATTGAGCCGTCGGTGAATTCAAACGGTTGCTGCACAAGTCCTTTACCGAATGTGCGTCTGCCTATGATTGTTCCACGGTCGTTGTCCTGTATGGTTCCTGCAATGATTTCGCTTGCCGATGCCGATGTCTCGTCGACAAGTATTACGAGTGGTGTTCCCTGGAACATTCCGAATCCGTTTGCCCGTTCTATAATCTTGTCGCAATGTTCTCCTTCGGTATATACAATCATATCGCCTCTGCCAAGGAACTGGTTTGCCATTTCCACGGCGATACCCATGTATCCGCCTCCGTTGCCTCTGAGGTCTATTATTATACCTTGAGCATTATTGCTTACAAACAAGGCAAGCGCGTGTATGAATTCAGCAAATGTGTTCTCGGCAAAACGTTCAATCTGCACGTAGCCCCATTTGTTGTTTATCATATATGCCGCCTCGATGCTTTCTACGGGTATCTCGTCGCGACGTATGTTGAAGTGTTGCAGTTCCTTCTCACCATATCTCTCCACACTTACCTTTACATAGCTGCCTTTTGGACCTTTGAGCTTCTTCATGGCGGCATCGTTCGTGCATACTCCTTTACCCACAAACAGGGTGTCGTTTACCTTAATTATACGGTCGCCTGCAAGCATTCCCACTTTTTCCGATGGTCCTCCGCGTATAACGTCGCTGATGTGTATTGTATCTTCCTGTATGGTGAATCGTATGCCGATACCACTGAAACTGCTTTGCAGGTCGGAATTTGTTATTTCAACATCTTTCTTTGGAATGTATACGCTATGCGGGTCGAGTTCTGATATTATTTTAGGCAGACATTTTTCAATTATTGAATCGATGTCGGTGCTGTCGACATAGTTTGTTCCTATTATGCCGAGCACTTCGTCAAGTTTGTTGTCTGCGGCGTCTGTTGTTATGGTGTCTCTGTTGCCGGAAATTTGCGAACCTAAGAAGAATCCGCCCAGCAAGCATATGACCATAATGACTCCTGTATATCCTTTCATCCTTTTATTGTTATTTGTCTTTAAGATAAACAACTTCTACTCCGGCTCTTTTGAGGAGTTCTATACCGTCCATTATGTGATACTCTTCACCGTATACCACGCGTATTATACCTGCCTGGATAATGAGTTTTGCGCATTCAATGCAAGGTGAAGTTGTTACATACAATGTGGCTCCGTTGCTGTTGTTGTTTGAACGCGCAATCTTTGTAATGGCATTAGCTTCGGCATGCAGAACGTATGGCTTTGTGAAACCGTCTTCGTTTTCGCAAATGTTCTCGAAGCCTACGGGTGTACCGTTATATCCGTCGGAGATAATCATCTTATCCTTTACTATAAGCGCACCCACCTGACGGCGTACGCAGTATGAATTCTCTGCCCAGATGGCGGCCATGCGCATGTAGCGTCTGTCGAGTTCCAACTGTTTATTCTTGTTTTCCATAGTAATCATTTATTGTAGAATTGCATATATCTGTTTGTGTCCTTTGTTCTTATCTGCAACCAGTTTGTGTCGCCTTCGTAACTGTCGGAATTGACAAAAATGTCGTACATTTTTGATGCAATGTCGTCCCTCCAGATTTCACCCTCTTTTTTAATATTTCTGCAATAGAAGGTGTGGCTTCCACCGCCATCGGCGAACCATTCACCTTTTAATGTGCTTCCATTGGGCATGTTGACTGTGAATTTGTCGTTCCTGAATTCAACACTATAAAACTGTCCCTCCTTGGGAATGAATTTCTCCTCGCCATCCTGCACGAATGTAAGATACCATGTTGGTTCGCGGAATATCGCGTCTATATCATCGTTCTTGTCGCATGATGCCGAAATTAAAAGAATTGTAAGCAGTATTAACGATTCTGCAAATCTCTTGATGTGTTTTTTCATAATTCTTATGTGTTATAAGTGAGGGCAGATAGTTTTTATTCCGTCGCGTTCGAGCAATGGCTCAACCTGCGGTTTGTGTCCTCTGAATTTTAGGTATAATGTCATGGGGTGGTCGCTGTCGCCTTTTGAGAGTATGTTGTCGCGGAACGACTGTGCCACTTTCATATTCAGCACTCCGTTCTTCCTGAACATTTCAAATGCATCGGCATCGAGCATTTCAGCCCATTTGTAGCTGTAATATCCGGCGGCGTATCCTCCTGACATTATATGTCCGAAGTGTGGCGTTATACCGGTTGATTTTTCGGGTGTCATCACACGCAAGGCTGCGGTTACCGAATGTTCGTATTCAAGGACATCGCCATCGAATGGCTCCTGTATGTTATGCCATGCCTGGTCTATCAGTCCCAATCCAACCTGACGTATGCATTGGTATCCGGCATTGAAGGTGCGCATCTCTTTAATTTTCTCAAGCATCTCCTGAGGCATGGTTTCGCCTGTCTTGTGATGGAATGCAAAGTGTTTGAGCAACTCCTCTTCCGATGCGAAGTTTTCCATTATCTGTGATGGCATCTCTACAAAATCCCATAGCACGTTGGGGCTGCACTGGCTTGGATATGTTACATCCGACAGAATACCGTGCAGGCAATGACCGAACTCGTGCATAAGCGTATTGACTTCGTCAAAGTTCAGCAATGTCGGTTTGCCCGGCAATGGCTTGCGGTAGTTTGTCGACAGTGTAACATGCGGGCGATGGTCTGTGCCATCGGCATCCTTATATTGTGGCTTGATGGAATCCATCCATGCTCCGGCATGTTTTCCTTTGCGTGCAAAGAAGTCGCAGTAGAGCAGGGCAAGGAACTTGCCGTCGTAGTCATATACTTCCCAAACTTTTGCATCGGGGTTGAATAGCGGAATATCGTGATTCTGTGTGAATGTGATGCCGTACAGGCGTGTGGCAAGATAGAACATGCCGTATATTGCCTGATTGAGCTCGAAGTATGGGCGTACCATTTCGTCGCTCAATGCATATTTCTTCTCTTTAAGTTTTTCGCTGTAGAAGGCAAAATCCCAAGGCTTGAATTCAAAGTCTGCGCCTTCGCACTCTTTGGCGAGTTCCGTTATTTCCAGCATCTCTTTTTTTGCTACAGGCAGATACGACCATGTTAGTTTGCCAAGCATTGAAAATACAGCATCGGTATTCTGAGCCATGCGCTCTGCGAGAACATAGTCGCTGTATGTGTTGTATCCGAGCATGCGGGCAAGTTTCAATCTTGTGTTGACCGTCTCTTTAACAATTTCGCGGTTGTCGAATTCGTTGCCTTTTGAACAGGTGGTGCTGTACGCCATAAACATCTGTCGACGCAGTTCGCGGTTGCGGCAGAATGTTATAAAAGGTATATAGCTTGGACGGTGCAGAGTAAATAGCCAGCCTTCCTTGTCGTTTTCTTTTGCATTGTTGGCTGCCGCGTCCTTAACGTCTTCGGGCAGACCTTCTATATCTGCTTCGTCAGTAACATGCAGAGTAAACGCATCGGTATCCTTGATGTTGTTCTCCTGGAATTTTATTGCCAGCACCGACAGGCGTTCTGTAAGTTTGCGGTATTCATCGCGGTTCTCACCCGTGAGGTTTGCTCCGTTGCGTATGAACGAGTTGTATGTCTGTTCAAGCAGACGCTTCTGAGCTGTGTCGAGCATGGATGTATCGCTGTTGTAGACATCCTTTATGCGGGCAAACAGTTTTTCGTTAAGTGATATGTCGTTGTGATGTGCTGTACACAGAACTTCTATCTCTTCCTCAATGGCAAGAATCTCGTCGTTGCTGCATGCGTTAGAGACAGCGTTGAATGCGCCTATAATCTCGCCGAGCAACAAACCTGAATGGTCGAGTGCCACAATCGTATTCTCGAATGTTGCAGGCTCTGCATTGTTGCATATGCTTTCAATAACATCCTTTTCTCTTTTAATGGCTTCCTTTACGGCCGGTACATAATCCTGCAGAGTTATGCGGTCGTAAGGTATGGCGTTGAATGGAGTATTGTATGGTTCAAGAAATGGGTTGTATCTCATATAGCCATTGCTGTTATAATGATTCGTTCTCGCAAAGATAACTATTTGTATTGCTTTTAACTATTATATATCGACAAAAAATCTTAATTTATATAATTAGTGTATCGTTATAACAAGAAAAAGGTGGTTTTTGTTTGCAAATGTCGGGAATAAAAAAAGCTCCCATGTTGTGAAACAGGGAGCTCAACAGACTGATATCTGTTATTAGAGTGTATATGTTCCATCGACAAGGTTACCCATTGCCCATACTGCGCGTATGTTCAAATCGTCGTCGAGAATCATCAAGTCTGCATCTTTGTCCTTCTGCAATGAACCCTTTCGGTCGTAAACGTTCATAATCTTGGCAGGTGTCTCTGAAGCCATGCGTACTGCATCTTCCAAAGGAATTTCGGCTTTCTGTACCAATGTGCGGATAAGACGGTCCATTGTTGCTACTGAGCCGGCAAGAGCTGTACGGTCGGCAAGTTTGCAGACACCGTCTTCAATGATTACACGTGGGTCGAATGCGGTTGTACTGTCGCTGGCAGCACAAGCAAGTGCATCGGTGATTACGCAAGCACGCTCAACACCCTTTATGCGATGTATAAGGCGCAAGATTGTTGGAGGAACGTGAATACCGTCGGCAACAACCTCTACAGTCATATCCTCGTGCAGGTAGATACTCTCAACTGTACCCTCGTACTTGTATTCGCGACGTTTGTGGAAACCTGGCATCGCGTTGTAGAAGTGTGTGGCATGTGTATAACCGTTCTTGCGTGCCGAGTGGATGTCGTCATATTCAGCCTGAGTGTGTGCCACAGATGCAAGAATACCCTTTGATGTGATATATTTACCGAACTGCATTGCACCTGGCAATTCAGGAGCGGCATCCCAACGCTTGATACAATCCCATTTCTCTACAAGAGGAATGTATTCGTTTGGATCGGGATCCTTGATGTTCTCGGGCAACTGACCGCCTGCCATTGCCATA
>JAEIGA010002300.1_pt1 | contig 30523 bp, 48 predicted proteins | sample 9270691 | NCBI WGS metagenome assembly JAEIGA01 (sample SAMN17057246, study PRJNA624740) | gut metagenome | biome: biome; isolation source: fecal sample | host: Bos grunniens | place: China: Xizang | collected 2019
AGATGCTATAAGTGCGGTTACGCAAATACCAAAAGTTCAAAGTATAGCGGACGAAGACGGAAATATTTTCTCCGTTACTTATTATGGAACACAACCAAGTCCGGGCGAGATTATGCAACGCCCAGTTATAGGCGAAAGTATTGTTTATAATTTTAGCGTATTTTTTACGTTTATACAAAACGGCATTAACTCAACGGGTGTAAAAATGACTTTTGAAGGTGAGGACGTACCGTTTACGGAATTATCGCCTAGCATATCGCCTGTTATGGAAAGTGGGGTCCGCTCCGAAAGTGACGGTAGCGCAGAGAATTACCCAACGGCAGATGCTTTACAATTAACGCTTACTGTTCCAGCGGTAACGAATAGTATATTAACGGAAGAATTTGCAAAGTTTATTCTCAAAAAAGAGCGTAGTATATACGATGTTACCTTGTCTTATGCAGGCATTGAGAGTTCATATAAAATGATATTCGGTCAATCGAACTTTACAGCAAGAGGTGTTGACGGAGTAGGACAGTCAATCGTTCTTGTTGAGGCTATGGGAGAAAACAATGGCACAGTATGAGATTATAATTAAAGACCGAACTACGGCAAAGGCGAGTAGCCCTATTGCTGATAATACGGATACTGGGAGCGTAAAAAGTACTAATCTACCAACGCCTGCTGACGAAACAACGTCTGCAAGAGAAAAGGTAGGAACATACTTTGCCGTAAAGCGTGTTGTTTCACCGTTTGTTTCAACGGTAGTAAACTATCGTATAGGCACAATAGCGTTATCTTCGGGAGCAAACGAACAACAAGCAAGAGTACAAAGTGCTTACAGTCTAGGGCAACAAGCAATCGGTATGGTAGAAAGTATAGCAATAGGCGGAGCGGTTGGCGGTTTGCCTGGAGCGGTTGCAGGCGTTGTTATGGGTGTTGTTTCAACCGTAACAAACGTAGTTACCAACCAAATGAAGATAGACAAAGCACAAGACATTGAAAACATATCTATCGGCTTAATGAACGCAAGAGCCGGTGGTAGTGTGGCAACAATAAACGGAAGTAGAAGGGGCTAATAAATATGATAACGTTTGACGAAACAAAACACCCAAGAGACTGGGACGGTAAATTTACGGAAAAGGGGATTTTTTATGATGAGCCTTCTAGAAAGGGAAAAAATAAAAAGAAAGAGTCCTTGTTCGGTGAAGAATTTACCGGATACAAAGAAGAAAAGGCTATTGAAAAATTATTAAAAATGAAAAAAGGGCATATAAAAAATGCCTTTTTTAGAAAAGAAATTGGGGGAATAGATATTGTATGGGGAGACGAGAAAAGCGGATTGTGTCATACAATAATTAGACGAGATAAACTCTTAAATACGGGGGAGGGGACTATTTCGGGGATAGAAATGGTAAAAAAGATTCCCGAGATTATAAAGAAAGGAAAGTTTTTAATAGGGAAAAATGATAGACCCAATTTTCTGTATAAGAATTTTTTAGTAATAATTAAGCCTACGTTTGATGGACAAAAATTAAATTGGGTTGTTACCGCAATGGAAATTAAAAAAGCCGAGGAAGATTGACATACACGACCGGTGCAATCTTTACATACGAGCGCTTTCCTCGTACAACCTCGGCTTTTCTACTACTATTATATACCAAAAAAAAATAAAAGTCAATACTTTTTACAAAAAAAACGGAGAAAATATGCAAAAACTATATCGAAATAAATATAGAGTACTGATAGAAGAGAGTAGCGGTGTTTTTAATGACTACTCCTCGAATATACTATTTCCTATAAAATGGGGTGCGCTTTTAGACGAGCAACTAGACGAGGCAAGTTTAACATTACTAAACACAAGCACGGCTAATTTTAAGCCGTTTACAAGAGTAAATATTGAGTTGTGGAACGAGCGAGAGAACGAAACTTTATCGCTCTTTTTTGTAATAAGTGGCGATAGTGCAGACGAGTTGCCTGTCGGTAGTGGCAAGTATAAACACTTAATTACGCTCATTGAAGAAACAAAGTATTTAGAGCGTTTTATTGTTCGTTCGCACGGCTATATAAACAGTATAATAAAAAGTTATACACAAATTCCCGTACCATATACGGATATACCTGGACAAGATTATTCGAGCAACAACCAAATTTACCCAAACGCAAATCAATATTTTACGCCTATTGAAGGTGATTCGGTTGAAATAATTAACCCAATTTATCTATGTTCCAACTCAATAAAAGCGTTGTCAACTTATGGATATTTACAAGAGATTGAAATACTAGGCGGAACAATCAAAGTAAATTATACCGATGCTGTAAACGAATCGGAAAACACGGTTATAAATTATAGCAATTCTCCTGTTACAGTGACTAAAAGCGGAGGGCAGGATATTATTGATGGGAACTTCCAAAATTATACATATCCGCTCCGTTCGGGAATAGTTGATATTGCATACAACGTAAACGTACGATTTACTTTTTCTAACGGCAACGGTGGTATAGGTGAAATAAGCGATTTTATTATATCTTACTATTATGAGAACATAGTAGTAACAACAGCATCGCAAGGCGCAACAAAGTGGAACGCAAGAACAGTTATTGAGAGAGCGCTTGCTATAACCGAAACATTGAGAGAGGGCGAATCGCCTAGATTTAGTCTTAATTTAGAACAAGCGGAAGAGTTTGAAAACATTGAAACACCAGAGTTTTCTTTTACTCAAAGCACGTTGCGAGAGATTTTACAAGACGTAGGAAAATACGTACACGGTGAGCCTCGACTTCGTAATGGTGTTATTTATTATGATATGTACGGTTCTAACGAAATGAACGAAGTTAGTGCAAGCGGTTATATGTCAAAAACATACAATAGGAACGTAGAGCAATACGCAACAAGATTAGTAAGCAACGTTGATAATCTAGTGTCCTCGTTAGATTTTGTAAAAGGTTCAATTACCGAGCCTTATTTTGGCGATGTAAACGGTTTTAAGACTTTGCGTACTGAAACGCTCTATGCAAGAATAGAGGACGGAAACGCTATTATAAGCACTCAATTTCCTATATATGCGGTAACGGAATTACGATGGAGAGGAAACAGTCAAAACAATAATACGCCTGTCGATATAACACCGTTTGTTTATGAAAGCACGGAGTACGAGCGTTTATCTTCGTATAGCGATATTTATCCCACAAGTAGATTATATGCAATTTACTATACACAAGGCGAAAAGAACATAAAAGGCTTATGGTTCAAGCGACAAAAAGCGTGGGGCGAAGAGTTTGGCGAATATTCGATAAAGGCAATATTAGAAAAAGCATCGGGAGTAAACAACCTATCCTTTACTGAAATTAACGAACTTAACCGTACGGGTAGCACTTATCCCGAAATGGCTTTTCAAATAACGTATGTACCTATTTATTCTGCACAAGTTGGACAAACAAAGAGTTATATAGGCGAGTTTGACAAGCCTAACGCACTATCGTTTAATCAAGGACAAAATTTAATCGAGGCTAGTTATTATGGCGAAAACCTCAAGGGCGTAATTGCTCGTATGGGCAACATTGAAAAAACGTTGTGTTACGTGCGGTGGGGATTACCTATTTTGCCCAAAGTAGGAACGCTTTTTGATGACGATTATTATATATCTACGGTATCGGTAGAAGTACAACCTTACACGACTAAAGTTCTTCTCGGCTTGTCAAAAGACTTTAACCGCTTATCGCAATATGTAGGAATTAACTCGTTAAAGCGTTTTTACGAAATAAGCGAACGTCAATCCGTTGAAAGCAATATAACCTATACTGATTACGTTATAGTTGGTGATGAGGTAAGCGGTGGCGGTGATACTCTCTTTGATGCAAGGGATTCAGTTAGCGGTCTTTTAGGAATATACGGCAAAATTTGCGCCTTGCTAGTCGAAGGTTTTGACGAGGGTAATTATTCGCTTGGTAAAATATTATTGCCCGTACAAGCGTTTTCGGTAGGAAATAGTGTAGTAATGACGGCAAAGTATAACGACAACTATTCCGCAGGACAACAAGCACAAAAAGAGAGTACGGATAGCGTTATAGGATATTGGGCGAACGGTGTACCATACAAGGATATTTTCGGAAATATAGAAAAACTATCACTTGACTATCAACGCCAAATATTTTCACAACCGGTCCAAAGTAGATACGATTTACCTTTAGCGGAAGGATTAACACCGAGCGAAACGCTTATATCCACTAATAATGGTGGTAAGTTGGTTGTTAAGGTAGGTTCTACGGAAGTTCCTACTATTAACTATGAAATAGATTATGTAAGCAATCGTAAAGACTTAATAATCGGTTCTGCTCTCGCAAAGAGCAATCGTTTTGTAAGCAACGAAGGACGAACGGCAAAAGCATATATCTTGCCTTATCGCTTAAACAAACTATCCAAAAAGGTGGATATATCCAACGCTATTGACTTGGGTACTATATCGAGAACAATAATGCCTAATGGAGTTATTAAGATAGCCGAGCAAGTTGCAACGGCTAACGGTAAGGCTTGGGCAATCGTAATCGGCGGAGAACTTGCCGTCGGTTGTAATCGAAACATAACGGCAGGCGAAGAGGATATATTCAAAAATCTTTACTTTACGGCTAAACATAATATTTTTTAGGAGGTATAAATAATGAACGAAAAAGGGATTGAACAAGCCTTGTCAATGATGCAAGGTGCTTTAGACGAGGCAAGCACGATATTGACTTACACAAGGATTTATCAAACGCTTTCTGATGCTAATGCAATAGCAGAAATGAAAGAGATTATTTCTGACGAGTTAAATCATATCGAACGCTTTGTCGTATCGTATGCAAAACTAATTGGAATAGAGATTGCGGAGGACTAAACTATGATAGTTTTTATTAAGACTGACGGTACAGTAATTAACGTAGCGCCGTCGCCCGTATATCAAGGCAGTAGTTTAAGTGGCTCGCTTTATTTAGTAGCGCCGTTTCCACCGACTAACGCAGTCGAGGTTGCGTTTACTTTGCCCAACGGAGAGCGGACACAATCTTACGTTATGACTGCGATATCCTCAATGCAGGACGTAATAAATAAGTTAGACGATAATTATTCCGTTTGGGAGTGGCAATCAAACAACGGCGAAATAACGGCTTTACCCGGTACTGTAACGGCGCAATTTACAGTGTTGTTTAACGGACAAATTCAAACGACTTCTTCGGTAAACTTTACCGTACAAGAGGGAGTACTTCCGTTACCGCCTAGCGAACCTACCGCTAATCAATGGGATTTACTTATTGAACTTTATGGCAATTTATCGGGGCGAGTAACAAAACTAGAGCAAGCATCTAATAATTCACTTGTTGATTTTACTTGTGAACTAATCGAAAAAAATGGTGTAGGCTATTATAAATATACAAAAACTTATTCTTCGGGTAGCGATGTTTTCTTTGAAGTTCCTATACCTAATACAAGCGAAGGTATTGCGATAGAAGACGGCGTAGTCATTATAGAGTTTAGCGAAGAATCCGTATGGGTGCAAGATAGTAGCGGTTATTCGTTAGGCTTTAGCCCAAGTCAAACCACTTACGAAACGGCAGAATATCAAGTACAACTTTTTGAGAAAACAACGTCTGAGGGGAATAGTGGTTGGTCGTCCGTCGCGGATAGCGTGTTTGTTGGCTCGGACGGGTCTCTACTTGTAACGGCAAACGAGCCTTATAGCGGAAGAATCGTTATTGACGGAAGTAAAGCATATACTAATTTTGCTAACTTGTTAAACGAGGCAGTCGAGCAATCGCAAGAGGCTATTGATGGACTTAACAATAAACTCGACAAAGTAACAACTACGGCAACACAAGAAAGAGTATATGCTGTTGATACACAAGGGAATAATGTGTTGCGACAAACTACTACTAGTGGTACTCCGCAGACAATTCCTCGTCGTGGTGCAGACGGAAACTTCAATGTAAATTGCGACAACCCTGCGACAGATGAACGTTGTGCAAATTTGAAGTGGGTGAAAAACTATGTAGCAAACAATGGCGGTGGTGGAGGCTCGGATTTTGATGCTTTCTTTACGCGAGATAGTTTAAAACTTGTTGATTTATCAATCCCCGAAACTGGTAGGGGAAGTGAGAATATTCCAGCAGGCTCTAAAATGATTATAACAAGCGGAGCAAGTGGACGTTCGGGCGGAACATATACTAACGGACAGTTCGATATCAAGACCGTTGCAAATAATAACCTGTTATTTAGTTTTAGGTATTCAGACACGGAAGTAGGTGGCGACGTTGGCAACTTAACTTGTTATGACGTCCGTACAGGTACAGACTCATTTACCCGTTGCGGATTTACTCTCTCTGATAACTCAAGTGGAAGTTACGGAACTTATATCGTATTTACAACTCCTATGTACTACGAATTTACGGAGGCGTGTTATGTTGAGTTTAGTACAGGCGACGACGGTGACAGTCCGTTTGATACCGCAATCACAATTATTAAACCTTAAGGAGGTAATTTATGAAAGTTTATAACCAAGATAAAACGCAAGTATTAGAAACTTACGACCTCGCAAAAGGATATATTGCAACTAGCAAATTAAACGGCGAAGTCATAAACGTTTATGTTCCTTATTCTCAAAAAACGCTTATTTTAAGGGAAATTGCCGAACTCAAAAAGAAATTACACGAGTGGGATTACAAAACGAGTAAGTACGTTGACGGCGAATACTCCGAGGAAGAGTGGGCGGAAATTAAAGCACAAAGAAAAGCGTGGCGAGACCGTATAAACGAACTCGAAGGAGGATTGCTATGACAAATACAATAAGACAAGACGTAAATATTTTAGGAACTCTTTCGGCGCAAGGAATAACGCCAGAGTTGGCAAGCGTAATACTAAATAATGTATATAAGGTAGGCGCTATCTATATTAGTACCGACTCAACAAGCCCTGCAAGTATTTATGGCGGAACGTGGGAGCGTATCCAAGATAAATTTTTGCTAGCAAGTGGTGATACCTACACGGGCGGAACTACGGGCGGTAGTGCAACGCATACGCTAACAATCGACGAATTACCTACTCACGCTCATATACAACAAGCAACCGACAGTCCAGCGGGATGGGCATATAATCAAGTGTACCAAATTACTAATCCGAGTTACACCGAATTTGCCGGGCAAGGAGTTGGCACAAGCGGTACTGTTTACTCAAGCGCAAACAACTATGGCAACTATGTTAGGACTTTACCGGTAGGTGAGGGCAAGGCACATAACAATATGCCCCCGTATTTAGCGGTGTACGTGTGGAAAAAACTGGAGGATTAAGATATGACGGTATATAACAAAACAAAAACTGAAATACTTGCCGAATATGATTTGACAAAAGGTTATCTAAAAGAAGATACGATTGTAGAAGTTATACATCACAAAAAGGTAGAGGCTAACGAGGGGAAATATCACTTTGTTGAATACCCTAACGGCGGTAAAGATAAAGTATGGGATATATACCCAACGGAAGAAAAACTAGCGTATGACGAGGAAGTAATAACGAACATAAAAGTTTATATTCCTTATACGGACGAAGAGGTAATAGCAAAACAAATAAGCGTTATTCGTTCCCGTAGAGAAACGGAGTGTTTCCCAATTGTCAATCGTGGTAAACTTTGGTATAAGCAACTTTCTTATGAGCAAGAAATAGAACTTGAACTATGGTATAATGCTTGGTTAAACGCAACGGAAACATTAACTATTCCCGAACGTCCTAACTGGGTAGATAAAAAAATAATCAATGATACGGAGGTATTATAAAATGGAGTGGTTGGCTAATATGTGGAGTTGGGTGGTTGCCCACAAGGACGCTATTGTTACGTTTGTAACGTCATCGTCTTTTATTGGATTTATAACAACTATTATTATGCTTGTTAAACAAAGCAAGACGGTTAAGTCAAGCACGGTATCGTCAAACGAATTAACCGTTGTTATGCGTGAAAACAATGCTATGAACAAACAAATTGATGAAATAAAGACGGAAAACGAGATTATGAAAAATATGCTTTCCGACGTTATTGATGCGCTTGACAAACTTACGACCAAACAAAACGCAACGCTTGAGGTACAGTCGCTTGTTTATCAAAGTTTGCGTGACGAGGGTGCAAGAGTAGCAGTGCAAAACATTTTGACTAACGCAAAATACGCGGACACCGCAACGAGAGCAAGTCTTATTAAAGAGATTGAAATTCTAAAAGCAAAAGCAGAAGAGGAAAAGACACAAATCGTTGAAACGGCTAACAAGATTAAAAAGACTTTAGCCTCGGAAAAGAAGAAAAGCGATATATTAATAAGAGGTTAAGACTATGAAAAAAACAGTAGCAAAATACAACGCTTTCAAGGGAGTATCCACGGTATTGACCGTAGGTACTCCCATAATTACGCTTGCGTGCTGTGGCAACCTCTTTGTACATAGAGCGGAAACGGCTATTAGTGCAGGCGGTATTTTTGCGATACTTTTGTCTTTACTTTTCTTTAAGGATAAGATTGTCGAAACGTTCAAAAGTCCGTCTGCGCTTGTTATATCTTGCGTAGTGCTTGTTCTTTGTATCTTAATCGAGCATATTATATTGCCTATTAAGTATGTTTGCATAGCGACAATAGCGACAAGCGGTATCGACCAACTAACTTTTAACAAGTTATATAAGGCAATCGAAAAAGCGTTTCCGGAACAAGCGCAAGATTGTAAACATTTTGGATTTATTTTTACAACGACAAAAAAACTATTAGGCGAAGAAGTAGAGGAGTAAGAAATGGACAAGAAAGAAACGTTAAGAAAATTCGCGTCTATTGCGGTTGAGGTGCTTGTTTTTGCAAGTATGTTTTTGCTACAATTTGGCACGCTCGGATTTTCAACGGCTGGGCTTTGGGCAAGTTTGGGAACACTAATCACAACTTACGTAGCGAGTGTTTTTATCGCTTATAACGAGTATAAAAACGGCGTAATGCGAGGAAAAAATACTGAAAAATACAAAACCGCATTAACCGCTTATATTGAGAAAGCGAATTTATCGGGTGATAAAAAAATAGCGCTACCAAAATGGTGTTCGTACTATACAAAAGAAGTTAAGGAAATGTACCAACGAACTACGCTTGAGGATGCGTGTATTCCGTATGAACATTTTAACGCCGATTATATAGACAAAGACGGTATGGAAAGGCCGGCGCTTAAAACCTTGACTAAAAAGCAAATTTATGCTTTACTAGGAAAGGAAAAAGGGAAAATTGTATGCAAGGTAAAAAAGCACAAAATTTACGAATTAAAAAGTCGTGATATTCTTGACGGACGGCGTATAAAAAGCGATACTAAAACTCGAGAAAGCGAAGAAGAACTAGAAAAAAGAGAACTATTATCAGATTTAATTACTTTCTTTTTCTTTGCTATATTTACTTCCGTTTTTGTTATTGTAAGTACGCACGGATTAACGCTTGCTACCTTTGGTATGTTTTTATACCAATGCGCTATAATTCTTTCTAGAGGCATTATGTCTCACTTTAGAGGATATTCTAACGTTACGGTTAATCTTGTTGCGCGTATGGCGGAACAATCGGATTACATAGATATGTTTGAGACTTGGTACGCAAACGAAAAATTAAATGTCCAAAGAGGTAACGAGATATAGCGTTACTTCAAAAAAACACCTAACCTATTAACGGGTTGGGTGCTTTTTTTATTTTAAAGATTATAATTTTTATTTGCAAACGCAAAGATTTTTTATTTTACTCTCCAATTTATAAAGATATCTTTATCGTCAACAACAATGCTTTTTATAAGAAGATTAACTAAACGGCGTTTCTCTTTAAGCGTTGCGGTGGGGTATTCCGCTTGTTTTTGCTTGAGTAGGTCAAGCGACACGGTGGGAGAGGAAGTAACGCTGTTTTTTTCTTTTTCTATAACTGTATTGTTTTTGGCAATCTTTTTTTCAATTTCGTTTATTCTAAAAGTAAAAGTATCTTTATTTATTGAGCCGTCAACAAAGAGGTCAAGTAAGCGGTCTTTCTTTTTTTGGAGTTCGGCGTTTTCAACGATTAAGGAATCAATAAATCCGTTACCGTGAGGCGCATCAACGTACTGGGTAAATTCTAGATTAGCGATTGCTTTTTCAATATACTCTTCTAGTTGGACGGCGTTAATTATGGAGTTATCGCAATGTGGTCCAGTCATAGTAGCGCGGTCATATTTTATACGTCCGATACAGCCGTAACGACGGTACGAATAGTTAGCGTTTTTGTTCTTTTTTTCGCTGTTAGGCGTGTGGAGGTATAATTTACCGCAGTAACTTCTTCCGCATTTAGCACAGTAAATTAAGCCCGTAAGAAGATAAGGCGAACCGTCGTGGTTTCGTGTTGTCGTGTTGCGTTTTACTTGTTCTTGCGCTAGTAAGTAGGTTTCGTAATCAATTATAGGTGGCACGTTGATTGCCTTTATTAGTTCTCCCTTATAAACGAAATAGCCTGCATAGAGCGGACGTTCGACAATATCTTTACAAGTCATAGCGTGGGAGAAAAACGGAATATTAGGATATTTAGTTTTAATATAATCGTAGAGGGAGCGGAAAGAATATTTACCCGTTAAGTACTGTGTAAAAATATCCCTTATAGCGATTGCTTTTTCTTCGTCAATAATAAAGCAATCATTATCACGGTCTAAAATATATCCGAAAGGGCATTTACCCGGGCAAGAGTACAATCCCATTTTGGCACGAGCATCTTTGCCCATAATCATACGCTCTACGATTGTTTCTCTCTCGAACTCTGAAAAGGTAGCGGATATTTTAAGCGAGGCTCTACCGAACGGCGACGTAAGGTCAATATTTTCATTAAGCGAAAAAAGGGAAACGCCGTTTTGCTCGAACAGGTCAACGAGTTCTAGCACGTCCTTTACTCGGCGAGAAAGGCGGTCTAATTTATATATAAGAACGATATCAATTTTGCCGTCCTTAATATCGTTTATAAGACGGTCTATCGCAGGGCGCACTAAAGACTTACCCGAAACGCCCTCGTCCGAGTACACGTCTATAACTTTGTAATTTTGCGCCTCAGCATACTTTAATAGTCGTGCTTTTTGTTCGCCTACCGAATATCCCGTTTGCGCTTGTTCAAGCGTGCTAACTCGAACGTATAACCCTGCTCTTTTCTCCATATCTTTAATCCTAATAGTTATTATTTAGCCGTAATTTTATTATAATAATTATGTAAAGCGAGTAATTCTTCCTTATGGTTTAACTGCATTTTTAACAAGTCCACTTCTGCGGTAAGCGTTGTAATTTTGTCTTTAAGAATAACGTTCTCCGCTAGTAAAAGGTCACGCTCGGCGCTAACGACGTCAACGCTTTCTTTAAGGTCAACAATTTTAGCCTCAGAAACAACAACTTTAGTATCCGTTAGTATATCGTCAAGCGAACCGCCTAACGAAGTAACAATACGATGCAAAGTATCAATATAAGGATTTTCCGTTTCTCCTGCAAAAATACGATTAATCGTTCTTTCTGGAAGGCTGGTATCGTCGGCAATTTGCTTAACGGACTTTCCCGTCTTTTTCTTGAGTTCTTTTAGGTTGTCTAACCACATAAGTTTGTCCTCCGAGGATGTTAAAGTTGGCTATATCAAGCGACAAAGATTGCGCGCTTATAGACAAAGTTGGTAATAGAATTGCTAAACTTGGGATATTGCGTTTTTGTGAGGGAGTGTTATAATTTGATTGTCGAACACGACGAAAGGAGTAAAAACGAAATGCAAAGCGCAAAACTAGAACTAATAAAGAAGATTATCAATGCAAGGCTCAAAAATAGCGAAATAAAAGCGGTAATATCAAAAGCCGACGAGATTATCAAAAAAAGAGATAAATAGCGTTCTAGACATAAATACGCTAGGCATTTGCCCTACCTTAATGGTGGGGCTTTTTTATTTTCGTTTAGAAATAATATAATCCACGAAGTTATTAAGTTCGGCAGTCTCCTCATCCGTAAGCGAGAGGATAAGGTTAATAAGTTGCTTTTCTTCGTCGGACAGTGTACGCGTTTCTTCTCCCGGTAGCGCTGGCTCGCTCGCATTGTTCGTATTATCCTTATAAAAGTAATCAACCGATAATCCAAAATAATCGGCTATCTTTTGCAAGGCTTTTGCCGAGGGAGAGGCTTTACCGTTTTTCCAAGCCGATATGCTTGCGTTACATAGCCCAATTCTTTGCTCAAATTGGCGAGTACTTAACTCGCTTTTTTCAAGAAGTATTAGGATTTTTTCAACGACTATATTCATTGTTTAAAAAAACTCCAAAAAAATAAAAAAAAGTTTTGGAAAATTCCAACAAACGCTTGACATTGTAGGAAAGTTCCTATATAATATGAGTGTAACTTGGTTAACGGTGCAAGAATTTGGACCAGTTGTGTAAAAAAAAGATAACCTCTTTCGACTAATATTAACACAAGGGAACAGCATTTGTCAACTATGTTACAAGAAAAAAAAGAAAAAAGGAGGTTTGTTATGCACGTTGGCGAGAAAATTAAAATGCTACGAACGGCGAAAGGATTAACGCTAGAGCAGTTGGCGCAGGAAATAGGCGTTACAAGACAAGCGATATTCAAATACGAGCAAGGCGTATCACTCCCTACAATACTTGTAGCGAAACAGATAGCAAAAATATTTAACGTAACAATGGACGAACTCGTTGCATAAAAAAAAGAAAAGGAGAAAGGAAATGAAGATTATTACAGTTATATCAACAAGCACTATAAGGCGATACGGTTATTCCGACGGCGTTATGGCGTATGAAAAAGCGCTAGAGTTTGCGCAACGCCCAGGCGTATGGAAAGTAATCGTTGACGACTTAAGCAATCTTGCAAAGTTTGAAAAGAACGGCTACGTTGGAGCGAGAGTATGAGAGGTTTTGCGATAACGCATATCTTTGCGGACGGAGTTGTAATGTCTGATAGCAAGTTTATGAGTTCGCCTATTAAAGTTGTTGCGGAGGCTAACGAAGATTTTATACGTCAGAGCAACAAAACCCTTGATAAGAACTTTTTGCAACGTGAGGCATTACAAAAGAAATGGCAAAGAGCGGAAGAACGGAAAGCGTTACTTATTCAAGAGCAAATTGAAACGAGAAAAAAATTACAAGAGTTAGAAGAGGAGAGAATATGAAATTAAGAGATTTAAGAAAGCAAGCAAAATTGACCGCCAAGCAAGTGGCGGACAAAGTGGGTGTAACTACCCAAGCGATATATAAATATGAGCAAGGTGTTCGTGGCGTAGATATAATGCTAGCGTTTAAGTTGGCGGTAATCTACGACGTAACGTTTGAAGAGATAGGACAAGCCGTAGTTAATAGTCGGTTCGTCCTAAAAGATAATCCGCAGTAACGTCGAAAAAATCGCAAATCTTTACAAGTGTCTCGATAGACGGCTCACGGTCGCCATATTCATAATGGGCGTAAGTCATAAGTCCTATTTGTAAATGGTCTGCAACGATTTTAAGCGTTAAACCTTTCTCTATTCTTAATTGTTTTAATCGCTCTCCCATAAAAGCCTCCTAAAAATATTATACCCAAAATGGTTAAAAACGCTTGACTTTCCCCAAAATGGGTAGTATAATAATGGCATAATTATCCAAAATGGGTAATAAAAACCAAGTAGGAGGAGCAAATAGAAATAAGCGTAGCGGAGTTAAAGGAATTGCTTGCAATAGCAAGTATGAGGGAAAGGGAGCGTTGTGAAATGCTTGACGATGTGGGAACGGGTTATGAGAGTATGAAAAACTGAAAAAGAAAGTAGGAAAGGAGAAGAAAGAAATGAAAGTAGAAGAAGTAAAAGCGTTGGAAAGCAAGTATATGACATTATACGAAAAGTATGAAGACGATAAAACGCTAGACGAAAATGACGAAATCGTAATGAACGAAATACGGAGTTTGAACATATTGGGGTTTGGCGGATACACGGCGATTAAGAATTTTTTTAAGGTACTCGAACTCGTCGTAGAAAATGAGGAGAGAAAATAATGGATAATCTAGCAATTTACAACAAATACAAAAGCGTTCCAGATAGTGCGCTTAAGAACTTTAACAACGGTAAGTTTTCGGGAACGGACATTAACCCTATGTGGCGTATAAGATGCTTAACGGAAGAGTTCGGACCCGTTGGAAAAGGCTGGTATTACGAAATCGTAAGGCTTTGGACTGAACCCGTTGCAAACGACGAAATCTTGGCTATGGCGCACGTTAAACTTTTTGTCAAGTATGGCGACGAGTGGAGCAAGCCGATTGAGGGAACGGGCGGAAACATTATCACGAGGTACAGTAAAAAATCTGATACCTTTGACAACTCTGACGAGGGGTACAAAATGGCGATTACTGATGCGCTTTCGGTGTGCTGTAAGTGTTTAGGAATAGGAGCGGACGTATGGTGGAAAGAGGAAAAGACAAAATACACCGCTACCGAAACTCCGCAAGAAAAACAACCTATAAAAAGAGCAACGCCCAAGCCTCAAGAATATCCGCTCCAAGTGGAAGAACAAAACGCACCGACTAGAAAAGATGCAGTTTTGCGAGAACAAAAGAAAAGCGGAATACCTAATGAAAATATAAAGCGATTTATGGGAATGGTTCAAAAAAGCAAATTCGACGAACTGACCGAAAAGGAATTTACCGACCTGCTTAATACGGTAAAGAGGTACGGACAATGAAGATAGAATTTACTGTACCAGGGCAACCGCAAGGCAAGGGTAGAGCGAGAGTAAGTACGTTCGGGGGATTTGCCCGGGCGTACACTCCCGAAAAAACCCAGGTGTACGAAAATCTTATTAAGGTATGTTATCTACAAAAAAACTTTCCAAAACTACAAGGCGTGCTAAATTTGACCGTTACGGCGGTTTATCTAGCGCCGACGAGTTTTTCATTAAAGAAACTTAAAAAGGCGTTAAACGGCGAAATAAGACCGCAAACGAAACCCGATTTAGATAATATCTTAAAAGTTGTTTGCGACGCGCTTAATAAGATAGCGTATGACGACGACAAACAAATAGTTCAAATGTTCATAAGTAAATACTACGGCGAAAATCCGTACATAAAAATTGAAATTGAGGAGGTAGAAAGCGATGGTAATCAATGACGAGAACAAAGCGAAAATAAATGCTGTGTATCGGATAATGAAAAGACAAACGGTTACGAAAAAATTCATAATGACTTTGTTCAACGTATCGGAGCGGACGGCGAGAGAGATTGTTTCAGAAATCGCCCAACGCGCACCTGTAATTGCATTATCAAACGGCGAAGGGTACAGGGTGGCAAATATAGCAAACCCAACCGACTATGCGGATGCGCGCCACGCTTACAACGAAAATCGCAAGAGAGCGGAAGAAATCTTAAAGCGCAACGATGCTTTAGCAAACGCTCTCGGACTTCCCAAACATACGGTAACGGAGGTAGTGTGATAAATGGCAAGAAAACGTATGCTTTCTCCCGATATATGGGAGAGCGAATCGTTTTCTTCGTTAAGTGATTTAGCAAGATTGGTCTTTATAGGTCTTATCTCCCTTTCCGACGACGAGGGACGGGGGAAAGCCAACCCAAGTTATATAAAGAGTATGTTGTTCCCGTACGATGAAGGTAGGCGAGTTGCCGACATCAAGTCCGCCCTATTAGAAATAGCACGGTGTATGTCCGTACAGTTCTACTCAATTAACGGCAACGACTATTACGCTTTAACAAACTGGGAAAAATGGCAAACCATTAACAGACCAACAAAAAGTAAGATACCGTCTCCACCTATGAGTGGGGAGGGGGGAACTATATCCAAAAACGAAGAAAACGAAAAACTCACTGAACACTCACTGAATACTCACGGAGTACTCACTGAACACTCACGCGCAAAAGAAGTAGAAGTAGAAGAAGAAGTAGAAAAGAATAGTAGTAGTCGTATCTATATAGATAGTAAAGACTATAAGTACTTATGCGACACTATCGGCAAAAGCGACTGCGACTACTATTTAGAAAGAGTTCAAGCCTTTAAGGAAAAGAACCCTACTGCGACGTTTTCCGTAAGAGCGACTATTCTTAAATGGCACAAAGAGGACAAGCAAAGAGAACAAGCGACGAAAGGGAGCGGAACAACCGCTCCGAAAGTAGAGAGAACTTATAGCGCAGAAACGCTTAACGCACTTTTTAACGATATAAGTTACGACGAATTATAAAAGGAGAAAAGGTATGGAAAGACAATCACTAGAGATTAAGGGCGTGGAAGACCGCCTAGACGTAGCGAGAGTACTTATTGCAAACGGTTACTCCGTTAGGATAGTTGCGATAAAATCGGGTAACGGACAAAAAGCGACTACGCTTATTGAATACTGGAGGGAAAAATAATGGCGAGTTTATACGAAATAGATAGAGAGTTAGTTGAACTCCTAGAAAATGGATTTACGCTAGCGTGCGTGGACTTTGAAACGGGCGTGATTGACGAAGAGAAAGCGAAAGCGTTTTTAGAAGAATTACCGCTTGAGCGAGAACGCAAGATTGAAAATATCGCTTTGTTTATTAAAAATTTAGAGAGCGATGCGGAGGCAATCGACGGCGAAATTAAGAAACTGACGGAGCGGAAAAAGGCAAAAGAGAGAAAAGTTGACAATCTAAAAAAATATCTTACTCAATCTATACTAACGATAGGCGAGAGTAAGTTTGAGACGTCAAAAGTTGCGTTATCGTTTAGACGCTCAAAAACGGTCATAATTGACGACGAAAGCAAAATCGATAAAATGTTCGTGAAAGAGAAGATTGAATACAGTATCGACAAAAAAGCAGTTAAACAAGCGCTTGAAAGCGGACAAGCCGTAGAGGGTGCAAGAATATTAGAAAACCAAAATTTACAAATTAAGTAGGAGGACAAGAAAATGTTTATTACAAAAAGAAAACTAGCGGAGATTATCCAGCAAGAACGTAGCAAGATTTATGACGAGCAAGAGCGCCAAGCGGAAATGCGCCGTCTATATGAACGAATAGAGAAGATTGACGAGAGAGTTTGGAAAAACGAGCATAGACTAGACGAGCATATCAACAAGAGCAAGAAAGCAAAATTGCACGTAGCGTGTGATAATAGCAGGGGGTAAGGAATATGAACACTATATTTTTAATCGGCAATTTAACGAGAGCGCCTGAATTGGGTGCAACACCGAACGGGGTATCGGTAGCAAAAATGAATATTGCGGTATCCAGGAAGTTTACGAACTCCGAGGGCGAGAGGGAAACGGACTTTTTCAACGTGGTTGCGTGGAGAGGGCTTGCGGAAAACTGTCAAAAGTTTTTAAAAAAGGGAAACAAAATCGCCGTAATAGGAAGTTTGCAAACTCGCTCTTACGAAGATAGCGACGGAAACAAGCGCGTTATATCTGAAGTAGTGGCGCAAGACATTGAGTTTTTAACACCGAAAGCGAACGGCGAGGGAGAGCGCAACGCTTACCGTCCTAATGACGGAGCAGAAGAAAATAAAACCGTCGCTATGGAAGAGGTTGAGAACGAAGAGGACTTACCGTTTTAAGGAGTAAAAACAATGTCAATTCTAATCGCGCCGATATTAAGGCTTAATTGCTTAAAAAAACCAACACCAAAACCAAGAAAGGCGAAAAAATACAAAATTAAAGAGTACTATCGCCTAATTGCCTATCCGTTTGATAAAGCAGAAAAGGAAGAGCGAGAGTACAAATATAATCAAAAAAATAACGTGTGCGAGTGTGGACAAGTTTTACCTTACGTTATAAGCGCAAGTATGACGACAGAAAAAAAGGTATGCCCGAAATGTGGGCGTGTTCATTATGCGGACGAAACACCTATTAACTGGGGGTATAACCTAAAAGGGGGAAAGGTATGACTTTCACGGATACGGAAGAAATGTTAAAGAGTTTAAGAGCGTTAGGGGCGAGAGTTGCACGTCACCGTCATAGAATAAAAAACATCAACGAGGATTTTGCTTGTATTAACTCTGCGCTAGGTGGAGACGGAACGCCTCACGCTCCCTCTTATTCGGGCAATCCGAAAATGGAGAATTTAATAAACAAACTCCACAAAGAAGAGCAGGAACATTTAAAAGCGCTAGACGAGTTGTTTGCTATGGAAGATAAGTTATCCCAGGCAATAAACACGCTTTCCCCGGAAGAACAAGACGTAATAATCGGTATGTATATGGATAGATTTTCCGTTAACAAATTAGTACGAACGTTATATATGGGGCAAAAAACTATTTACCGTCGTCGTAACAGCGCAATCAAAAAAATTAGTGAGAAACTAACGGAAGAACAGGAGAAATAAAATGAAAGAGTATAAGAGATTGACAACATACGAGGGTGGCGACCTTATTATAAACTGTAAAAATTGCGAATACGACGAAGAACACAATATTCTTTGTACTGATTACCATTGTATAGACGCTTTGAAAACACGCCTTGCCGAACTTGAAGATAAAATCGAGCGTGGAGAATTAGTAGAAAATACCGTTATAACTTATATCAATATGGCAAGAACAAACGGCAAAACGCTTATTGATAAGGCTTTGAAATATGACACGCTTAAAGCAAAAATCGAGAACGGAACGCTTATTGAGTTGCCTTGTAAGGTGGGAGATACGGTGTATATACCATATAAATTTAGAAATAAAAATGGTGTGTTTGAAACAAAAATTGAAGAAATTAGAATAGAAAAAAAACACATATTCTTTTGGACAAAACCTTTATATACAAACAACTCAGTTAGGGTAAAGTATTTAGGGTGGAAAAAACCTAAAGACTTTAATAAGACTTGGTTTTTAACCAAAGCCGAAGCAGAAGCAAAATTAAAGGAGTTGAAAAATGAACGATAAACAGCAAATTGAAGAAATGGCGAAAAATATGGCTAATTGCGACACTACTTGTAATGAGTGTTTTGAACAGTTGGAAAGTGTTATGACAATGAAAATCAAAGAAAGGGAAAACCATTGTCAAGCATACCACTATGCCAAAAGGCTCTACGAACAAAACTATCGAAAACTCCCCGAAAATGCGGTGGTGCTGACAAGGGAAGAGTATGAGAAACTCTGTCATTTAGCGTATTTTGGGTATGACGATGTATATAACAAAGCACGCAAGGAAACGGCAAGGGAGTGTCGCAACTTTGTTAAGAAGTGGGTAGGTAATTCAGAAGAAGGTTTGGGATTTTTATTTGATTTTGAAGATTTTATCGCAAAACAATACGGTGTGGAGGTGGAGGAGTAAGGGTAATGGAAGTATTAAGTTTATTCGACGGCATAAGTTGTGGTATGGTGGCGTTAGAACGAGCAGGGTTTGATGTTAAAAAATACTATGCTTATGAAATTGATGAAAACGCTATAAAGTGTTCAGAAAGCAATTATTCATTTATAGAGCATTTAGGAGATGTTTTTTTTGCGGATTTTAGTAAACACAAAAATATTGATTTGCTTATTGGTGGAAGTCCTTGCACATATTGGTCTAATTCAAGGGCTAAAGGAACAGGAAGGGAAACTACACCAGACGGCATAGGGGGTAAATTGTTTATAGAATTTGTTAGGGCATTAAGAGAAACAAAACCTAAATATTTTTTATACGAAAATAATAATTCAATGTCCAAAGAAATTAAGCAGTTTATTACAACTCAATTAGGTGTTCAACCTATATTGATAAATAGTGATTTAGTTAGTGGACAAGTTAGGCGTAGATTATATTGGACAAACATACCAAATATAGAACAACCAAAAGACAAGGGAATATGTCTTATAGATTGTTTAGATAAATATGTTGATAACAAATATTATTTAAGCGATAAAATGATTGCTTATGCAATGAGTTCGGGAACAAAGAATTTTTACGTCAAACCCGAAATAAATACCAAAAAGGCAAGACCTTTAACAACTGCTCCAAACAAGAGAGCAGGAACAACAACTTATATATCTGATAATTTTGTAAATGGTGGAGATGCAAAAAAAATAAGAAGGCTTACCCCTATTGAATATGAAAGATTACAAACCTTGCCAGAAAACTATACAAAATGTTTAAGTGATGCTCAAAGATATAAGGCTGTTGGCAACGGCTGGACGGTTGATGTCATCGCACATATTTTAAGTTTTATAAAGGAGTAGGGGTATGAAAAAGACAATGACAAGTATAAACCCACCATTTAGCCAACTTATTCTTGACGGCAAGAAAAAGATAGAGTGGCGAACAAAACCATTGCCGTTAGGTTGGAGCGAACTTTACGAAACCAAAAAGAAAGGTGGTTGTGGCAAGGTAATAGGACAATTTGAAGTAGTTGAGAATATTAAAGTTGATTTGTTTGAACTTGCTTGTAATGACGAAAAAGGACTTATAGAAAAGGGTTGTGTTGATTGGGGTTTTCTTAATGATTATGCAACACTAAAAAGAAGTTATTTATATGCAAATGTAATTGATAGGGTAGAGCGATACGACAAGCCGAAAAGCGAATTGCCGAGTTGGAAAAGGAAATAGGTGTTTTAATTGGCAAAGTAAAAGCGGAAAGACCAAAAACAAAAAATACGTTGGTTGCTCCTATCTATATGTTGCCGAACGTTCAAACTCCTGCACTGATGTTAAAGTTGGGTGAAAAAAATCTTGTTCAACAGTTTGCCGAAAGGTTGAAAGAGAAACTTGAAGAATATAGGCTCGAAAATGAGTATTTTATTAAAGACGAGCCAAATGGAAACTTATGGCAACTAAATGCAAGTGTATTTTGTATTGAAGTAACGCAAGACGGTGGGCTAGTGGACGAAACCTTAGAGGAGTTTATGGATGAGCCGTAAGGACGTTATTGTTTGCGATAGATGCGGAAAGGAAATAGTAGTGTTTAATAACGTGCAAATAAGGGAAGAAACCGCACGAATAGATTTATACCCGGTAAGGGCGAGCCGAACATATCCAACGCAACGTATAGACCTATGTGCAAAGTGTTATCAAGAGTTTATCAACTATTTGGAAAATGGAAATGATTGAAATATTCGTATTCTTAATGCAAAGGGAAAGAACAACCCTAAAAGAGATTGCAGAGAAATTTGACTGTTCGTGGCGCACGGCGTTTAGAAAGGTTGAAAAACTGTCAGCGGTTATCCCAATAGCCACAAAGCAAGGTTATCGGGGGGGGGTATGGGTTTTGCCCGAATACAAGAAAGAATTTGTTAAGCGGTTAAGCAGAGATTGATATAATGATATCATAAATCACTCCTATAATTAGAAGTTGACACGTTTGACACAGTTATCTGTGTTATAATGGTATTGTCGAGATATAGGTGTTTCAAATAATCTCTCCTTTCTTTCAGAAAACCTCTTAATTTTTCATAAGTTAAGGGGTTTTCGTTTTTAGGGGCTTGACAAATCGTTTTTTTAGGAGTAATATTATGGCAGAGGAAAAAGATTTCAAATATGACCCTGAAGAGGGCAAAGACGTTAAAAAATTACGCTTACCGTTTGCGCTTTGTAAAAAGTATGGAATAACGATACAGGATTGGTGGACCCCAAAAGATGCGTGGAACGCTTTAAAAAATGGCGGACAAGTTGATGACGTAAGCGATGAATATAAAGAGTACTATCGAAAGTTAAAGCGTGAACGTCAAAAGGAATTTGACAAAACTCATCCGTGGCGAGTGGAAAGGAGAAAATCACGTGCAAAATTGAAGAAAAAACAACTTGCATCGCCAGAACATAATCCAGACAAAAACTATAAGCACGAAGTAGGAAAGATATCGGGAGCGAGCAAAGGAAAACCGATGGATTTTAAACGAGCCGATAGTGGTAACTGCAATCCGTATTTTAATGTTGCAGATAAAGAAACGGGAAGAGAATATATCGGATATAAGACTAATTGTCAAACTTGTGTAGCAACATATATAGCAAGACGAAAGGGATATAACGTAAGAGCGTTGCCGAACTTGAACAATATAAATATCTATCAATTATCGCATAATACAGCACTTGCGTATAAAGATAGCGACGGTAATCACCCAACACAACAAAAACATAGAGACATAAGCGATATTGCTTTTAATATGAAAGGAGGGGAGATTCGTTCAGTACAATTTGGATATATTGGAAGGTCAGAAGGACATATAGTTATTATCGAAAAAGAAATGAACGGAAAGACTTTTATTTATGACCCTCAAGCAAACGAAGTAATCAAGCAAAGTGATTTCAAAGGCTATCAAAAAGGAAAGCACGGTTTTAAGTCAATGGATTTAACCAATGTTAGCCTAAATGAAGAGTTTTGTGATTCAATAATGAAAAGGAGATAAATTATGGAAGAGATACAAGCATTGATAGAGGATTTGGGAGCAAAAGATTATAAAGAAGGGGTATCTTGGAAAGGATACAAAGTTTATATTCCGCAATATAAAGGAAATCCTTGTATTGGTTTACCCTACGTTGTTTTAGCAAAGGAAAACAAAGCAAGAATTTCTACGCCTAAAGAAAGTGAGGAATATTTACTTTATCAACTAGAAAAAGAGGAAAACAAGAAAAAAGCCCTAGAAAAGAAATTTAGCGACTAAAACAAAAAGCACTTACCTTACACGGTGGGTGCTTTTATTATGCAAAAAAAGGAGAGTGAGGACAAGTGGCGTTAAACGAGAAGCAAAAGGCGTTTTGTGAGTACTACGCATCTTGCTTTAATGCTACGGAGTCGGCAATCAAGGCAGGATATAGCAAAAAGACTGCTTATTCACAAGGTCAGCGTTTGTTGAAAAATGTTGAGATTAGGACTTACTTAGACCAACTCACGAAAAACGCTCAAAAAAGCCGTATAGCGACGATTGATGAAGTGTTCGAGTATTTAACCGAGACAATGCGAGACAACACGTTATCGGCCAAAGACAGGACAAAATCGGCACAGTTACTAATGGATGCGCTTAATATGTCTAGTGGCGGTGGCGAGAACGGAGAAGTCAAGATAGTAATAGAGCGTAAAGTCGTTGATTTATCGAAGGACAAGAAATGATAAGAGGACAGATAAACTATAACCCTATAATTCCGAAACCGTTTGCGCCGTTGCTTGAAAGCACCGCTACCAACGGAACGCATAGATTTACTTGTAAAGGCGGAAGATATAGCGGAAAGACAACGACGGCAATAGAAGAGGCGTTCGAGGGATATATAACTATACCGGGCGCAAATATAGTGTTTGCCCGGGCGGACGATTGCGATTTTAGAAAAACGACTTTTTCGTCGGTTAAGAAAGCGTTACATAAGTTTGGCATAGCGGACTTCTGCGATATTCCTAAAAGGGTAGGCGATATAGTATTCCGTCCGAACGGAAACATAATACGGTTTATAGCGACGGGCGGAGACGAACACCGAACGAAAGGACTAGACTTTGAGAACGGATACGTACATAGATTTATTCACGACGAGGCGCAAGAGTTACAAGAGCCGTACGAAGTGAAGGGAGCGGAAAAGACGTTGCTACGTCTAATGGGCGAGACAACGAAGTGGATATATATCTATAACCCTCCGCCGAACAAAGGCGAGTTTGCTAACGTTTATTTCCCCGAACTTGTAAGGACGGGAAGAGCGAAAGAGATATATTCGTCGTGGGAGGATATATACGACCTATTAGACAAGGAAGTAATTGCCGAGATAGAGCGAGACAAAGCGCAAGACTTGAACTATTACTTATACGAGTATATGGGGATAGTAACGGCAAGCAAAGGGCTTGTATATCCGCAGTTTAGAAGAGAAAAGCACGTTGTTAATATCTACGAACTTATTGCGAAAGGCGATAGGGTAGCAGAATTAGTGCTAGGACTTGACGAAGGAACTGTTTACGATAGTACTTGCGTTACTGCGCTTGCTATAATGCACTCCGGCAAAGCGGTTGTATTAGATTGTTTTGAAAACGACCCCGTAATCAATGGACAACAATCGCCGTCGCAACAGTCAAGGGCAATAATAGAGTTTATAAACGGGCTACTATTAAAGTTTCCGTTTTTACGAATAGTGCCTAGACGTTGGATATTCGAGTGTGCCGAGGGCGGACAAATGTTAATGTTGCAGTTTGAGTCTGACACGCACGGTACTGAAGACTGTCAAAAGGTAACGCAAAAGAATATAATGGGAGATATAAAAAGAGTAAGAAGTATGCTGTCGGAAGGTGTACTTCTTTTTCATATAGCGGACAACGTAAACACTGGAACGTTATGCGCTGACATAGAAAATTACGTGTTTGACGAAAAGACGAACACAGTCAAGAAAGGGCAAAGAGACGATACGATAGATAGCCTAGAATACGCTACCAAATTGTATTATGATTCGCCCATTATTACTTATTAGGAGGTAAACAATGTCAAAGGGAGCAACGGCAAGTACAGCGGTTATTAACGCGCCTAGCCGTAAAATATTCCGCCCTATGTTTAGGGCAAGATGGCAAAATATGCAAAACATAGTAAACGATAGCGCGTTTATTGAAATGATACCCGAGCCGTACGTTAGTTATTATATAGCGTTTATTCAACAATGCTTGCAATGGTCGAGAGGGTTTGTACCTATGTTACACCGCTCCGACTTTTTCTCGACGGGTATGGGATACACGGTTTGCGATATCTTTTCTCGTGAGTGTATGAACGGTGGATATCGGTTTGAGAGCAAGAACTCCGAACTTAAAGAGTTTATGGAAAAATGGGCGTTGGCGGACGGACTAGATAACGACTTTTCCAAAATGTTCTTTTTTGCAAACGCAGGCGGTAATAGTTTATTAACGCTTACTCCCGTTGATGGCGAGTTGTACGCTACTGCTTATCCAATCGACAGATGCTTTTTCCAAATCGGCAGAAGAGGGAACGTAACGAAAGCAACTTTGCTTAATCGCTTTATAGCAGGCGAAACGGCATACTACGTTAGAGAAACACGTTTATATATGGACGGTAAACCATATTATAGGGTACAGTTAGGCAAAGGCACGCTAGTTGTATCGCCCGTTTGGAATTCGGCAAGCATTAAGGAAGTACCTGACGAAATAAAAATGCAATGGGAATACGCTTACGGCGACATAGAGCCTAATACTTGGTATGAATTACCGTTAAAGAGTTTAGGCGTTTATAACGTTAAAAACAAGGCGGTAGCGGTTGCTTTGGCGGATATGCCCGGATATTCGGACAGTTCGCTTTACACTGCTTTAGACGTTCTTTACGCTATCGATTATAACTATACGCAAGCCCAAGTAGATATGTATATGGGGAAAACTCGAGGTTTTATTCCCAAACAAATGGGCGGAGCAGGAATTAACACAAGCGGAGCGGTGGCGGAGGGATTATCGTACACCGAGGCAATATCACAGTTACCGTTACAAGACGATTTTTATATGCAAATTGCAAACGGCATTGACGGGAAACCTATTCAACCGTCTATGATGCAACCAGACTTACGAGGCGAGGCGCATAAATACATAAGAGATAGCGAGTTAGAATTGCTTGCTAGTAAGGTTGGGCTTTCTTCATCTACGCTTGCTAACCACTTATCGTATAACAAAAGCAAGACCGCTACCGAAGTTAGGAGCGAAGAAGACACTACCGAAAAGAGCGTTAAACATAAGCGTTCGCTTGCAAATATTGCTATAAACGAAATGCTAAAAGATATCGCCTCTTACTATGGATTTACGGATACGGTTGAGATATCCTGGGGAAGAGCAGGCGCGAACACTAGCACGGAAAATCAAGAGTTACTAACCGACTATCAAGCAGGCGTTCTTCCGCTCCGAGAATATCTTAAAAAGCGTTGGGCGGATTTGTCGGAAGAGGATGTCGAAAACTGGGCGCAAATCATTGAGAAAGAGCAAGAGAAAAAAAGAAAGCGAGATAGTTTTGGACAGTTCCCGTTTAACGAAAAAGATTACTTTAGTGAGGGAGACGAGAGCGTAGAAAATGAGAGCGGTAACGGATAAACTTAATCCTTACGCTATGGCGTTTGAGGATGCTCAAAGCGATATAAGACGGCTCATTAAAAGCGCATATTTAACGCGTGAGAGCAAAGAAAGTCTGCGCCGTAAAATCCTAGCCGTTATTATTAAAGCGACGAGAAACGTTAAAATCGCTACGCTAAAAGAGGATGCACGAAAAAGTTTATGGGCGTTTGCTGAAAGACAAAGAAATTTATGGATGTCGCTTAATATGACTCCCGAACTTTTTTTGTTTTTGGGTGGACCTTATCAACAACCAACAAAGCAGATTGCGAAAGAGTTAAGCGAAGTTCCCACAATACCCGTGAAAGCAATGGGAGTTCCGCTCCAACGCTATTATGCTCAAGTATGGGAAGATTATGTTAAGCCGACTTTGGATAGACTTGTCCAAGAAAAAGCACTTGACCTAAACGACTATACCGGGCGTAATAGTCTTCGCAATCTTGCCGAGATGGAAGTGAGGTATCGCAACCAACAAGACAGCATAGCCGAACTTAAGGCGCGAGGGGTAAAAATAGTAGTGTGTTCGGCCCACGCCGATTGTTCGGATAGATGCGCCGAGTGGCAAGGGCGGTTGTATTCGCTCGACGGAACTACGGGCGTGATTGACGGGCGGAGGTACGTTCCGCTAGAGAAAGCGACAGACCATTTTTACACAACTAAAGCAGGACGAACTTACAAGAACGGTCTTTTGGGATTTAACTGTCGCCACAAACTATATGAGTATAAGGGCGAAATGCTCCCCGTGATATCTAGTGAAGAGCGGAAGAGGGAGTATCAAATAACGCAAAAACAACGTTATTTAGAAAAAATAGTACGCTCGGAAAAAGCAAAGGCTTTGATGTATAAGGGCGTGCAAAGGGAAGAGTACGCAAAAGCGCGAAACAAAGCAAATGCGTTCTACGATAAATACATAGCGTTTTGCAAGCAAAATAATCGTGCATTTTACCCAATGCGAACGGCTATTTAACGGAGGCAAAAAATGAAAAATAAAAACAATATACGGAGTAGGGATGCCCCTACTTTTTTTATGGGCTTTTATAAAAAAATAAATATATACGGAGGTAATTATGTTCGGAGTTAAGAAAAAAAGCATTGACGATATGACGACTGAAGAGATTGAAAAGTATCTTGCTAAGCGTAAATCGTCAGAAGAAAAGGAACAGTCCTTGAAAGACCGAATTGACGAGAGCGTAGCGGAACAGGAAAAAGCGGACGGCGACGAGAAAGAGCAAGATGCAAAAGACCGTGTTGACGAGGCGCTAGGCGAAGACGAGGAAATCGAAGAAAAGGACGAAGAGGCAGAAGAGATTGAGGACGAGCAAGACGAGGACGAGGAAGAAGACGAGATTGAGGAAGAATCCGTCGAGGAAACCGAGACCGACGAGGATGACTGGAAAAAGTCAATCGAGAAAGAACTTGCTGAAATCAAGGCTCTAGTAATGACGTTCGCAAAGAAACCTAAAGAGGCTGAAAAGACGGTGGCTGACCGCTTGAGCGAACTAGAAAGAAAGTACAATTAAAAAAATTTTGGAGGTATAAAAAATGGCAAATATTGTTTCTACTTACGGCTCTACTGAGAGTTTCGTAAAATCTGCCCTTATGGGCTTGGGTGCTACCGAGCAAGATGCTAACGGTAGATTCTATCTAGACGGTAATATGGTAAACGTGGAACTTTCCAACGTAATCGCCGAGGCGATTTATATCGAGGAAATCTTCCGTGACAGACAGTCGGTTACTGGTAAATATACCACCGACAGAAAAGCAGGTGCAGTGAGAGTTATGCTCGACACTCCGTTCCCCTTCTCGTCTCGTACGACTTCTTACGGCGGTCGTCCTGGCACTGAGGGTAATGCAGGCGTTATTAACGTAAACGCTCCTTACTTGCCCACTAACGACGAGTTTATGGTATATCTTAACCAAGTAAACGACCAGCGTATGCTTTTCCCCGACTTGGGCAAAGAGTATATTCCTCTCGACGTTATGGCACAAAAGATTGCAGGCTACGCAAAGGCTGTTGTGCAAGACAGAAGTGCATCTACGCTTGCGGAAATCCTAGCGTATGCGTTCTTCCGCTCTCTTAACAACGGCGAAAACCTTGTTACTGTTGCTGACCTTAGCGCAGATAACGCAATCGCTACTACTATTAACGACCTTAACGCTAAACTTGACAACGGCGATAGAGCGCAAGGCGCGTTCACTTTTGCTACTGAGGGAAGAACGATTATCGGACGTCCTTCGTTTATTAACAAGGTATTTAATCGTAACAGTGGTATTATCTTGACCGGTTCTGACCTTGCACAATCTATGCTTAAGAATTACGACCTTGACGTAGATATGAGAGATAGAGACTTCGTAGGTACTGGATATAAAGGATACGCTATGCAGTTCCACTTCCAGTCCGCTCCCGACTATATCTGGTCGCTAGCAGAAAAATATCTCGGACTTACCGCCGGCGCGCTCAACAACGTACACGCTATCGCTGTATCGTTTGAAAGCACGGCTATGGGTAGAGTAATCGACCTCGGCGTAAAAATGGTTGATGCAAACGAAGTTCGTGGTATTATGGCACAACCTCTTAACGTATGGGGTCACGAGGCGTTCCGTAAGTCTTACGTTATTGGCGACAGCACGCTCACGAATACCTATCTAACTAGTACGCTTAACCTAACCGCAGAAAAGAGACTTTATCCTGTTGCTCCGAGAACTATTGATGCTACTGATAAAATCTACGTTCCTATTTACGATGGTAACGGCGCAGTTATTGGTTATAAAGTAGTTGCTGAAGGTCCTAAGCCTAACGGCAACAACTTTAAGAGTGGCGTTAAACCCACCCCTTCGACCTAATAATAGGGTAATAACTTAAAACAAAGAGAGACAGCGCAAAAACTGTCTCTCTTCTTTTTGCCGTTAAGAGTAGATGCGGTGCAACTCCGCAAACGGCTATAAAAAACTGGAGGATAAAAAAGTGTATCCGTTTAATGACAAATATATGACTTATGACCTTAAACTGCATAGATACCAACTAACGCAGGATTATATCGTGGACATACTCGGTATAGATATTGAGCGTAGAATAGCGAGCAATAAAGGTGTAAACGCTACGGCGGTAATCAATCAGTTTCTTAAGTCGGTATCAACCATTGTTTATAATTATATTTACTCGCATAATACAGCAAAGGCGTTACAGTGGATAATCGCTAAATGCCCTAGCGCAAGAGATATAATTCAAAACGCTATGGGGGAACAGGCTAAATATATGCTTACCGTTGGTGATATGTCACGCTCAACTGACGAAAGCAAGCGCCGTATGGCACTAGATATCCAAGCAAAAATGATTATAGATAATCAAGAGGTGGAAGAAACGGGAGCGGTATTGTCGTATATCGGTTCTTACAGTTTCGTTGCGCCAAACTACGAGCAAGGAGAATATTGACAATGGACTACTTGGACTTTATGAAACCAAGAACGGACGAAGTTTATACGGGAAGTTATAGACCTACGCCAAAGAGTAGTCCGTCATACTTTGAATATTCGGTAGTGAATTATCAAAGCCGTAGTTATTCTGAGATTATAAACAACATTATAGCGACCAAAGAAGGCATAGTTATTAAGACGATGTGGGATTGTGATTGGGAGATAAACGGATTTGTTTACGCCCAAGACGGCAAGCAATACGCAATAGTGGATATACAAAAAGATATGCAAAATAGCGAGGTAGTAAGATTGCTTTCGACTAACCCAATGAGCGACTTTATTATTGCATTAACTCAAGTGGAAAACCCAGAGAGGATTAAGGTATGAATAACCGTGATTTTCATATACTTTGCAATCACGCATTTAAGACTTTCCAAGATAGCGTACCGAATCCAAAAACACGCTATCTAAAGTATTATATTAACGCTTACGGGAATAGACAAAGGGGTAGCACGGGCAATATGGCATTTAACGCTAGTAAGTTGGTCGGCGAGAGTAACGGCGTAATGAAAATATACGTTGACGAAAATATAGCGCCTTACGTTCCTTACACCGTTGAAAAATGGATAAGTCCGTTTTGGCGAGGAAAGAAAAACCCTAATGAAGGTTGGTTTAAGCGAACGGCAGAACTTGTTGCTCGGTCAATATCAAGAACTTATCACGGAACACTTAAAATAAAGGAGTAATTATGATACCTATTCAAAATTTAGTTGCTATGCTAAATAACGCTCTAAATAGCGTTTATACCGACAATGGTAGGCGTTTCTTAATTGTACCCGACGGAGACGATTACGCACCGCCTACTAGAGAAAACAATAGTGTAATGCGATACGTTAATGGTGTAGCACAAACTACTAATAGTACTATAACGATAGTAAACGGATTATACATAGCGGAGCAAGTTTTATCTGTTGAGGTTGCGGTATGGATTAATCCCGACGAACCAAAGCAAGCAAGTTTTCAACCTGTAAGAGATGCTATAAGTGCGGTTACGCAAATACCAAAAGTTCAAAGTATAGCGGACGAAGACGGAAATATTTTCTCCGTTACTTATTATGGAACACAACCAAGTCCGGGCGAGATTATGCAACGCCCAGTTATAGGCGAAAGTAT